>TARA_B110000908_G_scaffold14134_1_pt1 | contig 13409 bp, 9 predicted proteins | sample TARA_B110000908 | Tara Oceans TARA_B110000908 (sample SAMEA4398067) | marine metagenome | biome: Polar Biome; feature: [DCM] deep chlorophyll maximum layer (ENVO:01000326); material: water (ENVO:00002006), including particulate matter (ENVO:01000060) such as... | depth 36 m
CTAACATTTCTAGCTGCTGGAGTAGCGCATGAAATAGGAAATCCGCTGACCTCATTAGATATTCATTTGCAGCTACTAGGGAGAAAAATCAATAAGCTGCAAGGACCGGAGAAAGAGGACCTTAGCGCCCTGCTGGGTACAGCGAAAAAAGAGATCAAGCGCTTGGATAATATTTTAAAGCAGTTCCTGCATGCGCTACGGCCACAGGACTCAATGCGCGAGAAAGTGCAGCTACATAATATTTTACGAGACACTCTAGAGACGCTGGAAGCGGAGCTTATCGAGCGCAAGGTGAAAGTGAATCTAGAGCTGAAGGAAAACTTACCCCTGATCGACCTGGATGCGGGCCAGATTCAGCAGGCATTTTACAACGTGATCCGAAATGCGGCGCAGTCATTAACCGCTGATGATGGTCAGATCACGATTGAGACGAAGTTTAACGATCATGAGATCGTGATGAGCATTGCAGATAATGGGAGGGGGATTTCCCCCGAGCACATGGGCGCCTTATTCGAGCCGTTCCGCACGACAAAGAAATCGGGCTCTGGGCTGGGGCTTCTGATCGTACGCCGTATTCTGCGCGAACACGGAGGCGAGATGGAGATAGACAGTGAGGAAAACAAAGGGACCACGGTGCATCTTTATTTCCCCAGAATGGAGAAGCATGTGCGACTGCTAGAGTCTGAAGAGAGCAACCAATTAATCGATTTAGAGACAGAAGAATGATAGAGTTTAAAGAAGGAAATGAGGCGGTCATCCTGATCGTGGATGATGAAAAATCTACGCGTGACGGGCTGAGACTTGCACTCGAGGATAGCTTCGACTGCTATGTGGCATCTGACATCCGCGAAGCGATGAACATCCTCAAAAGTGAGAATGTGGATCTTATGCTAACTGACCTTAGGATGGGTGGTGATAATGGCATGGATCTACTTGATCAGGCACTAGCGCTCCCCCAACCCCCTATCGCAGTGATGATGACTGCCTACGGAAGTGTGGATACGGCGGTGGAAGCAATGCACCGTGGCGCGTGGCATTTCGTGACTAAACCACTAAACTTGGATGAAGTGGAAATACTCATCAAACGCGCACTGCGTGGACGTAAGCAAGAGACTAAAATCGTCAAACTAGAGAAGGAAAACCAACAACTCCGCAAACGGTCTGGCAAGTCTCCCCATGGGCTGGAGCAACTCATCGGCAATTCCCCTGCGATGACTCACATTCACCAAATGATTACCCAGATAGCACCCACTAAAGCCACCGTGCTAGTGGAAGGTGAAAGCGGAACGGGCAAGGAGCTAGTAGCAGGAGCGATCCATGTAATGAGCGGTAGACCCGCGGATAAATTAGTTACTGTGAACTGCGCAGCACTGAGCCCTCAGTTGCTAGAGAGTGAATTATTTGGCCATGAAAAAGGTGCCTTCACTGGGGCCACGCAGAGACGAATAGGAAGGTTCGAGCAAGCAAACGGAGGGACAATTTTTCTCGATGAAATTGGAGAGGTCGATCAAGCCACTCAGGTGAAACTGCTGCGCGTGCTCAGTGAAAAGACAATCGAGCGCGTAGGTTCTAACAATCCTGTTAAAGTAGATGTAAGAGTAGTGACCGCTACAAACAAAAATCTCCGTAAAATGGTCACTATGGGTGATTTCCGTGAGGACTTATTTTTCCGTCTCAATGTGGTGAAAATAGAAATGCCACCACTCAGAAAAAGGTCAGAAGATATCATTTTATTGGCAAATACCTTTCTTAAAGAATTTGCGCTAGAGAACAATCGTGAAGAAAAACCTCTCAGTGATAAAGCGGCAAAATTATTACAGCATTATCGCTGGCCAGGAAATGTCAGAGAACTCCGAACAGCTATAGAACATGGTGTTGTGATGAGTAACGACTCTTTCATTAGACCGAAGCATCTGCCTTCTTTTCTATCAAATAATGAGCTCATTGAAGGAAATAACGAATTAGTTGATACAGAAACAAAAAACAGTCTTGCGAAACCGGCTAAATTCAACTTGAGTGCGCTAGAGAAAATGACGATCATACGCGCACTAGATCATTCTGGAGGAAATCGTACCGCAGCAGCTGAACTCCTGGGCATAAGCAGACGCACTCTCCAGCGTAAACTAAAAGACCTCAAACCAACATAATCTCGACAAATCCTATGCAAACACAAAACTCTTTAAACTCGAAATCTGCGATATTTAGACTGCTATTTTTCACACTGATGATCGGCTTAGCGATCGTCTACATTATGTTCACTTTTAAGGGCTTAACATCTAAATACGGTATGGATCAGGCTCAAATAGGTCGCCAAATCGCTAAAAATGAAGGACCTACAACAAAATTAATTCGCCCAGTAGCTCTACAGCAATTAGAGGAGTCAGAAAAGCCTATCGATATGCTTCGCTTCTATGACACAACTCACTCACCTCTAAATACTCTAATCTATGCGGGCGTGATCAAAGCTTTCGGAGGAGATGATCCTGAAAAATTCGCAATGTCTAAAAACCAAGACGTTTATGAACTAGATCGAATCATCGCCGGAACCTGTATGTTATTCTTCATGATATCCATCGGAATCAATTTCATCCTGATATCAAATATATTTGATACCAAGATCGCCTCCATGGTTGCCATTCTTATGCTAGTTAGTGAACACTTTTGGAATTTCTCTCAATCTGGACTCCCGCAGATGCTCATGCTTTGTATCTTCTCAGGAGCATGCTACCTCATCTGGAAAGGAGTTCAGCGGCAAGAAGCGGGGCACTCACCGGTCTTACCAGTCATCTTGTCTGGCTTTATGTTTGGCTTACTCGCCCTCGCCCACTGGATGACCTTATGGATATTTTTAGGCTATATCCTCTTTGTTGTCGGTTATTTCAAACCCCGAGGAGTCGCAGCTATTTTTGTGACTCTCATCGTCGCTATCTTTATAGCAGGACCGCTAATTTTCAACGCTAAGAATAGTGATGGGCTCATGGGCACTGCTTATTATTATATCAATGGTGCTACCGGAGTAGGTCAGGATATAAACTTCAGACAACTAGATCTGCCTGTGATGAATGTGAGAAATCTTATCACTCGCGTAATTAAAAACACCCTTCAACAAACAAATAATATTCACACCCATATCGGTGGATTCTTTATGGCAACAGGCTTCTTCCTCGCGCTATTTCATCCGTTCAAAAGAAATAGTATCGCCGTTTTTCGATGGGCCATTCTGATTATGTGGTTATTTGGTGCTCTTGGAATGTCTATTTATGGTCTGTCAGATGACCCGCTAGATCCCAACCAGCTGCATATTTTATTCATGCCGATGATGTCAGCTTTTGCTTTAGCACTAATCAGTATTTTATGGGCAAGACTTCCACTCAGCCAGCAGCCGGGTGTCGTAAGCCTCACTCCCTTTATCGTGATTATCATAATCACTGCAAGCCCGATGGTAATCAACCTACAAGAAGACTTCAGAAATATTGGCCAGAAAACAGTTCCTGGTTATTCTCCATACACGCACAATCAAATTCTAACTCAATATGTCAATGACACAGAAATTGTCTTCACTGACCAACCCTGGGCAGTGGCATGGTATGCAGACAGAACTGCCATCTGGCTACCTACTAACTCGAAACAGTTAGTAGAAATCGAAGATATCGCTAAAAAATACAGAGCTTCTATTGTGGGGATCTATATGACACCATCCATTCGTGAAGGTAGCCAGAATCAAAATATGCAGCTCTATGGAGACCTCACACCCCTAACCTATAACCTGCTAGGTCTTCAGCTAGGTAACAACTCATTGAAAGGATACGCTGAGTTACACAAAGCCACACAAGAGCTAGTCTCACCAACTAAAGGCCGCTATAATTACCGTGTCCCCATCGCTGAGGATCCTCAGGGAATAACGGCCGCTTTCGCATACACGCTCTATACCAATATAGATCCTGTAGCGAGGAGAGAGGAATCTAAAAACTCAGAATAAAATTTGCTGTTATTTACTATGCCAAAAAAATCATCTAAAAAAGAATTCACCTTTGAAGAGGCAGTTACCGAGTTAGAGGAAATCGTAGTATCCATGGAGGAAGATCAGCTTCCGCTTCAAGTACTTATTGATAAATTTGAACGAGGTGCCAAACTCCACAAAGACTGTGAAACATTTCTCATCTCTGCTAAGAAAAGGTTAGAAGTTATCGCCAATGATGTTGCAGAGAAACCTGCCGACTCACCCCCCCAATCACTAAGCAACGATGACGATGAAATCCGACTCTTCTGAACTACCGCGTCTTCTCAAGACCATAAAATCCCCCGAGGACCTCAAGAAGCTAAACCGCACTGACCTGCCGTTGCTCGCTGAGGAGATCCGCGATGTCCTCATCACTCGTCTCTCAGTCACTGGCGGGCATTTAGGTCCAAATCTTGGAGTGGTTGAGCTATGTATTGCCATGCACTACGTATTCGATAGTCCCGCGGACAAAATGACATTTGATGTCTCCCACCAGGGCTACGTGCATAAAATGCTAACTGGTAGAGCGGAAGAGATCCACACCATCAGAACCTACGAAGGGCTTAATGGCTTTCTCTTACGCACCGAATCTGAGCACGACTGCTACGGCGCTGGACACGCGGGCACCGCACTATCATCCGCTCTAGGAATGGCGTCTGCCAGAGACCTAGCAGGCGGGGACAATCACGTCATCGCCTTCGCTGGCGATGCCGCTTTCACCTGTGGCGCTACTCTAGAAGCCCTCAATAACATTAACGATACTACCAAGAAATTCATCATTGTTCTCAATGATAACGAATGGTCGATCGATAAAAATGTGGGCGCAATTTCACGCTACTTTAATAGCTTACAGACAAGTCCTACTTACTCATCTGTTAGAAAAAAATCTGCTGATTTATTAGAGAAATTCGGCGGCTCTGGAATCCGCAAGCTAGCACACAAAGTCGAGCAAGGCGCTAAGAATCTTTTCTCAGAAAACGTCCTATTTGAGAACTTTGGTATCCGTTATTACGGACCAGTTAAGGGCCACGATGTTAATTCACTCATCGACACATTTCAGTATCTCAAGGAACAGGATGAGCCAGTAATCCTCCATGCTATTACTGAAAAAGGGAAAGGCTACACCCCCGCCCTTGCTAACCCAGGTAAATTCCATGGGCTAGGACCATATAAGCAGGAAGACGGTTCTACCGCCTCTACAACACTACCTACTTTCTCAGAAATCTTTGGTCGCACTGTCACTGACATGGCAAAGGCGGACGAAAAGATCACTGCCATCACCGCGGCCATGCCCGGCGGAACGAAACTCGACATTTTCAAGAAAGAGCTCAACGAACGCTACTTCGATGTAGGTATCGCAGAAGAGCACGCAGCACTATTTGCCTGTGGTCATGCTTGTGAAGGATTCAAACCCTTCCTCGCTATTTACTCCACTTTCATGCAGCGCGCCTATGACATGATCATCCATGACATTGCTCTACAAAACTTACCTGTAAGGCTCTGTATGGACCGCGCTGGTCTCAGCGGCGACGATGGCCCAACTCATCACGGCCTATTTGACATCGGCTACCTGCGTCATATCCCTGGACTCATTCACATGCAGCCTAAGGATGAAGAAGAATTTGTGGATATGCTCCACACCATGGCGGCTTACAATGATGGACCTACCTGCATCCGTTTCCCACGTGGGGCAGGCACAGGCGCCACGCCTAAGTCAGAGCCAGAAATCCTCACTATCGGCGAGGCTGAACTCATTGCCGATGGATCAGATATCTGCCTGATCGGACTTGGCCACTTTTTTGAGATTGCGGTTGATACCAAATTACAGCTAGAAGCTCTTGGCTACTCAGTCGCTCTGATAAATCCACGCTGGATCAAGCCACTCGACGCCAAACTCATCACCGAGTATGCACAGAAATGTAAAGTCATCTGCACATTTGAGGATCATGTTCTGATGAATGGCTTTGGCTCCAGTATCATCGAGTTACTCCATACCTCTGGCATCCACACACCAGTCGAGCGTATCGGCTGGCCGGATGAATTTGTCGAACATGGAAAAGTGGATATCCTCAGAGCAAAGCACGGCATCACAACAGAAAATGCCGTCGCACTAGTGCAACGGCATCTTTAAAAGAACCGCCCTTAAAACTTTAACAAAAAAAACTCTCTAACGGCCTAGGCTGTTAGAGAGTTTTTTGTAAAATCTTAGATTAAGTATTCTGCTCTTTTCTCTTCTCAGCGCGTTTGCGCTCATTAGGACAGAGCACACGCTTACGGATACGCAGATTACTCGGAGTAGCTTCTACTAGCTCATCTGCATTGATGTATTCAATTGCGCGTTCCAAGGTCATAGAAATTGGTGGAGCAAGTGTCTGGGTGTTATCCTTACCAGCAGATCTGTGGTTAGTTAGGGCTTTCTCCTTAATAGGGTTCACCGAGAGATCCACCTTGCGTGGGTTTTCACCGATCACTTGTCCTTCATAAACTTCGTCACCAGGCTTAATGAAAAGCTTACCTCTATCCTCTAATGGAAGGAGCGAATACTGAATCGCAGTTCCGGTAGCCATTGAGATAAGTGTTCCTGTAGAGCGGGTCGAAATATCACCACAATAAGGAGCATACTCTTTAAACAAATGAGACATGATACCGTGACCACTGGTGAGACCAAGCAGTTCAAACTCAAATCCGATCAATCCACGAGTAGAGACAGTTGCCTCAAGTGTAGATCCATGAGCATTCATCCCCATATTCTCAACGCGTGCCTTACGGTTAGCGAGAGTCTTCATCACACCACCGAGAGCATCCTCTGGACATTCTACATAGAGAGTCTCAAACGGCTCAAGCATCTTGCCTTGTTCGTCTTTCTTAAGAATCACGCTTGGTCTGGAGACGAGAACCTCAAAGCCTTCACGGCGCATGGTCTCCACTAGCACAGCGATCTGCATCGCTCCACGGGCAGCCACGTTGAACACACCAGCTCTGTCAGAATCACTCACTTCGATGGAAATGTTCGTCTTCACCTCGCGGAAAAGTCGCTCACGGATTGCGCGTGTTGTCACGTGCTTACCATCTCTACCAGCGTATGGACCATCATTAATGCTAAACTGCATCTGGATTGTCGGTGGGTCGATATTTACGAATGGTAACGGCTCAGCGTCTTCAGAAGCCGCAAGAGTTTCACCAATGTCAATTTCCTCAAAACCTGCAATTCCTACGATACATCCAGCTGAAGCTACAGCAGACTCAGCACTAGCAGCCGAACCGTATTCGAACACACGGCTAACTTTGCTACGCACTTTCGTCCCATCTTTTTTGTGAAGCCAAATACTATCACCCTTCTGAGCTTGCCCAGAAAGAACTTTACCGAGAGCGATTCTGCCCACGTAGTTATCCCAGTCAATGTTAGATGCCAACATCCGGAATGGCTCACCTGCGGATGCTTCCGGAGCAGGCACACTGTCAATAATCCCCTTCAGCAAAGGAACCATGTCCTTATGCTCGTCCTTTAAATTCCCTACAAAGAAACCATTCTTAGCTGATCCGTAAAAGAACGGTGCCTCAAACTGCTCTTCAGATGCCTCTAGCTCTAAGAAAAGCTCCAGAACCATGTCGTGCACCTCCTCAGGACGTGCGAAATCTCTATCGATCTTATTCACTACCACGATCGGGTGCAAACCTTCAGCCAAAGCTTTCTTGAGCACGAAACGCGTCTGCGCCTGTGGTCCTTCGTAAGCATCCACTACCAGTAGAACACCGTCTACCATCTTCATCACACGCTCTACCTCACCACCGAAGTCGGCGTGACCAGGAGTATCCACGATGTTGATCGTGTAGTCTTCCCAACTAATTGATGTGTTTTTGGATTTAATGGTGATCCCCTTCTCTTTCTCAAGATCCATGGAATCCATCGCGCGCTCTACCTTCTCTTGGTTATCGCGATACGCTCCACCCGCTTCCAGAAGCTTATCTACGAGAGTAGTTTTGCCATGGTCAACGTGTGCTATAATCGCGATGTTTCTTATCTTATCAGTCATAATTACTTGTGGTCTAAAATTGTGCGGTCACAATCACCGGATTCATCTAATTAGCAACACCAATCTCAATGAATCTTCCACTAAACCGCATCTCAGCTATATTTTCACTTTCAGACTCTAATCGCTTAGAAAGATTAATGGATTATCAAACCTTGAGAGCTCTCATCTAAAGTCAGCACTATTTCATCATTCATCCTGACAATTGATTCAATATTATTGTCGTCTAGATGGTTGCACCGCTCTGATTTTTAGTTGTTAATGAACAACGATCTAGCCATACATAAATCTTAAAAATAAATACTACCACTTATGAAAATTATTAGCCTGCTTACATTCCTTGTTTTACTACCGACCACAAACGCATCTGCTCAAGGTGAGCCACACAGCGACAAGGTCATCACACGCATCGCTTTTGGCGCATGTAATAATCCGCGTAAAAAATCTCCCGGGATGTATGAGGCCATCATCAGTCTTAAGCCAGATGTCTTTGTCTTCTTAGGCGATAATATTTATGGAGACACCAAGGATATGAGGGTGCTGAAGAAAAAATACGATGAACTCGGCAAACAACCAGGATTTGAAAAGCTGCGGAAAACAAGTCAAATCCTAGCTACCTGGGATGATCACGACTACGGCACCAATGATGGTGGAAAAAGTTATCCGATGAGAAAAGAATCGCAAAAATTGTTTCTCGATTTCTTCCAAGAGCCCGAAAAGTCGCTCCGAAGACAACGCTCGGGGATCTATAGTTCACACACATTTGGCGAGAATGGTAAAATCTGTCAGATCATCCTGCTAGACACTCGCTACTTCCGAGACGAATTACTAAAGGCTAAATACGCTAAGGACACCAAGCCAAAGAACATCGTGGGTTGGTATAAGCCAACCAAAGACACTAGCAAGACAGTCCTCGGGGACTCTCAATGGAAATGGCTAGACAAACAGCTACAGCAACCTGCGGACTTTCGTATCATTGCCAGCAGTATCCAGATCCTAGCATTCGAGAAAGGTATGGAGAACTGGGGGAATGTGCCTCATGAACAGCAGAGGCTTTTCCAGCTGATCAAAAAGCATCAGACTAATAATACCATAGGAATCTCGGGGGATGTGCATTTTGCCGAAATATCGAAACAAGACATAGGAGGATACCCATTCTACGATTTCACCAGTAGTGGTATGACTCACGCAGTAAGCAGCTGGTCGAAGGCCAAAAACACGTTCCGCGTTGGAGAGTCATTTGCCGAGTTAAACGCAGGCGTCATCGATATTAACTGGGCCAAAATGACAATCACCCTCCAAATTATTGATCAAACTGGCAAGGCATTACAGACTCATAATATCCCTCTTTCAGAGCTTCAGTTCAAATAAAGCTCAGAAATGCCACATTAGCCGAAACTCTTCCTCGACAACATTTTCCCCTATGGCTAATAATGGACAAGATCTTAGATGGAGTGATCCAAAATAGATATTTCTCCTTACTCTCAGAATCTTGGCATGAAAATTGCTTCAAAATCAAACTAATGAGCAAGCGCTCACCCATCATTATCCAAAAACTACTACTACAAACAACATGGCTAAATATAGACTAGATTACATCTGGCTGGACGGTTACACACCGGTTCAGAATCTCCGCACTAAGTGCATGATCAGAGAATTTGATGATTTCCCAACACTAGAACAGCTTCCTGAGTGGGGCTTCGATGGCTCATCTACTAAGCAAGCTGATGGCGGCGACTCTGACTGTATTCTCATGCCAGTTGCGCTCTATCCAGACCCTACCCGGGTTCACGGTATCCTCGTCATGTGTGAAGTCATGCTTCCTGACGGCAGCGCTCACCCATCAAATGCACGTGCCACTGTCTCAGAAGACGAAGGAACATGGTTCGGCTTCGAGCAGGAATACTTCCTCTACCAAGACGGTCGCCCACTCGGCTTCCCAGTAGATGGATATCCAGAACCACAGGGACCTTACTACTGTGGTGTTGGTTACAACGCTGTCGGTGACATCGGCCGCGAAATCTCAGACATCCACCTCGACTACTGTCTCGAAGCAGGCATTAACCACGAAGGCATCAACGCTGAAGTGGCTAAAGGTCAGTGGGAATTCCAGATCTTCGGTAAAGGCTCAAAACGCGCAGCTGACGAAATGTGGGTAGCACGCTTTCTCCTTGAGCGCCTCTGTGAAGAATATGGTATCGATGTAAACTACCACTGTAAGCCAGTTGCAGGTGACTGGAATGGCTCAGGAATGCACTGTAATTTCTCTACAGATTACCTCCGTGATACGGGTGGAAAAGAATACTTCCTTAAACTTATGGATGCATTTGAAGAGAACGTAGAAGAGCATATAGCTGTTTACGGCCCTGATAATGACCTGCGCCTCACAGGACTTCACGAGACACAGTCAATCGACAAGTTCTCTTGGGGAGTGGCTGACCGCGGAGCATCTGTCCGTGTGCCACACGGTTTCGTGAAAGACGACAAGTATCAAGGTTACCTTGAAGATCGCCGTCCTAACTCACAGGGTTGCCCATACAAGATCGCTTCTCGCGTAATTAAAACAATCCAGTCTGTATCCATCTAATCTAGCATTAGAAACAAACTAAATTTCTGTAAAGGCTTCTCACTCGGTGGGGAGCCTTTTTTTTACTTCATTTCACAACGCAACAAGTATAAATTCAATCTATGTTAGATGAGAAGTTAGCCAGCCGGTTAGTCAGTTTGGCGCGAGCCGGTATTGACAGAGAGTTTCCCTATAAAATGGGAACTACCTTGAATGGTGTCGAGGATTTGAAACGACCTCGGGACATTCATGCGGTTTTCAATGGGCACTTTGATTGGCATTCTTCAGTGCATGGGCATTGGACGCTGGTTTGCTTACTTAGAACTTTTCCTGAAGTATCGTGGGCGGATGAGGTGAGGGAATTATTAGACGGTCGCTTTTCGACTGAGGCACTGAACCGTGAGGCAGAATTCTTGCTGAATGATCCTAGTTTTGAGAGAATGTATGGCTGGGCTTGGATCATGCGCTTGGGGATAGAGCTTCGCTTGCTCGGTGGTGAATGGCAAAAACGCTTTTCTCTCCTAGAACAAGCAGTAGTAAAAAATGCAAAAACTTACCTCCAAAAACTAGACTGGCCGGTACGCTGCGGCTTTCACCCAGAGAGTAGTTTCCCTATGAGCCAAATGTTAGACTGGGCGAGATGCAGTGGCGACACAGAATTCGAAAAGCAAATAGTGAATAAGGCAACGCAGTTTTACGGGTCGGATACAGATTACCCAGTGCGCTACGAGCCGAGTGGAAATGATTTTTTCTCTCCTGGCTTGAATGTCATCGATCTGATGAGAAGAGTCCTTTCTGTAGAGCATTTCAGCACTTGGATTAAATGTTATTTACCAGGACTGGCTAAAGGAAATCTAGGGCAATGGATAGACCCTGTGCAAGTGAGTGATATAAATGACGGTCAGATCGTCCATCTTGTGGGATTAAATCTGAGCCGATCATGGTGCTTAAATGGTCTAGCACAGACGATGCACTCTGATCAAAAAATTCTCAATGCCGCCGCACAACATCATCTAGAAGTAGGATTACAAGGTGTCTGGAGTGGAGGCTACGAGGGAGAGCATTGGCTCGGCTCATTTGCGCTTTATGCGCTACTAAAAAGCCAAGATCTTTAAAACAAAAAATAATAGTCACCTAGAATACTGGGGATATTGACTGTAGTATTAGATGACAAGAAAGTTCTATTTAGCAAATAAAACCAAAAAACGCTTCTTACACCACGTAGTAAATCAAATAAGACAGATGGTGGAGTAGTATCATGATCACTTAAGTCATCATGCTAACTAGCGTTAAAAGGGTTGAAATAAAATTCTAGATTGCCAGTATTACCTCAACATGAAAATCCGCCTCACTCGTCTCATCGTACTTATCATGGCACTGGTGACGAGTGTGGGGTTTCTCATGCTCTATCAATATTTAACAGAAGACTTAGAGGATCAGACTTTCCAGGCCACTGAAGAATCCCTCATCGATACCGCACATATCCTGACAGGTGTCATCGAATCAACTATTTCACAAAATACTATCCAGACAAATGGTCTCAAGGCCGCTCTGGAAAAGGCATCTGATCATGAATTTGAGGCAAAGATATTCAAGCTCACCAAAACCAAAATAGGCACGCATGTCTATGTGACGAATGAGCATGGTATAGCGATCTATGATTCTACGGGTAAACACACAGATAGGGACATGTCTCGCTACAATGATGTCTATAAAGCAAATCAGGATAAATATGCAGCCCGCTCCAGCCGAGATGATGAGAGTGACCCTAACAGCTCAGTGTTCTACATCGGAGTCCCTATTAAGCATGAAGGAAAAATCCTCGGGACATTAACAGTCTATAAAGCCCAGCAGGATGTTCGCCCGTTCATCACCTCGCGCAGGCAATGGATCACGCTCTCAGTGACGATGATTGCGGTCGGCATCATCGTCTTCACCATCGCCGTCTTCACCTGGATTTTCCGCCCCATCGGCAAGCTCACTCAGTATGCCCATGCGATGAGCCGTGGTGAAAAACCTAAGTTCCCCAAGCTCGGCCGTGGTCGTGAGGTCAACACCCTCGGCAGCGCGCTCAAGGAAATGCGCGACACACTGGACGGCAGATCCTACGTAGAAAACTACACCCAGATCCTAACTCATGAGCTTAAATCCCCTCTCGCCGCGATCCGTGGCTCGTCTGAACTACTCCAAGAAGACATGCCGCTTGAGCAGCGCAGGAAGTTTCTCACTAATATCCAGAATGAAACCAATCGGTCACAACGCATCATCGATGGCCTACTAAAGCTCTCTCATCTCGAAGCTCAGTCACAGCTGCGGAAACAAGAAAACATTAATCTCCTCTAACTAGCTCATCGGCTCCGTGACAGTCATAAGCAGCGTTTAGCACCTAAAAACATCCCTCTAAAAATAGCCATCCCAGCAGAGCTTAACATCCAGGGCGATGAGAATCTACTCCTAGCCGCTCTGGCTAACCTTCTAGAGAACTCAATCCACTTTTCTCCAGAAAATGGTCTTATTAAACTCGCAGCAGAAATTTCAGCCAACAAGACCATCATCACTTTAACAGATCAAGGCCCAGGCATCCCAGACTACGCCCTACCCCGCGTGTTCGAAAGATTCTACTCCATCAGCAGGCCAGACAGCTCACAGAAGTCCAGTGGACTCGGGCTTGCCTTCGTCAAAGAAATCATCGACCTGCACCAGGGCTCGATTACTCTAGAAAACATCTCCGGACCTGAGCAAGGAACCTGCGCGACGATCGTGATCTAATACCATCCTCACAGTGATATTGGATTGATCGTTTGATGGAATG
>TARA_B110000908_G_scaffold161395_1_pt1 | contig 13403 bp, 12 predicted proteins | sample TARA_B110000908 | Tara Oceans TARA_B110000908 (sample SAMEA4398067) | marine metagenome | biome: Polar Biome; feature: [DCM] deep chlorophyll maximum layer (ENVO:01000326); material: water (ENVO:00002006), including particulate matter (ENVO:01000060) such as... | depth 36 m
GATGATGGCGGAACACCGCAATACGCGCGGCCAATGTGCACGGGCGAAGTAAAGTCCAAAGGCCAAGACGAGTTGCAAAAAGACATCGTGAACCTGAAAGGTGCGATGGATAAACATGGGGTTGAACGTGGATTTATGAACGCCGCCTCGCCGGGCGTTATCTCCCTGTTCCTGCAAAACGATTTCTACAAAACGCGGGAGGCCTATTTGGCGGCTCTCGCCGATGTAATGCGCACGGAATACGAAACGATTGTAGCCTCTGGCCTCGATCTACAACTTGATTGCCCAGACCTTGCCTTGTCGCGTCACATGTTGTTTCAGGACCTGACCGATGTCGAATTCCTAAAGGTCGCGGCCAGCCATGTTGAGGCGCTGAATCATGCGTTGGAGAACATTCCTGAAGATAAGGTTCGTATCCATATTTGTTGGGGCAACTACGAAGGGCCGCATTGTTGCGATATCCCGATGGACACTGTATTTTCCACACTGATGTCTGCAAAAGCGCAATATCTTCTGTTTGAAACATCAAACCCACGCCATGCCCACGAATGGACCGTGTTCCGTGACCGTAAATCTGAAATTCCAGATAACAAAGTGTTGGTTCCGGGCGTCGTCGACACAACCACCAACTTTGTCGAACATCCTGAATTGGTTGCCCAACGGATTGAACGTTTTGCTGGTATCGTAGGCGCTGACCGCGTTGTTGCAGGTTCCGATTGTGGCTTTGGGACATTTGCAGGTTTTGGTGCTGTTGACCCTGACATTGCTTATGCGAAACTGACCAGCCTGTCAGAGGGCGCGGCACTGGTGAAAGTGTGAAACCTATGACGCCATCCTTGCTAGAAAAACTACGATCGGTTGATACACCCACCGTTTGCAACGCCATCGAAGTCGCCCAAGGGAAGCGCGGTTTCAACGCCTTCACACGTGGCACGATGCTGTGCAGCGCACCGGATGAGCCCGCTGTCGTAGGGTATGCTCGAACCGCTAAAATCGCAGCTGTGACCCCACCATCGGAGGCATCCGACGTAATCAAAAAACGGCGGATGGCGTACTATCAACACATGGCGGATGCGCCATTGCCAGCCGTCGCTGTGGTCGAAGATATGGATTACCCAGACTGTATCGGTGCCTATTGGGGTGAAATCAATACGACTGTTCACAAGGGTTTTGGCTTATCCGGCACTTTAACCAATGGCGTCATGCGCGACCTCGGCGATGTGCCCGACGGTTATCCCGTGATTGCTGGATCAATAGGCCCAAGCCACGGTTTCGTGCACGTCAAAGAAATCGGCACAGCGGTCGAGATTTTTGGTATGGATGTCACGGAAGGTGACCTGATCCACGCAGATCGGCACGGCGCAATCGTGATCCCTGCTGACGTGATTGATATCTTAGAGGATGCAATCGATAGGCTGCTGTCGACTGAACACTTGATTTTAGAACCCGCCCGCAAAGATGGGTTTGATTTCGAGGTCTTTGAAAAAGCCTGGACCGCATTCGAAAATAGTAGAACATAATCATCTGGCCCGCCTTTGTGCATGAGGGCTGGATTTCACTAGATAGGTGCCTACCAAATACGTTTAGTACCTGCCCACAATGCAACTGAACAGGCTTCAAATGTCTGTCCGTCCCATACAACGCTATGAGCTGAATAATTAAAGGCAAAGCGGTATCTCCCAGCGTTTCGCAAACGCAAACCGCTTGGCAAAGCTGTGATGCTGAGGCCAGCCTTATCTGCAGCCATAATGATCAACCGATCCCACATTTCCTGATCTGGCCAACCGCCCAAATACCACATCTGGTCACCGCCAACCAATGCCGCGCCGTTATCGACGGTCTCCAGCAAAATCGGCGCTGATCCACGCAACTTTTCCATCCAATGTGCTATGGCACCGCCACCTTTAACCGCACGCAAGTGGTTGGGTGGGAAGCTCTCACTTAACTCAATCTTGATGTCCATGCCGGCAACAACGGGTTGTGGTAGGGTAGGGATGCTCAATTCATCCGTGACTGTTGCTGTGCGCGGCCCCAGTACGGCCAATCCGTCGGAGATTTCCAAACTGTTCATCAAAGCAGGATCAGTATTTGCCAAGCCTGATGCCAGGATCAGTTTGTAACCGTCGAAGTTCCGCGCTGTGCTTGGCAAGATGTCCACCGATAGCCCTGCACGTCGCAACGCGCGATAAGCAGAAAATATCAGGCGGAAGTAATCAAAATCTGCACCCTGAGGTAGCGTGTTCCATGCCCAATCTGATGGGTAATCAAAGACCAGTGCAACGTCAGCCTGTTCCTGTACCAACGGACCCAATTCTGCAATCTCGTGGCCGACCTGCGCCGCCTCGGCCATTCCGACCGCGGGCGTGTCATCTGGACGCAACAGACCTGCGTGCATCTGCTCTTGCGCAAATGGCGACTGACGCCAACGGAAATAGCTGACGACTTCGGCACCGTGTGCAATCGCTTCCCAGCTCCATAATCGAACCATCCCGTCCAAGGGTGCGGGGTTGTAGGGGGCCCAGTTCACTGGCCCGGGCTGCTGTTCCATCACCCACCAACGGCCCTTACCAACGGCGCGATAAAGATCGTGATGAAAGGCCTGCATGTCAGGATCACCTTGCTGCAAGAAGGCAGCTTTGTGTGCGTCATCACCTTCTAGTCGATCCGACAGGAACCCAATCGGATAGCTGTCCCATGACGCGATATCTAGATCCGCACCAACTTCGAAATGATCAAATTCTAAAACGCGGCCCATGTAATTATGGATCAACGGTACGTTTGTGGCAGCGCGCAAAACATCTACTTGTGCACGGTTGAAATGAACCACCTGATCGGAACTAAAACGGCGAAACGCCATGACTTGGGCTGGGTTGGGTTCTGTGACGGTTAGGTTGGGCAAATCGATCTGATCAAAACGATCATACTCCATTGACCAAAATACATTGCCCCACGCGGTGTTCAACGTATCGACATCGCCGTAGCGCTGGCCCAACCAGTTTTGAAACGCCACACGTGCTACATCGGAATAGCTAACAATTGTATCGTGACAGCCATATTCATTGTCGATTTGCCACGCATGAATTCGCGGGTCCCCCCCGTAACGATCTGCCAAGACCTGAGTGATCCGAACGCAGTCATCGATATAACCCTGATGGCTAAAGCAATAATGGCGACGCGACCCAAATTTACGCAGATTGCCGTTTGCGTCCATCGCCAACATGTCGGGATGCTTTTCGAGCATCCAACGCGGCGGCGTTGCTGTGGGTGTACACATCACAACCTTCAGACCAGCATCCGCCAAAACTGCAATCGCACGGTCGAGCCAGTCAAAGGTAAATTGCCCCTCGTTTTTCTCCAAACGGCTCCATGCGAATTCTGCAATCCGGACCCATGTGATACCGGTTTCAACCATACGCGTGGCGTCACTGATCCACATCGCTTCGTCCCATTGTTCGGGATAATAGCAAACGCCTAAGGTTGGGGTCATAGGATCACCTGATGTTCTGCTTGGCCCTTGCCCGCATCCATCGACAGAAACGTCATGCCATTGCTTAGGTGCTTTTCCAGTGTTTCAGCCTTCAGACCCACAGCCGCCGTTGTGCAATACAGCGTTGTTAAATCCGCGCCCCCAAAAGCAGGGCAAGAGGTTTGCAGGGCATCGAATTCAACCGCTTTAAGAAACGTTCCATCCGGTGAATACGCAGCAATACGGCAAGCCCCCCACTGTGCAACCCACATATTGCCAGCAGCATCAATCACCGCGCCATCAGGGTTTAGACCCTCGGACCGCAAATCAAGATAAACCTCAGCCTCGCCCACAGGCCAACCGTCATCCGTTGCCAAAGGTTGGCGCATCACCAATTTGGTTAGGGTATCGGTGTAATAGGCAAATCGACGATCGGGGCTGAAACAGATCGCATTGGCAATCGTTATAGGTTGATACAGTTGCCTCAACTCGCCGCGATAAAAACGATAAATCGCACCAGCATCCGCCTCAGCATTTTTACCCATCGTGCCAATCCAGAAGCCACCCCAAGGGTCGGCGCGCCCATCGTTGGACCGAGTCACTGGATTGTCTGCCTCAAATGGAACCACCAATTCGCGGGTGCCATCAATCAGTGAAAACCGCCAAAGACCAGTCTCAGAGGCCATAAACAACGTGTCGTTATCGATCCATCCGGCAGCTGAAACATTTTCATCAAACAGCCACTCCTGCGGCCCAGCATCTGTGCGTGTCAGTAGGCGTTTTCCGACAATATCGAACCAGAAAAACTGTTGGCGAGTGGGGTGCCACAACGGGCCTTCGCCCAATGCACAGACGCGGTCATCATAAACGCGGCTCATGCGATTGTAGCGTCGTATGCGGCGACGATTGCCTTTGCTGCCACGCCAACATCCTTAGCCGTCATACCCGGTTTGTAGATGGCAGAGCCAAGCCCAAAACCATCCGCGCTGGCTGCGATCCATTTGTCAAAGTTGTCAGGCCCTGCGCCACCCACGGCAAATACCTGCGTACCAATGGGTAAGATCGCCCGCATGGCCTGTAACCCAGAGGTGCCCGCCATCGAACCCGGAAACAGTTTCAAACCATCTGCGCCAGCTTGCAAGGCCGTGAACGCTTCGGTTGGGGTGAATACACCGGGCCAGCTTTGCATGCCGCGGGCCTTGGTATGGGCGATGACGGTCGCATCGCAGTTTGGTGAGACGATCAGTTTACCGCCAACAGCTGCGACTTGGTCGACTTGGTCCGTCGTCAAAATAGTGCCAGCGCCGATCAGAGCGTCTTTGCCAAAGGCATCGACGATCTTGCCGATGCTATCATATGGGTGGGGAGAGTTCGTAGGCACTTCGATCCGATCAATGCCTGCGTCCAAAAGGGTGGCTGCGATCTCAAGCGCTTCAGATGGTTTTATGCCGCGTAGGATGGCGATCAATGGCCGACTCATAATGTGTTCCTCATGCGGTTTCCTTTACAAGGCGATAGGCGGCTTGCAAGCCTGCCAATGTCATACGGGCACCGTCCGCAACCGTGGCTGGAACGCCTTGGGTTGCAAGGGCATCAGCATAGATTTGGGATAGCGCGGTGGCCCCAACAACAGCGACCTGTTGGCCCAACCAAAAGGGGCGAGCGGCGGCCAGTTCGGAGCCAATCAATAAGCCGGATAAACGTGCGCGTGCAGCTTCTTTGGATTGGCCGGTTAGCAGATCACGGGCGCGCAAGTTAAACAGATGCGCAGCCAGTTTTTCAGGGCGTGACAGACTGTCGTTCAAGGCCGCATCAAAAGCGGGTTTATCCCAACCCTTTGTATCGACCGAATGGCGCAATACCGACAAGGTAGACAATAGATCAAACTGTTCCCCCGTCATAAAGGTTTGAAAGCTCACAATTTCACTGGCGCTGACGTGGACCCATTTGGAATGGGTGCCAGGCAGACAGATCACGCCGTCCCATCCGGGGTTCAGTGCTAGGAACCCGGCGATTTGCGTTTCTTCGCCGCGCATCACATCCGCTGGCGCGTTTTGTTTTAGACCGGGAATGACGCGGACATTCAGGCGCGGATCATTGCAGGTTGGAATGGCATGCTCACTATGATCCGGTTTGCACGGAACGCTAGAGTAGGGCGCTTCGACCCATCCTTGACGTGCACCAACCATGCCGCAAGCGATGACAGATATAGGGTCAGACCCCAACCATCCTTCAACCAATTCCAGCAGCGCGCCTTCAAACTGATCTCTCTTTAGCTTTGCCATGCCGTTGTCGGATTGGGCATGATCTAGAACGTTGCCACCTTGCATCGCCCAAACGCGCAAATGCGTGGTGCCCCAATCGGCTGCAATCCAGTCTGGTGTCACATTATCAGTCATTACATTTTACCCTGTTACAACCACGCCGCCGTCCACGACCATACACTGTCCTGTCATCATACGGCTGGTGTTTGAGGACAAGAACAAAACGGCGTCCACGATGTCTTGGGGTGCCAAATGTCCCTTCAAACACTGCTTTCTCAAATGGCCAGCTAAGGCGTCAGGCGTTGCCCATTTATCCAGCTGCTTTGGTGTCAAAACCCAACCGGGAGCCAGCGCGTTCACACGAATTTTGTCCGGTCCCAATTCACGCGCAAGACTACGCGACATCGCCGTTATGCCGCCATTGGCCGTCGTGTACGCGGTGTAGCCCGCCCCGCCCATGATATAGCTGATCGAACTGAAATTGACGATCGCGCCACCTGACGCCTTCATCTGGCGCGCGGCCTCTTGGCAGGCAAAGAAGTAGGACTTTAGGTTGATTGACAGCATGTGGTCCCAATATTCAGGGGTCACCTCATCCAGCGTATGGCGATCATCGTTGGCCGCATTGTTCACCAAAACATCAATATCGCCGTGGGCCTTAGCCGCTGTGCGCATGGTTGCCTGCAAATGTTGCGTATCGGTAATGTCACCCTGCAAAAACAGCGGGGCACGGCCATGTTTGGCCTCCATCTTGGCGACAAATGCACTGGCATCCGAGCGGCCAATAAACGCGACGTTTGCACCTTGGGCCATAAAGCCGTCGGAAAGCGATGCCCCGATGCCCGATCCGCCGCCAGTGATGTAAACTGACTTGCCTGCAATGTCGTGGAATGTTGCGTTTTGTGTCATGTTCAGTTCCTTACCGCCGCGCGGGTCCATTCGGACAACCAATCGCCGTGCGCGACCAACAGATCATCCACCATCGAGCGGATTTGGCGCATGTCGAGTTCAGCAGCCGTATGCGGATCCATCATGGCCGCATGGTAAATGTGTTCAGGGTTCTCATCAACAAGCGCACGAACGGTCAATTCCTGCACGTTGATCTGCGTGCGCATCAGGGCCGTTAGCTGTGGAGGGATACCCGTTATAACATTCGGCTGAACGCCATTGGCATTCACCAAACAAGGGGTTTCGACGGCTGCACCTGTCGGTAGCTGCGGGATTTGGCCGTGATTTGGTAGGTTGCCGTACATCACATAAGGCGTGTCGGTGACGATGGCGTTCATCAACTCGGACGCAAATTCGTGGCTCTTGCAAACCTCGACGCTGCCCGACACCATCATCGCCGCAGCTTGCTGTTTCCAATCCGCAACCTGTTCAAGACAGCGCATCGGATATTCGTCCAAAGGAATGTTGAACTGTTCGATCAAATCCTCGCGGCCCTCTTTGATGAACCACGGCACATACTCGGCGAAATGTTCTGAACTCTCGGTGCAAAAGTAACCCAACTGATCCATCACCTCGTATCGAACTTTGTTGCCACAACGCGGCATCAACAACGGCGCTTTAGGCAAGGCACCCGATGCATAACCTTTGTGCAAAAGTGGATATAAATCACGCATCTTGCCGCCTATGTCCTGTTCAAGGCGCAAGAAAAATGCGACGTGGTTCACACCAGCAACTTTGTAACGGATCGATCCCTGATCAATATCCAGATCATAGGCCAATTCCTGAACCGTGTTTTGAACAGAGTGACACAGGCCAACCTGCTTTAAATTAGGGAACCGTTCGGCCAGCGACCACGTGTTGATCGCCATCGGGTTCACATATTGCAGCAGCGTCGCGTTCGGACAAAGCTCTGCCATGTCATGCGCGATGCTCCACAACACCGGGACGGTGCGCAGGCCGCGCATAATACCACCTATTCCCAGCGTGTCAGCAATGGTCTGACGCAACCCGTATTTTTTCGGAATGTCGAAATCGGTAACTGTGCATGGCTCATAGCCACCGACCTGAAATGCGGTGACGACAAAATCAGCACCTTCCAACGCCTCGCGCCGATCCAGATGGGTGGTGACAGTGGCCGCTGTGCCAACTGTCTTGATCATAGCGCGCGCCAATACTTCGGACTCGGCCAAGCGGTCCGCGTCGATGTCCATCAATGCGAAATGGCTGTCTGCAAGGGCAGGGGTCACCAGGGCGTCGCCCACGATATTCTTCATAAATATCGTGGAACCTGCACCAATGAAGGTGATTTTTGTCATGTCGTAAATCCGAAAGAAAAAGTTGTTATTTCACGGCACCCAAGGTCAGGCCCGCAATGAAGTGTTTTTGCATCATGAAGAACATGGCCACAGGCGGCAAGGCAGCGATGATAGAGCCTGCGCTCATGAGGTGATACATTGCACGAAACTGTGCATTAAAACTGGTTATTCCAGCAGTTACTGGTTGGGCATTCTCACCTTGTGTAAGAACAATCGCCCAGAAGTAATCATTCCAGACGAAGGTGAAGACCAACACCGACAATGCGGCCAAGGCGGGCTTCATCAATGGCAAAACAATGTACCAAAAAATGCGCCATTCTGCTATGCCTTCAACACGTGCCGCCTCGACCAATTCAAATGGAAGGGCGCGAATAAAGTTGCGCATAAACAGGGTGCAGAACCCAGTTTGAAAGGCGATGTGGAACAGTACCAAACCCAGTTTGGTGTTATAAAGCCCCATGTCCAGCGTCAGGTCTCGAACTGGAACCATCAAGATTTGAAACGGAACAAAATTGCCGGCAATAAACATAAAAAAAATGAGCAAATTCCCACGAAATTTGTAAATGCCAAGTGCAAAACCTGCCATTGAGCTAAGCGCTACCGCGCCGATTACCGTGGGGATGGTGATTAAGAATGAATTCATGATGTAGCGAGGCATAGCGGAACTAAATACCTTGCTGTAATTTTCGAGCATCTCAAAGGATGACGGCCAGCCCCAATAATTGCCAACTAAAAAATCTGTGTCTGGTCTTATCGAAAAAAGTGCTACAGCGAGCAGTGGGGCTAGCCAGAGCAACATCACGACAGGCAATAAAGCTTGATAACCAAGCTGCCAAGCACGCGATGACTTTTCAATGGGTTTAGGAAACATCCGTTATCGCTCCAAATCTAAGAGGTAGGGTTTCATGGATTGGTGGTTTTCTCATCTTGGTACATCCGCCACAAAAAGTAGCCTATAAAGACCATCATAATTAGAAATAGGATTACCGCAATCGCAGCACCGTAGCCCATTTTGAAACCATATTCTGATAGGGATTTTTCAAACATATAAAAGCTCAGAACCCGTGAGGAGCCAAACGGACCTCCATTGGTCATGATTGAGATCAAATCGAACGATCGTAGTGAGCCGATCACGGTCACCACGAAAGCTATAAATGTGGCTGGGCGCAGTTGTGGCAAGATGACGTACCAAAGCATTCGTATCCCTTTGGCGCCATCCAAGCGTGCCGCTTCGATTTGCTCGGGGTCAACGGAGTTGAGGCCCGTGAGATAAAGTATCATGCAATATGCTGTCTGTGGCCAAAGCCCAGCTGCGATCACCCCATAGGTGGCTAAGGTGGGATCGCCCAAAACGTTGATTGGCTCAAAGCCAATGAAACCAATAATTCCATTGAACAGTCCAAATTGTGGATCATAAAACCACGTAAAAACTAAGCCAACCACGATTTGAGAAATCACAAAAGGGAAGAAAAAGAGTGATTTATATAATCGAATACCACGCACAGTTTGATTTAAGAACAATGCGATAAACAACCCAGCTGGAATTGAGGCTAGGTAAAAAATTAGCCACTTGAGGTTATTCCAAATTGAAATGTTAAAGGAGCGATCTCGGGTTAGCAACTTTTCATAATTTGCCATCCCAACATATTCGCCATGTGTGGCCAATGGCCCAAGTCCATCCCATTTGAATAGGGAAATACGGAAGCTCTGTAAGATTGGGAAGACCACATAAATCGCAAACATGATGAGAGCTGGGAGCAAAAACAGCCATGGCGTAATTGCGATTTCATTTCGCTTGTACCAGCCCTGTTTGGCCAATGTCTTGTTGCATGGGCAAATGGTGGGCATCGGATCGCCTCCGCGAGTAGTGAAGGTTTAAAAAATCAACAAAGAGAAACGGCATTCGCTTGTCGTTGGTGATTGCAGGGGCGGATGCGCAGGTTGCCCCGCGCATCCAATTGTATGAGAGATGATACTAGCTCCCACACTTGATATTAATATGCTTCTTTACGGACACCCTCGATGCGTTCTAGGATATCATCCAAGTTATCTGGGTAAATCATAAATTCTTGAAATCCCTCCATGGCTGCTTGTGCCATTTCAGCCGGGAAATCGCGGTCAAAGAACTGAGCTACGCCGCCCGGGCTGTTTGATGATAGCATTTCAAAGCCTTGATTAAGAAATTTATCGTCGTCCACGGATGCTTTGGAATTAACTGGTAGCTGACCCAAATTGTCACCATTATTCATTTCAGTCTGAGCCTCAGAAGAAACAATATATACTAAGAAAGCTCGAGCATTATCTTTATTTTCAGCATTGGCAGCAATATGAAATGTATCTGTTGGAGCATCTTCTGCCATAGCAACGCCAGCGGTGATTGTTGGGAATTGATGAAAGTCTAATTGATCGTCGGTCAATCCACCTTCACGCAATGGCGAAACAGCAAAGTTACCCATTAAAATGGCTCCAGCCGAACCATCAATCATAAATGGTAGTGACTGTTGCCAGTCTTTATTCTGGTTGTCGTCAATGAACGCGCCCATACGAATTAACTTACCCCAGTTATCGAACGTTTCACGAACTCGTGGATCGGTCCATTCGATTTCTCCAGCAGCCATTTGCATATGGAAGTCAAATCCGTTTGTCCGCAAGTTTAAATAATCAAACCAACCAGCTCCGGTCCAAAGCCATTTGTTTCCTATGGTGTAACATTTGCGCCCAGACGCGATCATTGCTTCGCAATTTGAGAGCATATCGTCAAAATTAGCAGGCTCGGAGATACCTAACTCTTGGTAAATGTCTTTTCTGTAATAGATGCCCCACTGATAATATGTGTAAGGAACACCCCACTGCTTGCCATCAATTGTCAGTGCGCCTTTTGTGGAGGCCAATTGATTAGCAATGTCAGTACCCTCGGCCCACATGTCAGATACATCTTCCAACAACCCAGCTTCAACATAGGGCTTCATCCGATTGGCAGCGTACCATGTAAAAACGTCAGGCGCATCAGCTGATAAAAAATTACGTATTTGCGTTTTGTACGCCTCACGATCAATCACATTGGTCGTAATGTTTAATGCTGGATTATCAGCTTGGAATTTTGCAATTAAAGTTTCCATTGTTGCACGAGGTGCAGGATTGGATGTATCGAGATTGATTTTCAAGTTACCAGTCAGCTCAGCGGACGCTGGAGCAGCCATCATTGTGCAGGCTGCCAGCGCGGCAAGTATTGCTTTAAGTTTAAACGTCATGGAGGTCTCCCTAATTTCCAATAATTCAGATATTATACGGTTTCACCATTTGAGACCGTGTTTTATTAATTGGAATTACGCATCGAATCGCATAGGTTGTCAACAGGCTCGTTACCCTAGGGCGGACAAATTGTGAGCCATGTCGAACAAATAAGGAGGCTCATTTTGTGTCAGGTGATGGAACAGTTGGAAAAGCCTGTGACGTGCTTGATCAAGTGGCGTCGTTTCCTCATCCAGTACGATTTGGGCAATTGTTAAAAACCAGTACATTCCCCAAAGCCACACTATATCGTTTCCTACAAACACTGCTTAGCCAAGGAATGCTCAGCTATGATCCGGACCGGCAAACTTATGCGCTGGGCATGCGGCTGGTGCGATTGGCACACGCGGCGTGGACGCACAGTTCACTGGCGCCGATTGCGCGCAATTATTTGGATCAACTCAGTATCGATGTGGGTGAAACTGTCCATCTTGCGCAAATGGACAGCTCACAAGTGCTGTATGTCGACAAGCGAAACGCCTCCCAACCTGTCGAGATGTATTCCCAAGCTGGCAAAGTTGGGCCCGCCTATTGCACAGGTGTTGGCAAAGCAATGATGGCCTATCTGGACGCAAAAGAACTAGCGCGCGTCATGCTCCAACAATCCTTCCACCGCTTCACCGATACCACACTAACTACACCCGCTGATTTGCGCACCGAACTCGAAGCCATCAAAAAACGCGGTTATGCCTTTGACCGGGAAGAACATGAACTTGGGATTATCTGTATTGCAATGCCAATTCTTACGGATCATGGCCGTGTCCTTGGGGCGTTGTCTGTCACAGGGACAACCACGCGACTGACATTAAAAGAACTCGAGGCGCTGGCACCAAAATTAGCCGATGTTACCAATCATATTTCCGCAGATGCCCAAGCTTGGCGTTTTCCGGATTCAAAGCAACACATGACAAAAGTAGGGTAAGTTATGACCGGTGTAAATCTGAATAATGTCGTCAAAAAATATGGTGAAACACAGGTGATCCACGGGATCGATCTGCACATTGAAGACGGCGAATTCTGCGTCTTTGTTGGGCCATCGGGCTGCGGGAAATCCACCCTGTTGCGTATGATCGCGGGTCTTGAAGAAACAACTGCTGGAACAATGTACATTGGCGGTCGGGATGTGACCCACATCGACCCTTCCTTGCGCGGTGTTGCGATGGTGTTCCAAACCTATGCGCTTTATCCGCACATGACGGTCGAACAAAACATGGGCTTCGGCCTCAAGATGAATGGCGTATCCAAGGCCGAGGTGGCCCAAAAAGTTGGTAAAGCCTCTGACATCCTGAAACTTGGTGACTACCTTAAACGCAAACCCAAAGCACTTTCCGGCGGTCAACGCCAACGGGTCGCAATTGGACGCGCGATTGTGCGTGGGCCAGAAGTGTTCTTGTTTGACGAGCCGCTGTCGAATCTCGACGCCGAACTGCGTGTTGAAATGCGCGTTGAAATCGCGCGGCTTCACCATGAAATTGGTGCGACGATGATTTACGTGACGCACGATCAGGTCGAAGCCATGACAATGGCCGACAAAATCGTTGTGCTGCGTGCAGGGCGCATTGAACAAGTCGGCGCGCCGCTTGAACTGTACCGCAATCCTGATAACAAATTCGTGGCAGGCTTTATCGGCTCACCATCAATGAACTTCCTTGAATGTACGGTTGATGGCACAAACATGTCGCACCCCGCATTCGCGGCTGCCACACCGTCGTCGGTTGAATTCGCCCAAGGCACCACATCGGTAACAATGGGTGTGCGTCCTGAACATCTAAACATTGTCGAAGGCGACGCGTTGACGATCGAGTTGACCGAAGCATTGGGTGGCGTGTCTTATGCCTATCTACGTGCCGAAGACGGCAAACGTTTGATCGTTGAGGAACGTGGCGATGAACGCAGTAAAATGGGTGACAAAGTTGGTCTTACGTTTGAACCGCACCGCGCTTTGATGTTCGACAGTAAAACCGAAGAACGTCTACGCTAAACGATAACTGGCGTGGGGGCTTTGCCCCCACGCTGCGCGTTTCCCTAGAACGCGGATTCAACTCGCCAGTGCAACTTTACCCACGGTATTAAGCGTGAGGCAGCGATGCCCAAGTGCTTCTCACCGTCTAAAGTAAA
>TARA_B110000908_G_scaffold38089_1_pt1 | contig 13380 bp, 8 predicted proteins | sample TARA_B110000908 | Tara Oceans TARA_B110000908 (sample SAMEA4398067) | marine metagenome | biome: Polar Biome; feature: [DCM] deep chlorophyll maximum layer (ENVO:01000326); material: water (ENVO:00002006), including particulate matter (ENVO:01000060) such as... | depth 36 m
AAAGAATTTATTGACGTTGCCATGCGTTTGAACCCGAAAGACAAAATGATTAACGGTGAACGGATGGAAAAATGGATCATTCGAAAAGCGTTTGAGGACATGTTACCAGAAAGTGTTGCATGGAGACAAAAAGAACAATTTTCTGACGGTGTTGGATACGATTGGATTGATACATTAAAAGAAGTGGTCGATAAAGAAATTACTGACGAACAGTTGGCAAATGCGAAATTTAGATTTCCAATTCAAACACCACAAAACAAAGAAGAATTTTATTACCGTACTATTTTTGAAGAGCACTTCCCAAGTGATACTGCTGCATTGAGCGTACCACAAGAAGCAAGTGTTGCTTGTAGTACTCAAATTGCCTTAGATTGGGATGAAGCATTTAAAAATATGAATGAGCCTTCTGGAAGAGCCATTTTAAATGTTCATGACGACGCCTATTAGATTTGTTTATTTCCAAAATAAATCTAACACTAAAAATCTCGCTTTTGCGGGATTTTTTTTGCTTTTTAAAAAATGAAATTTAGGATATAAGCCGTTCGAGTCTCATCTCAATTGGCAAAACAAATCTAAGTTGAAAAAGTTACATATAAAGCACTTTTTAATAGCTTTAAGCCATTATTTCGTTTTCAACAAATGTTGATAATTTCAGAACTTAATTACTCAAATTGTTATTAAAAAGATTGAAAATTTGTAAATTTGAGTATAGGAATACCTTCATTTTTAATGGCGGTTTTTTAACAAAATTTAAATTACTAATTCACTTTTATTATGAGCGAAGACAAAAAAAACAATTACGATGCTTCCAGTATTCAGGCATTAGAAGGAATGGAGCATGTAAGAATGCGTCCTTCTATGTATATTGGAGATGTAGGTATAAGAGGATTGCACCACTTGGTGTACGAGGTTGTTGATAATTCTATTGATGAAGCAATGGGAGGCTATTGTGACACGATTAATGTTACAATTAATGAAGACAACTCGGTGACCACGAAAGATAATGGTCGTGGAATTCCTGTTGGAATTCACAAAAAAGAAGGCGTTTCGGCATTGCAAGTTGTAATGACAAAAATTGGTGCTGGTGGTAAATTTGATAAAGATTCTTATAAAGTCTCTGGAGGTTTACACGGTGTAGGGGTTAGTTGTGTAAACGCGCTATCACAACACTTAACTGCAACAGTTCATAAAGAAGGAAAAGTTTGGCAACAAGAATATTCTGAAGGAAAAGCCTTGTATCCAGTTAAAACAGTTGGTGAAACCGATTTCACAGGAACCATTGTTACCTTTTCTCCAGACAAAACAATCTTTACGCAAACTACAGAATACAATTATGATACTCTGGCAACTCGGATGCGTGAATTGTCTTACCTAAACAAAGGAATTACAATTACACTAACGGATAGACGTGTTACGGATGATGAAGGAGCTTTTCCTACAGAAACCTTTCATTCTACAGAAGGTTTGCCTGAATTTATCAAGTACCTAGATTCTACACGTGAGCAATTGACTGCAAATGTAATTTCTATGGAAGGTGAGAAAAACGGAATTCCTGTTGAAGTTGCAATGGTCTATAATACCTCGTATGCAGAAAACTTACATTCTTATGTAAACAACATTAATACGCACGAAGGAGGAACCCATTTATCTGGATTTAGACGTGGATTAACGGGGACATTAAAAAAGTATGCAGACAATTCTGGATTGCTGAAAAATGTAAAATTTGAAATTGCTGGTGATGACTTTAGAGAAGGATTAACAGCAATTATTTCTGTAAAAGTAGCAGAACCTCAATTTGAAGGACAAACAAAAACAAAATTAGGAAACAGAGAAGTAACGTCTGCCGTATCGCAAGCCGTTTCAGAAATGTTAACGGATTACTTAGAAGAAAATCCAAATGACGCAAAAATAATTGTTCAAAAAGTAATTTTAGCAGCTACTGCAAGACACGCAGCGCGTAAAGCCCGTGAAATGGTGCAACGTAAGACAGTGATGTCTATTGGTGGTTTGCCTGGTAAATTATCGGATTGTTCTGAAACAGACCCGGCACAATGTGAAATTTTCTTAGTTGAGGGAGATTCTGCAGGAGGTACTGCAAAACAAGGTAGAGACCGTAATTTTCAAGCCATTTTACCACTTCGTGGAAAAATTTTGAATGTAGAAAAAGCAATGCAACACAAAGTTTTTGAAAATGAAGAAATCAAAAACATGTACACTGCTTTGGGAGTTTCTATTGGAACAGAAGAAGATCCAAGAGCTTTAAATTTATCAAAAGTTCGTTACCATAAAGTAGTGATTATGTGTGATGCCGATGTCGATGGATCGCACATTGCAACTTTGATCTTAACGTTTTTCTTTAGATATATGAAAGAAATGGTAGAGCAAGGATATATTTATATTGCGACACCTCCTTTATATTTAGTAAAAAAAGGACAGAAAAGAGAATACGCTTGGGATGACAATCAACGAGATTTAATAGCACAGAAGTTAGGTGGAAGTGTTACAATCCAAAGATATAAAGGTCTTGGAGAGATGAACGCAGAACAACTTTGGGACACCACAATGAATCCTGAATTTAGAACCTTACGGAAAGTGGTTATTGACAGTCCAGCAGAAGCAGACAGAGTTTTCTCGATGCTAATGGGAGATGAAGTTCCACCAAGGAGAGACTTTATTGAGCGAAATGCAAAGTATGCAAACATTGATGTTTAAAAAACATTTTTAATATTCTAAAGCCTCAATACTAAAAATATTGAGGCTTTTTTTTGTGAAAAACACAAAATACTGTCCCTTTTTTAAGATATATCAAAAGCTGTTTTTCAATAATTTAGTGTATTTTTGTGGCTCTTAATTTGAACACCATTAAATACTAAAAATATGAAAATTACTGTTGTAGGTGCAGGTGCCGTAGGTGCAAGTTGTGCAGAATACATTGCCATGAAAAACTTCGCTTCTGAAGTTGTAATACTAGATATTAAAGAAGGCTTTGCAGAAGGGAAAGCAATGGATTTAATGCAAACGGCTTCTTTAAATGGTTTTGATACAAAAATCACTGGAAGTACAAGTGATTATACAAAAACAGCGGATTCTAATATTTGTGTGATTACTTCTGGGATTCCAAGAAAACCAGGAATGACGCGTGAAGAATTAATTGGAATTAATGCTGGAATCGTTAAAATGGTTTCTGCTAGTTTAATTGAGCACTCTCCAAACACAATCATAATTGTTGTTTCTAATCCTATGGACACGATGACGTATTTAGTACATAAAACAACTGGACTTCCTAAAAATAGAATTATTGGAATGGGTGGAGCTTTAGATTCTGCTCGTTTTAAATATCGATTGGCAGAAGCTTTAGAAGCACCAATTTCTGATGTTGACGGAATGGTAATTGGTGGACATTCTGACAAAGGAATGGTGCCTTTAACAAGATTGGCAACAAGAAATTCGGTTCCAGTTTCTGAGTTTATCTCTGAAGAAAGATTGGCACAAGTTTTACAAGACACCAAAGTAGGTGGCGCAACTTTAACGGGTTTATTAGGCACTTCTGCTTGGTATGCTCCTGGAGCTGCTGTTTCTAGTTTGGTACAAGCAATTGCTTGTGATCAAAAGAAAATTTTCCCTTGTTCAGTTTTACTGGAAGGTGAATATGGTTTGAATGATTTATGTATCGGAGTTCCTGTCGTTTTAGGGAAAAACGGAATCGAAAAAATTGTTGAAATCAATTTGAATGACGCTGAAAAAGCACACATGCAAGCTTCTGCTGAAGGAGTTACCAAAACAAACGGATTGTTAGCATTGTAATTTATCAATCGTTTTTTAACGAAACACACTACTTAAAAATCCAGCTGCAAAGCTGGATTTTCTATTTAATCTGTAAATCAAAAAAAGCTATTTACGAATAACTAGTTCTTTAATTCGCTTTCATACATTTTTACGCCTCCAACATAGGTTGCAATTACGCTTACTTCTTTGATTTCGTGGAGTGCAATCTTAAAAATATTTTTATTTAAAATCACAAAATCGGCTAATTTCCCTACCTCTAAAGTTCCTTTTATCTGTTCATCAAAAGAACTAAATGCGGCATTTTTGGTATAGGCTATCATCGCTTGTTCCACCGTTATTTTTTCGTCTGGCACCCAACCATCTAGATTTTGATCATCTAAGGTGCGTCTAGTTGTAGCTGCATAAATACCCAATATTGGAGACGCTGGAGCCACGGGCCAGTCACTTCCAAAAGTCAACTTGGTTCCTGCTTTTAATAACGAATTAAAGGCGTAGGTTGTCTTTATCCGTTCTGGTCCTATTAACGCTTCTGCCCATCTTCCATCATCAATGGCGTGATAAGGTTGCATACTCGCAATAATATTCAATTCTTTAAATCGTTGAATATCGCTTTTGTCTAAATGTTGTGCATGTTCTACACGATACCTGCTGTCTTTTTGACCCAACTTATTAATGAGGTCTTGGTACATGTCTAACAAAGCGCCATTGGCATGGTCTCCAATGGCATGAACTGTTACTTGTAAATCTTTAGATGCCGCTTGAAGCGCATTGTCATTTAGGCTCTTAATGCTATGAATAAAAATTCCTTTGTCTGTTGGTTTATCTGAATATGGATTTTTAAAAGCGGCCGTATGGGAGCCTAAAGATCCATCTACAAAACCTTTTAAAAGTCCTTTTTTATACCATTTTGGATGCAGCGATTTATTTCTCAGAGCCTTTTCCCATTGATGCAAAGGATTTGCAGTGTAAACACGCATTTTAAGCAAATGCTCTTTGTGAAGTTCTTTAAGAATTGAAAAACTCTCCAAACTGTCTACATCATGAATTGAGGTGACCCCGTTTGAAAGCAAATAGTTTTGTGCAGCAACAATTGCTTGTTTTTTCACTTTAGCTGTTAGTGCTGGAATTTTATTCAATACCAAATACATGGCTTCACTTTTTAAAATTCCTGTTGGTGTACCGTCTAAATTTCGAACAATTTCTCCATTAACTACATCAGGAGTGTTTTGATTGATCCCTGCAATTTTAAGTGCGGCAGAATTGGCCAAAATCATATGACCATCCAATCTATAAATAGCAACGGGATTGTCTTTTGTGTCCTTGTCTATCCATTCTTTAATGGGCAACGCCCCACCCCAAAGTGTGTGATCCCAATTTCCTTCAACAATCCAACTCCCTTTTTGAAGTGTGCTTGCAAAGGCTTCAATACGCTCACTAAAAATTGCTGGGGTTTTTGCGTCCCGCAACTCCACATTTAAAAGACTGTTTCCTCCCATTAATAAATGTACATGGGCATCTATAAAACCGGGGGTGATGAGATGCCCTTTTGCATCAATCATTTGAGTGGTTTTGTCTTTGTAGTGTGCTATTTCTTCGTTGCTTCCAATGGCAATAATTGTATCTCCTTTGATTGCAAATGAGGTTGCGGTTGGTTGAGCTGCATTCCCGGTCCAAATCGTCGCATTGTAAATGATTGTATCTGATTTTAAAAGGGTTTCTTCACAAGAAGTCAATAGAAAAAGAAAGAAAACAATTCGGGGAAAATAATAGCGCATGCGGTATTTTGTTTTAAGATAATAAAGATAGGTTTTTAAAAGAAATGAAACAAAAAAAGGAACTACATTGCTGTACTTCCTTTATTAAAATCTTGTGATGTATGTTTTTTTTAGAGAACCTCTACAAACAATCCTTCTTCAGTTTTAGAAACTTTCGCAACTTCTTTTTTTGTTAAACCTTTAATGGTTTTGTCCCATTTCTTGTTAGACAAACCTGATTGTGTTTTCAATTCATTTAAATCTATTCTATCTGCTTTGGTTATGATTGCTAAAACTGCTTTTTCTTCATCATTCAATTCAATGGAAGGAGCTTGCTTTTCAGGTCTCATTTGCGGGAAAAACAACACTTCTTGAATGGATTGGTTGTTGGTTAAAAACATAATCAATCGATCCATTCCAATTCCCATTCCGGAGGTTGGAGGCATCCCGTACTCTAAAGCACGTAAGAAGTCTTCATCGATAAACTCGGTTGCTTCATCATCTCCTTTTTTGGCTAATTTTAATTGGTGCTCAAAACGTTCTCGTTGATCGATTGGGTCATTTAATTCTGAATAGGCATTGGCAATTTCTTTACCACATACCATTAATTCAAAACGTTCAGTTAATTCTGGATTGTCTCTATGCTCCTTACAAAGTGGAGACATTTCTTTTGGATAATCTGTAATAAAAGTTGGTTGTATGTAATTTCCTTCACATTTTTCTCCAAAAATTTCATCAATTAATTTTCCTTTCCCCATGGTTTCATCAACAGGGATATCCATTGATTTTGCTGCGGTTCTTATTTCGTCTTCTGTTTTTCCATTAATGTCAAAACCGGTAAAATGTTTTATAGAATCTGCCATGGTAACTCTTGCATATGGCGCTTTAAAATTGATTTTATGTTCACCAAAAGTAGCTTCAGAGGTTCCGTTTACGGCAATAGCACAATGTTCTAATAATTGCTCACAGAAATCCATCATCCAATTGTAATCTTTGTAGGATACATAGATTTCCATCGCGGTAAATTCTGGATTGTGTGTTCTATCCATTCCTTCATTTCTGAAGTTTTTAGAGAACTCATAGACACCGTCAAAACCACCAACAATTAATCTCTTTAAATACAATTCATTGGCAATTCTCATGTATAATGGAATGTCTAATGAATTGTGATGTGTAATAAAAGGTCTTGCTGCTGCTCCTCCTGGAATAGGTTGTAATACAGGAGTTTCTACCTCAAAATATCCTGCGTCATTAAAGAAAGAACGCATTGCATTAAATAATTTTGTTCGTTTTACGAAGACTTCTTTTACATGTGGATTTACCACTAAATCTGCATACCGTTGTCTGTAACGCATTTCAGGATCTGTAAAAGCGTCATAGGTTACTCCATCTTTTACTTTTGGCATTGGCAAAGGTTTTAATGCTTTTGAAAGCATTTTAAAACTTTTAACCATAACGGTTTTTTCGCCCACTTGCGTTGTAAACAAAGTTCCTTCGATTCCAATAAAATCTCCTAAGTCTAATAATTTCTTAAAGACATTATTGTATAAATATTTGTCTTCTCCTTCACAAATTTCATCTCTGTTAAAATACAATTGTATTCTACCCTCACCGTCTTGTAGTTGTGCAAAAGAAGCTTTTCCCTGAATGTTAATCGACATCAAACGTCCAGCGATAATTACGGATTTCCCTTCAACATATGCTTCCTTTATTTCTTTTGAATTTGAATTGATTGGAAATAAATCTGCTGGGTAAGGGTTGATCCCTAATTCACGTAATTTGGTTAGCTTTTCTCTACGTACAACTTCTTGTTCTGATAATTGCATTCTCTGTCTTTGTTTTCGGGTAAATATTAAAGATTGCAAAGATACAATCTATTGCAGAGTTAAACAATTAACAAATAAAAAAGAAAATGAATTGTAAGCCTATAAAATGTTGTATATTTGTCGGCTGCTTTTTTATTAAAGTAGCAATTAGTTGTGTTGTTTTGGCACTTTCGAAAAAGTGTCATGGTTTTGTTAACCAATGGAAAGCTTCCCTTAAATGGGACGCTTTTTTTTTGCACTTTATCGAATGAATGTTAAAACAATACGCTCTTATATTCCCATATTTTCATAAAGAAGAGGATACAGTAAATAAATGCTACAAAAAACTTGATAACTGCTGAAGCGAGTAAGCCTATAAAAGAACCAAAAGAAGCTTTAATGGCTCTATTTATATCTTTGCTGTCATAAATCAACTCTCCGATGAACGCACCTAAGAAAGCCCCAATTAAAATACCAAGCGGAATTGGAACAAAGAGTCCAATAATTAACCCAATAGTAGTGCCATAAACGCCGTATTTACTCCCTCCAAATTTTTTAGTCCCCATGGCGGGAATGAAATAGTCTAGCACCCAAATTAAAATTGCAACGGCTAAAGTAATGCCTAAGAACGTCCAGTTCATAGGAATTACGGGAGACAAATGCAAGACTAAAAGACCAAACCAACCCGTTAGAGGCCCAGGCAATACAGGTAAAAAAGCACCAACAATACCGAGTAGAATCAATCCAAATCCTAATAGTAGTAAGAAAATATCCATAGTGTGTTTTATAGTAGAACGAAAATACAAAACCTTTGTTACATTTTTTGAACTAAAAAACGGCTAGCTTTTAAAAACGAATATTCAAATAGTTAAATTGTATTAGACGGTATTTTCTCACGCGATTTCGTTTCCAATTATCGTAGAATAAAACTCAATAAAATTTAGTAATTTCACACAATAATTAATTCTATGTTTTTGCGTGTTTTTGCTTTTTTACTCTTACTTCTTTTTTGCAATTCTTGTGATCTAGTGATGGGGCTTGACGACTCGAAAATTGAGACTTTAGATACAATAATAGATTTCTCTTCAGTAGATTTTTCTCCTTCTTTTCCTGTTTGTGATTCGATTATAACGAAGCAAGAAAAATCAGCTTGTTTTAGAAATACAATGCATGCAAAAATAAGCAGCGAATTGCAGAAACATTCTTTCACAATCAAGGAAGCTGTTTCTGAAACGGTCTTTGTTCATTTATTGATATCGGCGAATGGAACTGTGGTCTTAGATGAAATACAATCTTCTGAAAATATCCAAATTCAATTGCCAACATTGGATAGTTTACTAAAAATAAGCGTGCGTAATTTACCGAAAATAACCCCTGCAAGTAAGAGAGGAATTCCTGTAGTAACAAAATACAGCTTGCCCATTGAAATTCAATTAAAAAAGTAAGACGCTCTTTCTTACTTATGTAAAAAGGAGCGTCTTGTTATAAATAGTTGATTTGAAATGCGAACCTTAGTTCAGCATTTTCCACAGTTTGTCTTTTAATTCTTGTAATCCAGATTCGGCAACAGAGGAAATAAATAAGGTTTCTACGCCTTCTGGTAAATCTGCAGCAATCTCTTCTTTTAATTCATCATCTAACATATCCGATTTAGAAATGGCTAACAAACGATCTTTGTCTAACAGTTCTGGATTGTGCTGTTTGAGTTCATTTAATAGAATTGCGTATTCTTTGTTGATGTCATCGCTATCTGCTGGGATTAAAAACAACAAGGTAGAGTTCCGTTCTATATGACGCAAGAAACGATGTCCAAGTCCTTTTCCTTCAGCAGCTCCTTCTATAATACCCGGAATGTCTGCAATTACAAAGGTTTGATGATTCCGATGTTCTACAATTCCTAAATTTGGTTTTAGCGTTGTAAAAGCATAATCTGCAATTTTTGGTTTTGCAGAGGTTAAAACAGATAATAGCGTAGATTTTCCTGCATTTGGAAAACCAACTAAACCTACATCTGCCAGTAATTTTAATTCTAAACGCAACCACGCTTCTACACCATCCATACCCGGTTGTGAATATCTTGGTGTTTGATTGGTAGAAGATTTAAAATGCCAGTTTCCTAAGCCTCCTTTTCCTCCACGTAAAAGCACTACTTCTTTTTGGTGTTCGGTGATTTCTAAAATCACTTCATCCGTATCTGCATCTCTAACAATTGTTCCTAATGGCACATCTACATAAACATCTGATCCATCTGCACCGGTACTTCTACTTCCACTTCCAGAACCTCCTGGGTCGGCTCTAAAGTGTCTTTTAAATTTTAAGTGAAACAATGTCCACATGTTTTTATCTCCACGTAAAATAATGTGACCTCCGCGTCCACCGTCTCCTCCATCTGGTCCTCCTTTGGTAATAAATTTCTCTCTGTGCAAGTGCATAGATCCTTGTCCTCCTTTACCAGAAGTTGCGTATACTTTTATGTAATCGACAAAATTTCCTTCAGTCATTATTTCTATTTATTTGTTCAACAATTGGATTGTTAAACGATTTAAAGTGTATCAAAAACTGCTGATAAACTATTGGTAATATCTTCTATAGAACCCACACCATTTACACCATAGTAAATACCTTTTTCTTGGTAAAAATCTTTTAAGACGGCTGTTTTTGTATTGTATTCGTTAAAACGGTTTCTAATTTTCTCTTCGTCCGTATCGTCGGTTCTTCCACTTGTTTTTCCTCTTTCAAGTAACCGTTGTACGAGTAAATCTTCGGAAACCTCTAAGGCGACCATTCCATTAATTTGTGCTCCTTTTTCGGCTAAAAAAACATCTAAGGCTTTTGCTTGTGATTCGGTTCTTGGAAAACCATCAAAGATAAAACCTTTGGCTGTAGTGTTTTTTTCTACTTCTGCTTTCAACATGTTGATGGTTACCTCATCGGGTACTAAATTACCATCATCCATATAGGTTTTAGCCAACACGCCCAATTCAGTTTTATTTTTAATGTTGTATCTAAAAACGTCTCCTGTTGAGATGTGTACTAAATCGTATTTTTCTTTTAACAAGGTTGCTTGTGTCCCTTTTCCTGCTCCAGGGGGGCCAAATAATACAATATTTTTCATTTTTGGTGGTGTTGTTAGTTGATATATAGCTGCTTTATTTCTACCTAAACCATCGTAATCTAAACCATAGCCTACTATAAATTTATCTTCGATGCTTTTTCCGATATAGGCAATAGGTAGCTCTTTTTTAAAAACATCGGGTTTAAAGAAGAGGGTTGCTACTTTAAGTTGTTTTACTTTTTTATCTCTAAAGATATTATAGATTTCTTGCAAAGTTGCTCCAGTATCTATAATGTCTTCTAGGATAATTACGGTTCTTCCGGTTAAGTCTTCGTTGAGACCTACAAGTTGTTTTACTTTCTGTGTTGATGTTGTGCCTTCATAGGAGGCGAGTTTTACAAAAGAAACTTCACAATTTCCATTAAATTCTCTTATGAAATCTGCGGCAAACAAAAAACATCCATTTAAAATTCCCACAAAAACAGGAATTTCATCTTTTGCCAAATCTGCTTTTACTTGTTTGGCTAACGACTTTACAATACCTGTGATCTCTTCCTTTGTTATAAAGGGTTTGAAGTACAAATCATGGAGTTTTATAATATTCATCAGATGGCAAAGATATGGTCTTGATTTTGAATAGAAAAAACCGTTTTGTAATTACTGAAATAAAATCAGCAAAAGCAAAACGGTTTTAATTTATTTTAATAGAGAACTATTTGTTCTTTTCTTCGTCTTTTGTCGTGTCATACATAATTGGTGTTGCAACAAATAATGATGAATACGTACCTACTGCGACTCCCACAATTAAGGCAAACATAAATCCTTTTATTGAGTCTCCTCCAAATAAGAAGATCACGATCATTACCAATAATGTTGTTAAAGAAGTGTTGATGGTTCTTCCTAAAGTAGAACTTAAGGCCTTGTCTACAACTTCGCTGTATTTCCAACTGGTATTGATTCCTGCAAACTCTCTAATTCTATCAAAGATTACTACGGTATCATTCAGGGAATAACCAACTACGGTTAAAATAGCGGCAATAAAGGATTGTCCTATTTCCATATCAAAAGGCATGAAGTTATAGGTAATAGAGAAAACACCTAACACGATTAATACATCATGGAATACTGCTACTACTGCTCCAATAGAATAGGATACTTTTCTAAAACGTAATAGAATGTATAAGAAAACTACAAATAATGAACCAAATACTGCCCAAAGTGCTGATGTTTTAATATCATCGGCGATGGTTGGATCTACTTTTCTGTAGCTCATAATTCCGTTAGCATTCTTTGCTTTTTCGAAACCTGGTTTGAAATCATTGTAAGAAGTATCTCCGATATAAGGTTTTAAACCTGTAAATAATGCGTTTTGTACTTCTTCATCTACGGTAGGTCCTTCTTCATCAATTCTAAAAACAGTTGTTATTTTTAATTGATTGTCTAAACCATATGTTTTTACTTCTGGAGCGGTACCAAAAGCACCTTTTAAGGTTTCTGCAACTTCGGTAGCATTCATAGACTTGTCGAAACGAACTGTAAAAGAACGTCCTCCTTTAAAATCTACACCTTGCTTTAATCCGATAGAGAAAATAGATACAATTCCAGCAACAATAATTGATCCTGAAACGATGTATGCTAATTTACGTTTTCTTAAGAACTCAATATTTAAGTTCTGGAACCATCCTTTTGAGACCGAAGTATTGAATGTTAATTTTGAGCCTTTTCGAATCGCTCCGTCAATTAAGATACGTGTAATAAATACTGCTGTAAATAACGAAGTACCAATACCAATCATTAATGTCAATGCGAAACCTTTAATAGGTCCTGTTCCAAAAATATATAAAATAATACCTGTTAATAAAGTTGTAATGTTTGCATCAATAATTGCAGACAAAGCTCCTTTTACAGAAAACCCTTCTTCTACAGATTGTTTTAAACCTTTCTTCTTAAACAGTCCTTCTTTAATTCTTTCAAAGATAATTACGTTTGCATCTACAGACATACCAATGGTTAAGATAATTCCTGCAATACCAGGCAATGTTAACACTGCGTTGAAAGAGGCTAAAATTCCAAAGATGAATAAAATGTTTACTGCTAAAGCAATATCTGCATACAAACCTGCTTTACCATAATAAAGAGTCATCCATAATAAAACCAATAAAATTGCCAATCCAAAAGAAAGGAAACTAGAGTCGATTGCTTCTTGTCCTAAAGAGGGTCCAACAACTTCTATTTCAATAATTCTTGCTGTTGCTGGTAACTTCCCTGCTTTTAAAACCGTTGCAATATCTTTTGCTTCAGATACCGTCATTAATCCACCAGAGATCGAAGTTCTTCCACCTGAAATTGGTTGGTTTACTGAAGGTGCTGTATATACATAATCATCCAAAACAACAGCGACAAATTTACCTGCGTTTTCAGTGGTCATTTTCTCCCAAAGTTTCGCGCCATAACTGTTCATAGTCATGCTTACTTCTGGCTTATTCAATTGACTAAATTCTTGTGATGCATCTAAAATAACATCTCCTTCTATAGGTGCTTTGTCATTTTTGTTAGACTTTATCGCATATAAAGCGATTAACTCTGTACCATCATCCGATTTCGTAGGCTTGTAATCCCACAAGAATTTCACATGCTTAAGTGTTGTTGGCAATAAATCTCTAACTTCTTTAAGTTTTAATAATTTATTTACTTGTGCCGTATCTAAAACTTTCGCCTGTGCAACTATAGAACTTAGTTGTTGTTGGTTTTGAGCTACGTTTGGAAACATGTAGGTAAATAAATCTTTCTGAACCACTTTTGTTGAATCTGCGGTAGCACCTAAAATATCATCTAACTCATCCGTTGCATCAGTAACTTCTGTTTCTTCTTCTACGGTATCTACTTTTAGCAACTCTGCAACTTTTGCATTTGCACTAAAGAAATAATTCTGCACTTCTGCATTAGAATATACTTCCCAAAACTGTAATTCAGCTTTACT
>TARA_B110000908_G_scaffold86481_1_pt1 | contig 13376 bp, 12 predicted proteins | sample TARA_B110000908 | Tara Oceans TARA_B110000908 (sample SAMEA4398067) | marine metagenome | biome: Polar Biome; feature: [DCM] deep chlorophyll maximum layer (ENVO:01000326); material: water (ENVO:00002006), including particulate matter (ENVO:01000060) such as... | depth 36 m
CTGTTTTGTTTGGGAGTTCTGGCGACGACCAGCCATGATTTCTGGCTCAAGTTCTTGACAGCACCAATCTGGAAACGGCTGCATTACTTAATCTATGTGGCCTATGTGTCTGTTGTGTCTGTTGTGGCCCATGTCGCGTTCGGCATTTTGCAGGACCAACAAAATCACATCTTTACTTGGCTGGTCTTGTTGTCGGGTTTCGCGGTTGCTGGGCTGCATTTAATGGCCGCATTTGCAGATCGAAAAGAGAGGGTCGCGCCGTCGGATGGCGCATGGTTTGACGTGGGCACCCCCGATGACATGCGAGAAGGGTATGCCAAAATCACGTTACTGCCAAACGGCGACCGCGCCGCTGTGTTCTTGATGGAGGGCAAGTTAAGCGCGATCTCAAACGCCTGCGCCCACCAGAATGGGCCACTGGGCGAAGGTAAAATCCTGCGCTGTCTGGTCACCTGCCCTTGGCACGGATTTCAATATGACGTTCGGTCTGGCCGCTCTCCTGCTCCGTTTACCGAGATGGTGCCGACCTATAGATTGCGAATAGAGGGCGGCGTGATACAAATCCATCCCAATGCTAATCCCCCAGGCACCTTTGTCGAACCGGTACCCCTGCAACAGTCCGAAGTGATAGAGGGTGCGACATGAGCCAGCCCAAGAAAAAACCGTTCTTTGTCGGTTATCTACCGATCCCCAAAGCCCTTCGCAATTTCCTGAAAATCACAGCCTCGCTGATTTTTATCGCGCTTGGCATTGCTGGGTTTGTCATGGGTGCGACCCAAGATGATCCTGGGGACGGCACGTTTCGAGGGGATTATGGCCGCCAAACCGTCACCGGCGTGATCGAATTGACACCCTATCCGTTGCTTCATGTGACAATCGGCAATGACCGCCTGAAAGCTGGGGATACATTGATGATGTCCGCCGGCGGTAAATCCGGCGTTATGGACCGCGCGATCCCATTGGAAGGTCAATTGGCCCAAGTGTCTGGCGTCATTTTAGAACGTGGTGATTTGAACATGTTGCAACTGCGCGGGGGCCGCAATGGCTTGCAAGCGGCGGAAGGCGATGCCCAAACGCTTCAATCTGTGTCCCAAGGCCGTTGGAAACTGACAGGTGAAATTTGTGATGGAAAATGCCTTTCCGGCGCAATGCGCCCGGGACGTGGTTTGGCCCACAAAGCCTGCGCAAACCTATGCCTATTGGGCGGCGTGCCGCCTGTCTTCGTTTCAACCCAACCCGTATTGGGGGAAGAGTTCCTGCTGATCACCGGGCCAGATGGCACGGAGCTACCTGCGGCCGCATATGACCATATTGCACAATTTATCAGTGTTGAAGGCGAAGTGACCAAACACGGTTCCTTGCTGGTCTTTGCGATTGATGCGGACACGATGGAGCTAGTGAAATGATTAAACGCATCTTCGCATTGGTTCTTGTCGCCGTCACGGCGCTGATCTTACTTTACCTATCGCGTTTCTGGATATTTGAGTGGTGGGGCCGCGACGGGCTATTCGGCATCAGTGACTTGCGCCCTCAGGGTGGATTATTGGGCCGGTGGTTACGCGGTACCCCCCTCGCCCCGTTTGAATTGCTGATCTGGGTCTGCGGTTCTTTTTACGCCCTTACATGGTTGGAACGGCTGCTGACGCGGTTCAACAAACACGATTAGGGAATCAAAATGTCCTTACGGGCAAAGCTTGCTTCCTGCGTGGTCAGGTCATCTAAAGTCAGGCGTACATCCAGTCGATCAATCAATTTCAACGTGAATACGCGATAAGGCAACCCGTCACTTTCAATGATCCCATTGGGTTGTGCGGTATCTATATGGCACGGCGGCAAAGGCCAGACTTCCAACCCACCGCCGTTTATCCCGACCTCGATCTGCACCAAACCACAGCGCAAAGCCCATAGATGCGAAACATAGATAAGGTCATTTCCATCCCACTCACGCACAGCAATCCAATTGGCTTCAGTCATTGCAAGGATTGGTTTCACCTCTGTTGCAGTGGTGAACTTTCCGGTCCGTGTTTGATCTTCGGCAACAAGATTGGCCGTCACACCAGCCAATTGAACGGTATCGTCCGCCGTGTCAGCAGCGCCGCCAACAGCTATGAATAAAACAGTAAGTAAAAGATGAAGCATTCCAGACCCTCCAAATATCAAAAATGAAATTGCTGACTTTTGCACACGGCATAATCAGCCTATACTGTTAGAAAAGCAAAGCAGGCACAGTATGGCAAGCAAATCTGGCAAAAAGAAAATCTTCAACGTTGTTGTCGTTGGCCAAAATGGTCGCCTTGGATACGAGGCCGTTCTGTTTGCTGCCTCTCTGCGCCATCACAGCCCTGATTTTAAAGGGAAACTACTGGTTGCAGAGCCACAGCCAGGCCCAATGTGGCCCAATGATCCACGTATGAAACCGGATGTGCATGAGGCATTGGCAGGGCTTGGAGCGGTAATTGTACCGTTTGAAAGCAAACACTTCCGTGCGAGTTATGCTTATGGCAATAAGATCGAAATGCTGTCTGCTTTGCCCAAGGGCGAGCCGTTTGTCTTCTTTGACACTGATACCCTGTTGACCGATAACTTGCTGGACGTCCCTTTCGATTTTGACCGCCCCAGCGCGTCGCTGCGCCGTGAAGGCACATGGCCAAAACTACCGCTTTACGGCCCCGGTTATGGCGGAATTTGGAAATCACTTTACGACAAGTTTGGGTTGGATTTTGACAGCAGCCTCGATCTGTCGGAACCCGATGAGTATTGGAAACGCTACCTCTACTTCAATGCGGGCTTTTTCTATTATAATTGTCCACATGCGTTTGGTAAGAAATTTCTTGAATACGCATTGGCTGTGCGCGACGAGCAAATGCCAGAACTTGCCTGCCAAGAATTAACGCCTTGGTTAGATCAAATTGTATTACCTTTGGTTGTTCATGCCTTAGGCGGCGGTCGTGATACCCTGCCCGAAGGCTATCTAGACGGCAAAACCAGCTGTCATTACCGCATGTTCCCGATGCTTTATGCCCGCGAAAATCAGCATGTGATCGACACACTTGAAACTGTGACAGCACCGAACAAGATCAAGAAAGTGCTGAAAGGTTATGATGCTATAAAGCGCAATGTGTATCAGGGACGTGGTGAAAAAGTGCGTGCATTGTTTGATCAAGACCACATGCCACGTCGCGAACAAGCGATCCGCAATCGTATCAAATCTGAAGGATTTTGGATCCGTTAGTCTGCTTTCGCCATAATTCGCAGCACCCTTGAAGGATAGCCGCGCTTGCCTTACCCATAGCGCAACAATTGCCGCTTTGGAAAAGGACTTAAGACAATGACAGATGGCCCATCATATGGTTTCGACACGCTGCAAATTCACGCAGGCGCAAAACCAGACCCGACAACGGGTGCTCGTCAGACACCAATTCACCAAACCACTGCTTATGTTTTCCGCGATGCCGATCACGCTGCCGCTTTGTTTAACTTGCAAGAAGTCGGCTTTATCTATTCTCGCCTGACCAACCCAACGGTTGCTGTTTTGCAAGAACGGATTGCCACACTTGAAGGCGGCGTAGGCGCTGTTTGTTGTTCTTCCGGCCACGCGGCACAGATCATGGCATTGCTGCCATTGATGTCACCGGGCATGAACATCGTGGCCTCCAGCCGTGCATACGGCGGCACGATCACCCAATTTACCCACACAATCAAACGCTTTGGTTGGTCTTGTACCTTCGTGGATTTCGACGATCTGGATGCAGTGAAGGCGGCCATCGACGAAAACACCCGCGCTGTATTCTGCGAAGCAATTGCCAACCCGGGCGGTTATATTACCGATCTGGACGCAATTTCAGCAATTTCGGATGAAGCAGGCATTCCGCTTATCGTTGATAACACGGCCTCCACCCCATACCTGTGCCGCCCAATTGAACACGGCGCGACCTTGGTGGTTCACTCCACCACGAAATACCTGACAGGCAACGGTACTGTCACAGGTGGTTGTGTAGTGGACTCAGGCAAATTCGACTGGTCCGCCAACGATAAATTCCCGTCCCTTAGCCAGCCAGAACCTGCCTATCACGGGCTCAAGTTCCACGAGACGTTTGGCTCGCTTGCTTATACCTTCTTTGGTATCGCAATCGGTCTGCGCGATTTGGGTATGACAATGAACCCACAAGCCGCTCACTACACATTGATGGGCACAGAAACCCTATCTTTGCGGATGCAGCGCCATGTTGAAAACGCCGAAAAAATTGCGGGCTGGCTCGAAAAAGATCCACGTATCGATTACGTCACCTACGCTGGCCTAAAATCATCCCCTTACTATGATCGTGTGGCCAAGATTTGCCCACGTGGCGCGGGTGGTTTGTTCACTATCGCGGTTAAAGGCGGCTATGAAAATTGCATGAAATTGGTCAATGCTTTGGAAATCTTTAGCCACGTGGCCAACCTTGGCGACACGCGGTCCTTGGTGATCCACTCTGCATCAACGACACACCGTCAGTTGACAGAGGAACAGCAACGCGCGGCGGGTGCAGCCCCTGAAGTGGTGCGTATTTCAATCGGAACCGAAGATGCTGACGATTTGATCGCTGACTTGGATCAAGCGCTGGCCAAGGCCACAAGCTAACCCTAAAACCACGCTCTGCAGGATCGGCAAAATCTTGCGGAGCGTATCGATCAGGTAAAACATCAGCCGAGTACCCTAAGGCGCTCATTTTTATAGATAACCTGACACCCCAACTTCCCCCACCCACATTTTCAACTGCGTTTTCGATCGTTTCGCGCGGCGCGCTATGATAACTGTGTGAATTACTTTCCATAACGGCTCGACTGCTCTATCTTATTAAAAGAATATGCGCCCTTGGGTGCCCTGTACTTGACTGAAAAGACGCTGACATGAAGCCAAATTTTGCGCTTTCCCTTTCTTTCGAGGGTATTCGCCTGCTGCACCGCGCAGCGGATGGTTGGCGCATGGTTGGAGATGTTGGCCTCGATTCCACCGATCTAGCGGCTGAGTTAGCCTTGTTAAGGACCAAAGCCAGCGATCTTAGCGTGGGTGCCCTGCGGACCAAACTGATAATTCCCAACGATCAAATCAAATATATTTCGCTCGAAACTGGCGAACAAGAATTGGCGGAACGCACGCGTCAGGCCCTCGATGCCCTCGTGGGTGCGACACCTTACGACGTCGAGGATTTGGCCTACGCTGTCAGTGCCGATGGCCCACAAACCCATATCGCCGCTGTTGCGCATGAGACATTGGCAGAGGCAGAAGCCTTCGCAAAAGAACATCGTTTTCATCCCGTGAGTTGGGTCTCAATCCCTGACGATGGTGTCTTCGCTGGTGAACCATTCTTTGGTCAAACCAAATCTGCAGCTGCATTGGTTGATGGCAATGTTATTGAAGCGGATGATGCAAAGATCGTTATTCTTGGCAATGTGATCGCTGATACTGGTCCTGTCGTTGCTGTTGATGAAAATGACATCGTTCCAGACTTAGCCTCCAAAGAAGACGCCCCGCTCGAATTCATACAGCCAGAAGTAGCCACCCCCGACATCCAGATCAACACACCAAAGGAATCCGCCCCTGTTGTTGATCCATTGATATTGCGAGAAAACACAGCTTCCGTCGAAGAAGAAACAGCTGGTACTCCCCCGATTGATACTGTGCCAAAGGTGCCAGACGAGCCGCAAGAAGCACCTTCAGAAACGCCCACGATTGTTGGATTTGCAAGCTGTCGCGCACCTGAGGGCAAGACACCATCCCTGTCAGGGGCACGCCGCGATACCTTGTCTGCAGGCGTAACCGCAGCATCGGTTCCCCCGATAGAAGACGTGTCCGAAGTTACACCGCTCGTCGTGACAGACGCGCCAGAACCCCGGATCGCAGCTGGCTTTTTAAGCAGGCGCAAACAGCCAAAGTCCGACGCGATCCCTGCACCCTCAGCCGTTACCACCAAGCCATCCACCGAGGCGCAGCGCCTGACAATTTTTGGCGCACGTAAGCCTGATAAAAAAGCAGTTGTCGGTGGCAAACCGCGCTTTCTTGGTCTTGTTCTGACGGCGATCTTGTTGTTGTTCCTTGCGGGTGTTGCTGCATGGGCATCGGTCTTTATGGATGAAGGGCTTGCCCGCTTCTTTGGTGGTCCGAACGAACGATCAATCGCCAGTGCCCCTGCTGAATTGGCACAGCCACCAAAAGAAGAGGATGCGCCTGTTGTTAACACTGCGTCCCTTTCAGACGGCCTAAGTTCCGAAGATGCCGCTGTTTTGGACGCTTTACGTGCGCCATTGTCAGATCCGGTTGCTGTATTGCCTGAACTTTCCCCACAAGAATTGGCTGCAAATTATGCCGTCACTGGCATATGGGCCAAAGCGCCTGAAGTGCCGCAACCCGCCGCGCTTGTTCCAATTGATGATCTATACGTTGCGAGCATTGACCCCGTCAGCTCAGCAAATGATGCAGTGGCTCTTCCCGATGTTCAGACCTTTGATACGGACCGTGGGGTGGACGAACAAAGTACGCCAGTGGCCGCTGGAACAGCTTTTGCTTTAGGCCCGAATGGTCTTGTCATACCAACATCTAACGGCGCGATTAGCCCTGATGGTGTGACAGTTTATTTGGGGCGCCCTGCCAAAACTCCACCCAAGACACCGGTTCGGTTGGTCAAGACAGAAGATCTCGATCCAGCCCTTGCAGTGATTGCCAAGTTACGTCCGCAGCCCCGCCCTGGAAACCTGGTAGAACAGAACGAACGCTCATCAAACGGTGGCCTGTCCCGTACTGAGCTGGCAGAACAGCGTCCTCGTGCCCGCCCAGCATTGGTCCGCACCCAAATCATCCCCGTGCCTGAACCGGAAGTTGCGGCAGAAACATTAAGCGCTCAAACGGATGCCGCTACCGCTGCGGCCACAGCTTCGCTTGCAGCCCTTCCAACACCAGCCGAAAATATCATCGAGGGACCAGCAAACTCGCAAGCCGTACGTGCTTCTGTACGTCCAGATGGTCGCCCCAAAAACTTTGCGCGTATTGTGAAACGCGCGATTGCCCAGCAACCAAAAGATGATGCAGGAAATGGTACACGTGTGGCGTCCATCGCGCCCCGCACCGTCACCCCAAAAGTACCGTCGTCGGCCAGTGTTGCCAAGTCCGCGACCGTGAAAAACGCGATTAACTTAAGAGGTGTCAGTCTGATTGGCGTCTACGGAAAACCATCTAGCCGACGTGCCTTAGTGCGACTGTCAAATGGCCGTTATCAAAAGGTTCAAGTCGGGGACCGTATCGATGGTGGCCGCGTGTCAGCTATTGGAGATAGCGAGTTGCGTTATAAAAAGGGCAGCCGAAATCTGGTCCTGAAGATGCCAAAGGGCTAGGCAATTGCCCAGCCCTTTGCATTTTCCCTTAGCTAAATCCTAATCCACCGTAAGTTCACCATTATTGATCTGCTCTTGTTCGATGCTCTCGAAAAGGGCTTTGAAGTTCCCTTCTCCAAAACCATCATCCCCCTTACGCTGAATGAATTCGAAAAAGATTGGCCCAATCACGGTTTTCGAGAAAACTTGCAGCAATATTTTCGTTTCACCACCATCATCGACACCTTCACCATCAATCAGAATACCATGCTTTTTCATACGGTCCAGCGGCTCATCATGTCCAACAACCCGTGTTTTACTAAGATCGTAATAGGTATCTGGCGGGCCTGGCATGAACTTTAACCCGTTGTCGGCGATCACATCTGTGCTGCGATATAAGTCATCAGACCCAACTGCGATATGTTGAATGCCTTCCCCATTATACTTCTTCAAATATGCTACGATTTGACCTGTCTCGCCCCGATCTTCATTGATTGGAATTCTAATACGGCCACATGGCGACGTCAGGGCGCGGCTACGTAAGCCACTAAATTTCCCTTCAATGTCAAAAAACCGGATTTCGCGGAAGTTGAACAAATCCCCGTAGAAATGGAACCATTTGTCCATGTTCCCTTTGTGCACATTGTGGGTCAAGTGGTCGAGGTAGAAGAACCCGACGCCCGCTGGTTTCGACTCATCTGTCCAGTCAAATTCAGCGTTGTAAGGCGAAGTGTCAAAATACTGATCCACGAAATACAAAAGAGAGCCACCGATGCCTTCAATAGCTGGAACATCCAGTGCTTTGCCCGTCCCAGTAAATGGCACAGCCCCTTTGGACACAGCATGTGCAAACGCGTGGTCTGCATCAGCTACCCGCCAACCCATCGACGGCGCACAAGGTCCATGCTCTTCAACAAAACGTGCAGCAAAACTATCTGGGTCGGCGTTCAAGATGTAAGTTACATCACCTTGTTGCCACAGCTCAATGATTTTGGTTTTATGATTAGCCACATGGGCGTATCCCATACGCGCGAATAGATCTCGTAATTCTTGCGGATTGGGATGCGCAAATTCGACGAACTCAAACCCGTCCGTACCGGCTGGATTTTCTGGTGCGATCTCGGCGCGGGGTGCAGTGTGGGGAAACGGGCCCATTAGGAATATCCAATTCTATGATGTTAGAAGGATATTACGCGCCAATTGTAGCTAAGGCCTCGCATAATGCGTGCAAATATGTAATAATATGCGTGTTACCCGCAAATTTTGAGTAAAAATGCTAGATACCCGCATATGATAGACCAGACAGATAGTAGAATTCTTGCCGCGCTTCAGCGCAATGCGAATCTGACCGCGCAGGACCTCAGCGATCAGCTAAACCTGTCTGCCAGCCAAATTGGACGCAGGCGGCAAAGGCTGGAAAGCGAAGGTTACATTGATGGCTACAGCGCCCGCATCAACCCGGCCAAGCTGGGTCTGTCGGTACAAGGATTTGTGCAAGTGCACTTGTCGACGCATGGCCCCGATCATTCCGCCAGTTTTGCCCGATTGGTCGACTCTCAAGCTGCGATTACGGGTGCATGGACCATGACAGGTGATGCAGATTACTTGTTACGTGTGTATTGTAAGGATTTAAGTGCATTGAATGCAATGATCCATGAGGTCCTGTTGCCACATCCGGCTGTCGCCCGTGTTCACAGTCAAATCGTGATGGATCAATTGAAACGTGACGGCCCCCTGCCGACCTAACCGCGAACAGGATTAATACATGGAAAGCTTCCTTTATCAGGCGTCAATCTATCTGGCAGCCGCCGTGATCGCAGTGCCGATTGCTGCGCGGTTGGGGCTGGGTTCGGTCTTGGGCTATCTGGCCGCTGGGATTTTGATCGGCCCAGTTTTTGGGTTGGTCGGGGCCGAGACGAAGGATTTGCAACATTTCGCCGAATTTGGCGTGGTTATGATGTTGTTTCTTATTGGGTTAGAACTGGAACCACGGGCGCTTTGGGACATGCGACACCGGCTTTTGGGCCTTGGTGGATTACAGATTGTGCTAAGCACTGCTGCGTTGATGGGCGTGGCTATGGCCTATGGAGAGCCATGGGGTACCTCTCTGGCGATTGGCCTTACCTTGTCCTTAAGTTCGACCGCTATCGTATTACAAACGCTTGCAGAAAAGCGGCTAATGCAGACAACAGGCGGGCGTAATGTATTCTCAGTTCTGTTGACACAGGACATTGCAGTCATTCCGATTCTAGCATTTCTGCCCCTTCTCGTGGTCACTTTGCCTTCAAAAATCTCCCAAGACGGTTCTATCCAACGCACAACCGAGGCCATTGCCGAGGGGCACCAAGGCGCAGCTCTGAGTTTAGTTGACGGCTTACCGGCATGGGGCGTAACTGCCGTGACACTCGGGGCCATTGGCTTGGTTGTCTTTGCAGGTGTTTTCTTAGCCCGCCCGGTCTTTCGGTTCATCCACGCGGCACATTTGCGCGAAATGTATACGGCACTTGCGCTTTTGATCGTCGTCGGAATTTCGTTTCTGATGACCCTTGTTGGCCTGTCCCCTGCATTGGGCGCGTTTTTGGCCGGTGTTGTGCTAGCCTCTAGTGAATTCCGCCATGAACTCGAGACCGACCTTGAACCCTTCAAAGGCCTGTTGCTGGGCTTGTTCTTTATTACTGTAGGGGCCGGAATAAATTTCGATCTGCTGTATTCAAATATGCCAGCTATCCTCTCAATGGCCCTGCTTGTGATCGTGATCAAAGGTGGTGTTTTGTGGTCCCTTGGTCGTGCCTTTAAATTAAAAGGACGCGATCAATGGTTGTTTGCTTTAGCGCTGGCGCAGGCTGGCGAGTTCGGTTTCGTTCTGGTCGCCTTTTCCGTCAGCCAGGGTGTTATACCCGTAGATGTCGCCGAGACCTTGCTGCTGGTGATTGCCCTCTCAATGCTAATCACACCGCTGCTGTTCATTCTGTACGAGGTAATAGCGCGCCACATGGTGTCCCCAGATGCACAGCATGCAGCCGATGAGATCGACAGTGAAGGGCCTGTTATCATTGCTGGTATTGGGCGCTTTGGTCAGATCGTAAACCGTTTGGTCAAGGCAAGTGGTTTTGAAACTGTTGTGCTGGATCACAACATGGAAACCATTCAGTTGATGCGCCGTTTTGGCAGCAAAGGGTTCTTTGGTGATCCAACGCGGTCCGATATTTTGCATGCTGCAGGTATTATGACAGCGCGGGTTTTAGTTGTTGCGCTTGACGACAAAGATGCGGCCATCAAATTGGTAAAAGCAGCGCGTAAACAGCGGCCTGATCTGCATATTGTGGCCCGTGCTTATGATCGCACGCATACCTTCCATCTGTATCAAGCAGGCGCAAACGACATCGTACGGGAGTTGTTTGATGGCAGCTTAAGAGCAGGACGTTATGTTCTTGAGAACGTGGGCCTCAGTGAGTTTGAAGCCTCCGAGGCAGAGCGGGTCTTTTACAGTCACGACCGTGAGTCTGTAAAAGAGCTGGCATTGTTATGGCGTCCCGACATTCCTGTGACAGAAAATGAAGCCTACATGACCCGCGCGAAGGAACTACAAAAGGAGTTGGAAACAGCGTTGTTGTTACAATCCGAAGATGCCCCCAAGACATAACCAGTAAGGTATGCTTGTGGCACACCCTGCATTATCTGTCGGACACACCAGCCTCGGCAAATGTCGCCATACCGCTGTGACACGCAATCGCACCCTGCAGAACACCAATGGCCAATGCGCCACCAGATGCCTCGCCCAAGCGCAAGCCCAGTTGTAAAAGCGGGGCCTTTCCCAGCGCTTGAAGCATACGCGCATGGGCTTGTTCATCACTTTGATGCCCTGCAACGGTGTGATCCAAAACTCCGGGTTGGGTCGCATGCAAGCAAGTTGCTGCCGCCGTACAAATGAACCCATCCAAAATTACCGGGATACGCAATGAACGCGCCCGCAGGATCGCCCCAGCCATCGCAGCCACTTCACGCCCACCAAGGGCTGCAAGGGTATCTAGCCCATCACCTTTTCCGCCGTGCAGTGTCACACCTGCGGCCACAACATCAGTTTTCGCTTGCAAGGCAGCACCTTCCACGCCCGTTCCACGACCCGTCCAGTCAGCGGCATCACCGCCTAGCAAAGCGTTGCCAATGGCGGCGGCTGATGTTGTGTTGCCAATCCCCATTTCGCCAGTGACTAGTAGATCGGCATCTGCATCCACAGCATACCAACCTGTCTGAAGGGCCGCGCAAACCTCTGCCTCTGTCATTGCAGGGCTTTCGGTAAAGTCCGCTGTAGGCGTATCTAAAGACAACGCATGCACGTCCATCTTGGCACCAAATGTCTTGGCCAACTGATTGATCGCAGCACCACCATGTTGGAAGTTCATCACCATCTGTTCAGTCACTTCCGCTGGAAAAGCAGAAACACCTTTGGCCGCAACACCGTGGTTGCCCGCAAACACAATAATCTGGGGCGCAATCAGCGATGGGCGATCCGTACCACGCCATCCTGCATACCAGATTGCCAAGTCTTCAAGCCGACCCAAAGCACCGGGCGGTTTTGTCAGCTGTGCGTTGCGGGCCTGTGCGCCTGCAACAGCATCCTCATCCGTCAGCGGCAAGGTTTCCATCATTGCGCGCACCTGCGCCAAAGTAGTGAATGAAATTGACATGGTCCGCTTCCTTCTCTTGCCAGACGCCTTTGGTCTGTTTACCCAAAGCAAGCTGACCTACAAGGCATAAAAAAGGCGCGGACATGAATAAACACGACCAAAACGATGCGTCTTACCAAAATTGGCATTGGGATGTCATCGTTGCGGGTGCGCTTTTGACCCGCCTACCCCTACGCCATGCCCCACAATTCGCGTTTGAGCGGCAAGCAAATAGCGTCTGGGCCTTTCCCATCATTGGGCTTGTGGTCGCACTGCTATCTTGCTTGGCCGGATTTGTTGCTTTTGGCCTGAGCCTATCCGCCCCAATCACAGCAGGTCTAATGTTGGGTGTGAATATGATCCTGACAGGTGCCATGCACGAGGACGGTCTGGCAGATTGTGCCGATGGTTTCTGGGGGGGATTCGATCGAGAACGCCGATTGGAAATCATGAAAGACAGCCAAATCGGCACTTACGGGGTATTGGCGTTAGTTGTGACCATTGGCCTGCGATGGTTGGCCTTAAGTGCAATTATCTCAACCGGATTTGCAGGAGTTATCGCCGCGGCGGTCTTATCACGCGGCATTCTGCCCGCACTTATGGCCATGCTGAACCATGCCCGTGATACTGGCTTATCCCATAGCGTGGGGCGCCCAACGCATTTTTCAGCTATGGTCACTTTTGGGATCGCAAGCGTCATCGCACTCATCATGATCGGTTTTAGTGCGATTGGCGCAATAATCGCCACGGTTGTTGTTGCCTTTGCTGTTGGGCGATTGACCAAAGCAAAAATTAACGGACAAACAGGGGATGTTTTGGGTGCGACCCAAGTGTTGTCAGAAACGGCTGTCTTGCTATGGTTGATCGCTTAACAGCACCGCAGAAAAAAACCGCATTGAACATAAGCCCAACGCGGTTATTCAATTTTTAAACAATTTCAAACGAAATTGACTTAGGTCGCTGCAATCACGGGAACCGCACGGCTCATCAAGATGTCTGTGATTTTCTTTCCAGCAGCAATCTCGTCACCAGTTTCCACTGCAGCAACTTCACGTGTCAGACGCTCAAGCGCGGCTTCATAAAGTTGACGCTCTGAATAGCTTTGCTCACGTTGATCATCTGTGCGGTGCAAGTCGCGAACAACTTCTGCAATCGCAATCAGGTCGCCCGAATTGATCTTTTGTTCATACTCTTGGGCACGACGCGACCACATAGCACGTTTAACTTTTGCTTTGCCTTTAAGCGTTTTCATCGCATGCAAAATATCGTTCGGAGACGAGAGCGAGCGCATCCCAATTTCCGTAGCCTTGTGTGTTGGCACACGCAGGGTCATTTTGTCTTTCTCGAAAGAAATCACAAACA
>TARA_B110000908_G_C10267943_1_pt1 | contig 13343 bp, 13 predicted proteins | sample TARA_B110000908 | Tara Oceans TARA_B110000908 (sample SAMEA4398067) | marine metagenome | biome: Polar Biome; feature: [DCM] deep chlorophyll maximum layer (ENVO:01000326); material: water (ENVO:00002006), including particulate matter (ENVO:01000060) such as... | depth 36 m
TTTGAAGGTAACTTATAGTTTGAAGGTAACTTATAGTTTGAAGGTAATCAGATATATGAAGGTAAATGTATAGACTATTATGATGAAGGGAATATAATAGATGAAGGATAATTTGTTAATAATATCAATGAGATTGCTAAGCTTAATGCAATATTAAAACTGGTTGATGAAATATAAATATTCTTGGATTATTAAATATATAGTTTAGTGTGTTTTAAAAACAAACTAGTATTGATAATCTATTAAAAAATAATAAAATTTATATTATTATTTTTTAATTATATATTCTAATTCAGTAAATGATTTTCTTTTAGTATGGTCTAGTACTATAGTATTAGTTAGTATTATCTTATAAAAATTTTTAATTGTAACACATTTAATATGTTGTAAAATTAAATTAATTTTTCTATCAATACATGATTGTAAATCATTACAATTATTAGTACAATTGCATTTTTTTTTGAAATTTAAAATTTTCATATGATAATTAATTACAATTGATTCAGCTATTAGCATTCCAAAAGAATAACTATCAAATTTATTAAAAATAAACTTATCATTTAATATTTTTTCAGGAGGAACATATCCATATGAGCCTAAATATTCATTATAATATTTAGGATTATTAGTTAAATTTTCATAATCAATTATATAAATATCATTTGTATTATCTTCTATTAATATATTATTTGGACTAATATCCAAATGATTATATCCTGTTTTTTCTAGATCAACTAATATTAAAAAAAGTTTTTTAAATAGTTTAAATTTTATTTCTTCTAATACATGATAATTATATTCAAAATATTTAGAAAAAGTAATACCTTTAATATATTGATATATTATACTATCTTTATCTATATCTATAGCTTTAACAAAATAAGGTTTATTTGCTTTATTTAACAGAGGTTGTATACTAAGTTCTCTATTATATTTAAAGAATTTTTTTTTAATACCATTCTTATTGCAAATGTTATATATATAAGAATTATTTCCGATTTGAAATAATTTACATTCTTGAAAAACATTCATTGTTTCTTTTTTACAATCTTTGCATGTATTAACCATATATTAAATCTAAGATATTAAATATATAATATTTTAGAATTATTTTTTACTATTATTTATAGCATCCATTGCGGCCTCAATTCCATGAATTGCTTGTAATTTCATTTGACACTCATAAGGTAAACTACTAAACCATTTACTGTATTCACTCAAATATATAACGTAACGGTAAACTGCAATTCCTGTTAATGGAATAAAGCCAATAAAAAGTAACCAAAATAATACTTTAAAAATTGTTTTAGTTGATTTATTAAATTCTTTTTTTTTATCTTCTGATTTTCCATATCCTATAGTTAAACATATAATCATTCCTATAAATACAATGACTGTAAACACTTGATAAAAAATAGATTTTTGTTTACCCATAGGAGTTATTGATGGATATCCAATTGATTTAACACCACACTTACGAATAAATTCAGATTCAAAATAAGCTGTTCCAAAATTCATATAAGTATAATGAGATTTTTATATTATTTATTTTCTATTTTTAGTTCTTTTTAGATTAACTCTTTCTACATCTGGTCTAGAAGTTAGAATATGTTCAGTTAATTCTTTCGCTTTTACTACATCTCCTGTTATTTGAGTTAATGCAGCTAAAATACCCTCTTTTTTTAATGGAGCTTTAGTTTTAGAAATATTTCTACGAAGTTTTCCATCTGCTATTTCTACTACCTTTTCATCTACACTATCTAAAAAATTTAAAATAAATTCTTCATTTATTTTTTTTTCTTTATTTATTTCTTTAGTTTTTTTTCTAATATTTCTAAGGTCATTATCTAATGCGACCCATCTTAACACTTTTTGTTTAAATTCTTTAGTTACTTTTTGTTGATTTGTATTCTCAGAATCACTACTCATATAGAGTTAATTAGAAAATATTCTTTAAAAGAATATTTTCTAATTTTTGGTAAAATAAATTACAATACTATAAAATATTTATTATTTTTATATAATAATTATTTAACAAAGAGGTTTTAAATTGTAATCTGGTTCATATGTTGAATTATTCCATGGTGAAACCGAATATTTAGGATTAGCAACAGTTCCACGAATATCCCATGAAGCATTTTTAAGTGATTGACCAACCGTGTTAACACCTACCACATATTTATTTACATTGATTAATGAATCATTTCCTGCTTTTGAAGCTTTTTTCCAATCTAAATCAAACCATTTATCATTTGTATCATTTGGCAAATAATCTTTAGAATCATATTTTTTAACTAATTTGTCCTTAAAATTAACTTTGTTTGGAGAAGATTTGTTACCGATTGGTTTTTGAAAAGCTTCTGATAATTCAGCACCTTTATCTGTATCATCTGTTCCTTCAAAATTATTAACTTGATTTTTACTAACACCTTCTTCTTCACTAGCTTCTTGAGTAGCTTCTTCACTAGCTTCTTGAGTAGCTTCTTGAGTAGCTTCTTGAGTAGCTTCTTCACTCTCTTCTTGAGTAGCTTCTTCTGAAACCGTTGATGCATCAGATTCTTTTACTGTACCTAAATTTTTAATAGTTCCAGGTTGCATCAATTTATAAATAACAAACCCTACTAAAACAAGTAAAAGTATTGTTGATAATTGATTTTCTTTCAACATTATATATTTAATTAGAGAAAAAAAACATTTTAGATGAATTTTTTTAAAAGTTTTTTTGTCTAGAATATTTTTGTATATTTTTTTTATAATATATTTATATATAAAAATAATGGTTGATATTATAATAGAAATACCGAAAAATTCTAGAATAAAATATGAGAAAGATGAATCTAGTAATAATATTAGATGTGATAGATATCTCAAAACACCTTTTTCCTATCCATATAATTATGGGTATGTTCCAAATACATTGGCACCTGATAATGATCCATTAGATGTATTTTTATTAATAGATGAACCTTTATATCCAGGAACAATAATTTTAGTTGATATAATAGGTGTTTTTAAAATGATTGATGATAATGAATCTGATGATAAATTAATAGCAATACCCTCTAAAAAATTAAATTTTCCAGAAAAATATACTTTTTTGGAAAATGGAAAGACATATGTAAAAAAAGTATATTTAGATGAAATACGTTTTTTTTTAGAAAATTATAAAAAAATGGAAAATAAAAAAGTAATTATTGAAAAATATTTAGAAAAAGAAGAAGCTATGAAAATACTGACTAAGTATCAGTTAAATTTATAAGTGACTCTTCATCAGATGACAAGAATTGATATTCTTGGTTTATAATAATTTTGTCACATTTATTATTATTATGATGTATTGTTAATGTTAAATCTTTCTTTAATGAAATTAAACCGAGATACTCTTTATTATTATTAATTATAGAAATAGTCGAAACACCTTTTTTAATTTCTATTTTAAAATCACCTTTAGTTGTTTTTAAAATTATATAATCATTTTTTGTTTCTAATTCTAATAATATACATTTAGTTATCATTATAAAAATAATATATTTTACTTTTAAACTAATTTAGATGATAACTGAATTGAATCATTATAAGTTAATCTATTTTTCTGTAACCAACTATTTTTATTTTTTTTGCACCTCCTGACATATCAGGAACCCATTTTACTATTTTCCCATTTATATCCATTATAGTTGAATCTGCTCCATATTTAACTAAAAGGGCTGCAACATTTTGTCTTTCTTTATCAATTGCATAATGTAATGGTGTTTTACCTTCATTGTTTTTTTTATTAATAATTTCATCTAATTGTCCTTTGTTCATAGCAATATTTAAAAAATTTAATATTATATCAAATTCTGAATTTTCAATCATAGTATGAAGTAAATTACATTCATTCTCATCACAATAATTAATATTAGGGCACATTTTAAGAAATTTTACAAGAATAATATCACTCATATTACTATAAATTATATTTTTTTTTATTTTTAAATTGAAAATTTTAAATAGTATGTTCACTTTTTAGAAGGACTATGTAATATTTACAAATATTTATTATTTTTTTTATATATTCATAAAAGCAAAAAAATTGATTAAAAGACTTAAGTAATTAATAATAATTAACTTAAACGATGGAAAATTTTAACAAGTATTTAAACATGAATGATAATGATATAGATAATTTATTATTAGGATTAGAAATTAATACAAATAAAAAAGAAGAGAAAGATACTAAATTATGTAATGAATGTGATTCAGAAGAATTAGTGTTTGACTCGATTCAAGGACATAATGTGTGTCAAGATTGTGGAACTGTAAATATGATGATATTAGATGATAAACCAAATTTTAATGGAAAAAATGCAACCGCTAGTTATGGATGTCCTAGTAATTATTTCTGTCCTGTTTCTGCATTAGGAACAAAAATAAAATCTCGTGGATATAGTAGAATAAGTGCAATACAAAGACAAGGCCAAGTACCCTATAAAGAAAAAGAAGTGTTAACAACAATTAAATCTATTGAATCTAAATGTCAAAAATATCAAATTAAACAACCTATAATTGATACTGCAAAAACTCTTTATAAAAAGATAAGAGATTATAAACATATTAAAGGGAAAAGAAAAGGGAAAAATATGATAATGAGATGTATAAACAGACGTTCTATGATTGCAGCCTGTGTTTTTATAGCATGTAAATTGCAGAATGAACCAAGATCTCCAAAAGAAATTGCAGATTTATACGATTTAGAAATAAAACATGTAAATCGTGGTTATAGAAAATTTTTAAATTTGATATCTATTGATAATTTTTACAATGATTTTAAATCTAGTAAATCAACCGATTTTATAGAACGTTATAGTCTAAAATTAGGATTAGAAGAGGATCATATTAATATAGCAAAAGATATATCTAAGAATATACATAAATTAGATATAGTTTCAACTCATGAACCAAGTAGTGTTGCAGCTGGGTGTTTATTACTAGTATCTAAAATGCATGGATTAACTAGTGTTAATAAAAAAAAAATATCAGAAGTATTTCAAATATCAGATGTAACTATTTCAAAAACATATAGAAGAATATTTCATTATCATCAAATTATTACAAATAATAAATTAACTGACTTAATTCATGAAAAACAAAAAACAGCGCCTAAAAAAAAAATAAATGTTAATGAAGAAAATCTAGTATTAACAGAAGAAGAAATAGAAATAGAACAAGCAAAAGCTGTTATAGAAAAACAAAAAAATAAAAAGAAAAGAGGAAGAAAGAAAAAATCAGAACAACTTGAATTAGAAATTTGAATAATTATAAAAATAGCTCAGAAAACTATTGTTACTGGAACAATTTTTCCATCTGTAGAAATAGGTAAATGGATTATAATTGATCATTATTTAGAAAATAATAACGATGATAATCATCCGAACTAAATATTTTTTTTTATAAGTCACTTTGTGAATATTTTTACGAAAAATTGAAAATATTAACTATTTACTATATAATGTCAAATATTACACCACATTCATTTTTATGTTGTATAACTCATGTTATTATGAATGATCCTGTTATGGATCCTGACGGCAACACCTATGAAAAAAAAGCTATTTTAGAATGGTTAAAAATAAAGAAAGAATCACCTGTTACAAGAAACCCTCTTCATGCTTCTGATTTAAAACCTAATAGAGCACTTAAAGATGCTATTCAAAGTTTTCTTCAAGGATATTCAGAAGAAAAAAAATCTAATACTGTTTGTGAACATACTTATGATACGAAGTCTGTTAATATTAAATGTGTATCAAGCGATAAACTTTTAATGTTAGAATTCGAAAACCCAGAAGGTATTGATAGACATAGTCTTGATCTTGCAATGGTTATAGATATATCAGGTTCTATGACACAAGAAGCAACAATTACTAATTCATCTGGAACAAAAGAATCTCATGGATTATCTTTACTTGATATTGTAAAACATGGTGCTAGAACAATTATTAATTGTATGGGACCAAACGACAGAGTATCTATTATTACTTATTCAGATGATTCTAAAGTTGTATTTCCATTAAGATATATGACAGATGAAAATAAATTAGATGCACTATCAAAATTAAATACTATTAATACAGAGGGTTGTACTAATATTTGGGCTGGATTAGAAGAAGGTATGAAAGTATTGGATTATAATAAAAATAATAATCAAAGGTCTCTTTTGTTACTATCAGACGGTCAACCGAATGTTATCCCTCCAAGAGGTCATATTCCAATGTTACACCGTTTTATGGACAAACATCCAGATTGTTGTAATATTAATACATATGGATTTGGTTATAATGTAGATAGTAAACTTTTAAGTGATTTAGCCAAGTATGGTAATGGGGGTTATTACATGATCCCTGAAAGTAGTTTCTTAGGAACTATTTTTGAACATTCATTTGCTAATATTTCTACTAGTTTTACTAGTAATCTTAAAATCAGAGTAGAAAAATTAGAAGGAAACAACTTAATTTCTGCAAAAAATACGTATAATGTAGAAGACTTTTCATGGGGGAAACAAATAACATTTGGATCACTACAATATGGACAAGTAAAGAATTTTATTCTAGAATTTGAAAAACCATTAACAGACGAACAGATTGAACTTTATATTGAGTTTAATGATTATAGAACAAATAAAAAATATACTACTAGTATTAAAAATAAAGTAGTCCATGATAATAAAATTAACCTTCATTATCTACGTTCCAATATGAAACATGTAATGGATTCGTGTATGGAATTATTAAAAAATGATAGTAGTCAAGAAAATTTAACTAAAGCAACTAGTATATTACATACTTACATTGACACTGTTAGAACATATGAAATTGTTTTTCCTAATAAGTATCTGTCTGATTTAGTTAAAGATTTATCTGGACAAACAACATTAGCTTTTTCTAATAAAGAGTGGTATAATAAATGGGGTTGTCATTATATTAGATCATTAACATTAGCACATATGAACCAACAATGTAATAATTTTAAGGATCCAGGGGTACAACATTTCGGAGGACAATTATTTAAAAAAATTAGAGATAGTGCAGATGATATTTTTTGTAATTTAGATCCACCCAAACCTTCTATTAAAAAGAGAAATAATTATCAGAGAAAGGCTGTTAGTACGATGCGAGATTATAATAATGCAAATGCACCCTGTTTTCATGGTAATTCAACTGTATTAATGTTTGACAATCATTATAAAAAAGTATCTCATATTGTAAAAGGAGATATTGTTAAAACTGCGTCTGGTAAGATGGGAATTATAAGATGTGTTGTTAAAACTATAATTAGTAAAGGAAAACTTCCTATGGTAGGATTTAATAAAGGTCTATTAGTAACAGGATGGCATCCTATTAGACTAAATTTAATTTGGTGTTTGCCAAAAACAGTAGGAGAAACATATTTAGTTAAGTGTGATGCTATTTATAGTTTTTTACTAGAAGAAGATAATGAACCGATTATGATTATCAATGGAATAGAATGTGTATCTTTAGCACACAATCTAAAAGGAGATGTAATTCAACATCAATATTATGGATCTGATAGAATAGTAAAAGATTTAATGAAGAAAGATGGTTGGAATAAAGGTTTGGTAGTTCTAGATAAACAAATATTTCAAAGAGATCAACTTACTAATATGGTAACTAGTATATGTTAAGAAACTTTTTAACTGTAATTGTATTATTTTAATGTTATCTTTATTAATTGGTTATATTAGAAATAGTTTTTAGATTTTACTAATTTTTTAATAATAAAAAGATTAATATAAAATAAAAAATCTATATTTTTTTAATGAAATCAAAAAATACTTCTGAACTAATTAAAATTATAAAAAAAATTAATAAATATAATTATTTTATTGTAAATAAAAAAAAATCAATATTGTTAGGAAGTGATACTAGTAATACAGCTTCTAAATTGAAAGTTTATAAAAAACTAGGAAATAAAATAAATAAATATATAGGTAAAACATTAGTAAGAATTAAAGTAGGATTAAGTAAAAATATAGATAATAAAAAAATCTTAAATAATATGATAGGTGGGCCTATATTCATTAAAATGGAAAGATATAGGTTAACAGGTGTTAATAAATTACAAAAAATAGAAAAAGTAGTAAACTATTTTTTTTATCAAAAAAAAGAGTTAATAGATGGGTTAGACAAAATATCTCAATTTAAAAATGATTTAAAATTATTAGCATTTGTATTTATGAATGACATGTATAATATGAGTGCATTTAATATTAAATATGTTAAAAAAATAATTGAAAATGTAAATTAATTTAATAAATATAATGAAAGCTTTAGAATTTAGCCAAATTTTTATAAATTATTCTTGTAGAATTAATTTACCAATTAATATAAAAAAAATAGATACACATACTTTAATGAATATTTTTAATAAAAATAAACAATTATTTTCAAATCAATGGGTGCATCCAAATATTTTTATTGAATTAAAAAACAAAAAGTTAATTGATTCAATGTATAGTATGAAAGTTTATAAAAGAAAAATAAAATATTATATTAAAATAGATAAACAATCATTTGAAATAAGATTTTATATTTTTTTTTGGATAAGATGGTATGATTATATTAAAAAAATTACAGATACATCTGAGTATAAAAAATATATTTTAAAATATATAATATCAGATAAAGGGTTTATAAATCTAAATATAGAAAAGACTACATCAAGTACTATAATAAATCATAAATCAAGAAGATTCCGGTTAGATGGTATTTTTAACTTTCCAAAAATAAATATTTGTATAGAAATCATGGAAGAACATCATAATATAAAAGATGAAACAGATCTAGCAAGACCTCTTAAAGATGTAATGACTGAAGCAACTTTTAAAGATGATAATAAAATGTTTCTGATGATAAATATTTGGGAATATAAGATGAAAAATAAAAAATATGTAAAAAAAGTTAATGATTTTATAATTGAAAAAATATATTTAGCTCATATTACTGAAAAAGAATTTGTTATTCGAGAATTAATGAAAACTTTTAATGATAGATATATAGCAAAATCAATTTATATGTCACATAAAAAAAAAGACAAACCTGTTATTCATTTTTTAAAGTTTTTTAATACAATTATAGAAGATATATCAGATGTTAATAAATTATTCAAGTTATTTATAGAATATAATATAGTTGATGAAGAAAGTGATGATGATTTAAGTGGATTAGAATCAGATAATATAGTTGATGAAGAAATTACTGAAATAAAATCATTAAGTTCTAATAAGATTGAAGACTGTAAAATAAATTTTAGTGGATTTCAGGATTGTTTTGGAATAATCATATATAATAATGATTTTGATATTAGTATTAGAAAAAAATGTAAAGCAACTCGAGATGATATTTTAAATAAATTAATTAATTCATATAAAACTATTTTCAAAAAACAAAGAGAATTTCTAATTCACGGGTCTAAGATAGATTCTAATAAAAATTATTTTAAAATATGATCTGTTTAATTCATAAAAAAATTGATACAATTTCTAAATAAATATTGTTTTTAAATGAAATTAATACAAAAACAATATTTTTCAAAGGAAATACCTTCTTATACAACAAACACAATAGTAGAAAATCTTAATAATATAGAGTATGTTGTAGACTTTATTATAGATCATAATTCAGTATCATGTGCTTTTTCTAAGATACCTGTTAGAAATAGAGGACAAGTTGTATCGTTGTTAATGGACTTAATATATAGATTTAACAATGCATTAAATATTTCACTAAAAGATATGATTAAAAAACAAGTACTATTTAATAATAAAAAAGCAATTCTCTTAGAAGTAGATGGTCATACCGATGTTAGACGTGCTAGAATATTTTTTAATAATAAAGAAAAATGGGTATCTCTGAAAGATATCAAAAGATATGTAAAAATACCCATTTTTAAAAAAAAATTAATTGAATCAATATATATAACGGATAATTACTTATATATTAATATGATAAATAAAATAAAGGTTTTTATAATAAGAAAGTTAAACATGAGTGCAATTAAAGTACAATCACTTTTTAGAAAATATAAACGAAGAACTAATTATCTGATGTATTTAAAAAAAAGTAAATATTATTAATATAATGTTTTTATTTTTTTAAAATATCATCAATTAGATCGTCAATATATTCTACTGCAATAACTTTAAAATTTTTATTTATTAATTTAGGATAATCTTTTTTTATTTTAATTATATCTTTTTCATTTTCTTTAGGAACATAAACTGTTTTAATACCAGCTCTTTTTGATCCATTTAATTTAAATTCTAATCCACCTATTTTAGTAATTCTTCCAGTTAATTCAATTTCACCTGTCATTCCAACTGTATTAATAATAGGTTTATTCAGTATTAAACTTATAAATGCACTTGTAAATGCACCTCCAGCACTAGGACCATCTTTAGGTGTAGATGTAGAAGGAGTGTGGACATGAAACCCATATTTAAAATTCTTTTGTAAATATTCATTCATATCATTAATATTATACTTTTTTTTATTTTTTTCTAAATAATTAAGTGCAGTAGTTAAACTACATGCAACTGATTCTTTCATAACATCGCCTTGGTTACCTGTTAATTTTATTTCATGACTATCTACACTACCACTAAAATTTTTAAATATTTGAATAGGAATAATACCACCTCTACCTGACGAAGTTGCATATAATCCATTTATAATACCAACACTGTCTTTATGGTGAATTTTTGTTTCATTATCTTCTGGTTCGTTAAGTATAGCTGTAATTATTTTTTTATTAACCTTAATTTTCTTAATATTGGTCTTAAACATACCTTCTTTTTTTAATTTATTAATATTAATATTCATACAAATCTTTTCAATAATTCTTTTTATACCTCTAACACCCGCTTCATTAGTATAATTATTAATAATATATTCTAATATATTAGAGTCCCATTTAATTAAACTTTTAGATAATCCAATATCGCTAATTATTTCAGGTATAATATGTTGATTACAAATTTCTATCTTGTCTTTAGTGTTATAAGGTTTTATTTTTATTTCAGTAAGTCTATCTAGAAGGATAGGATCTATTAACGAACTATCATTATAAGAAAAAATCATAATTACTTTATCAAGAGGAAAATCAATTCCTTGAAAAAATCTATCTTGAAAATTTTTATTCATATTAGGATCAGTTAAATGAATTAAAATACTACTTATTTCATTAATATTACCATTTTTACTACATGCTTTATCTAATTCATCAAAATATAAAATACATCTAGGTTTACTCATGTCTACCATTTTTTTTACAATTAATCCTGGTTGTGATCCACTATAAGTATAACCATGTCCATGTAAAATTTCTCCATCATTTTGACCACCTAATGTAATTTCAGCAAATGGTATATCTAATGCTTTACTAATACTTTTTGCTAACAATGTTTTACCAACACCAGGAGGTCCAACCATTCCAAAGGCAGTTCCTGTACTTTTTGGATTTGATATCCACTTACCTATAATTTGTAACAATAAATTTTTTGGTTCAGCATGACCATATGATAACTTTTTTAATTTATTTTCAATTTCTTTTAAATAAAGTTTTGATTTTTTAGGATCTTTTTTTAAACTTTTAAATAGAATAGAATCATTTTCAGAAGGCCATGGATAATTTATTATTGTTTTAACATATGTAATCTGTTTAAAATAATCATTATTCATAGATTTCATTTCTTCTATCTTTTCTAGTGCTAAAGATTTAACAGTTTTTGGTATATTTTTATTAAGCATTAATTGTTTTTTATAATCAACGTTATCTAATGACAAATTTTTTAGATTTTCTATTTCTTTTTCTAAATTATTTTCGGAATTATGTAGCTTTGATTGTATATAATAAGTTAAATTTGCTAATATAAAATTATATAACATTCCATTAAAAGTTTTTTTTTCTTTTATTAATCCAATTAAAGCTACTGCGATATCATTGCTATCATCTTCTACTATTAAATGTAATTGAATCATTTTAAAAATATGTTCTATTGATGATTCTTTTGAAACAAATTCTTTCATTATATTTATAAAAGAAGTGTTTATCAGTTCCAAATATCTAAAATAAGTTAAATTAAAATATTCACCATATTCTACCGTATTATAACAATATAATGATGCTAGATTATCATGACGAATGAATGTTTTTAAAAATTTTAAATCTAGTTCAGGATAATCATTTTCTATTAGTTGAATTGCTTTAGATTTTTTATTATATAAATAAGGATAATTAATTTGACATGTTTTAATATATATTGATAATGGATCTACCTTAAAATATAATGAAATTTTATAGACATTGTTTTTATAGTTAAAATATAAAATACGTTCTTTTTTGAGAATATCTTGTTCTGAAAAATTAGAAGGAACTTCCCATTCAAATCCTTCTACTTTTTTTTTAGATTTACTAAATGATAATATTGTAATAAGACTATGTATTTCTTCAAACAAATCTTGTGTTTTTTCATTAATATTATTAATGAAATTATCACCTAAATTTATTTTAATAATATCATACAAATCATCATATCCAAATTTATTAATCAACGATTTAATTTTTTCAACTGAATATTTTAATGGAGGATTTGGAATGATAGACTTTCCATAAACAGATATATTATTATCAAAAAGAGTCATAAAATTTATTAAATCTACATCATTATCTATATTTTCTTCAAATATTTCCATTAAATTACTGCTATTAATATTATCATTTAATTCACTAATATAATTATTATATTTTGTGTTTAAAGTTTTATTAATCTCAAATATTTCATTTAATAAATTAATCTTTCCCTTTCCTTTTAAAAAAAAATCAGAATATAAAGAATTAATATGTTTTTCAAAACCATAAATAAATTCAGTTATTTTTTTATATTTTGATTGAAGTTTGAAGATTTTAAACTTATTTAATTTATTATCAAAATTCATATATATATATATATCTATAAGAAAAAAACAGGTAGTAAACGCTTGTATTCATTCTTCGCCAATAAAATATAATATATAAATTATCAATATTAACCATATTTTTAATAAATTATCAATATTAACCATATTTTTAATAAATTATTTAAGAAAAAAAAATGAAAATGTGTTTGATTTAAAAAGTAAATCTATAATAATTGTATATATGCCTGTTAGTAAATCTAAATCTGTAAAAAAACCTGCACTAAATTCAAAAAAAACTGTTTCTAAAAATAAAAAAGTAAGTAAAAATTCTAAAGCAGCTTCCAAAGCAACGTCTAAAGCAACGTCTAAAGCAACGTCTAAAGCAACGTC
>TARA_B110000908_G_scaffold21553_1_pt1 | contig 13291 bp, 11 predicted proteins | sample TARA_B110000908 | Tara Oceans TARA_B110000908 (sample SAMEA4398067) | marine metagenome | biome: Polar Biome; feature: [DCM] deep chlorophyll maximum layer (ENVO:01000326); material: water (ENVO:00002006), including particulate matter (ENVO:01000060) such as... | depth 36 m
CCGTTTCTTCACCGGTATATTGCGCTAATTTTAATTCTTCTTTATCTCCATTCTTAAAATAGAAGCCAACCCAATCGTAATAAGGAATGGTTGCTTCCAATAAGTTTGTCACTTCTTGCAACTTTTCTGCAATTTGTTGGTCTGATTTTAAAATTTCAGAGATCGCTCCTTTTAAAAGTGTATTTTTCATGAATTATTGACGATATTATTGTTTGTGCATTTGCAAAATTAAATTAAAAGGTTGAAAAGACAACATTAAAATAGCCTCTTTTTTATCTTAAAGACCTTCTTGTAGAAGGTTTTTAGAGTGAAAATAAATAAAAGAGAATGAAATTTATCAGGTAAAAAAAATTAACAATTATTTTAGAGTAAGATGTTGTAAATTTGCACTTTACAATGAAAAAAATACTCCTCAAAATAGCGTCAATTAGTTTAGCCTTTTTAGTGCTTTTCTCTACCCTTTCTTTTACGGTAGAAAAACATTATTGCGGCAATTTTTTAATGGATGTTGCCTATGTAGGTCATACAGATGGTTGTGGTATGGAAATGAATACTCCAACCACAACAATGAAAAAAAATTGTTGTAAAGATGAGATTCAGAAAATAGAAGGACAAGATGAGTTGCAGCAAAATGTTGACGTTGTTCTGGTTTTAAAAGGTGCCAAAGATTACATTCCTTCGATAAATATTACCAAAGACCTATTTCAAGAAACGACCACTAGAGACTTCGGGTTTAAAGATATCTCACCACCAGACATTCCCTTAAATTACCAGGTTTTATACCAAAGTTTCCTTATTTGATTTTAGATTTTAATGTTTCCAATTCCACTTCTTTTTAAGGAGTAGTTATTAATAATTAAATCTAAAATCATGAAAAAATATTTTATCAACAGTATTTTACTGTTATTACCATTGTTGTTGTTTTCTCAACAAAACTATCGAGGAATGCTTATGGACAAAAATAACCCAAAAGATAATTTGGGTGTTTATGGCGTAAACGTTCGTTGGTTGAATACTAATATAGGAACCACGACCGACGAGAAAGGTTGGTTTTCAATTCCGTACAAACCTTCCTACAAGAAACTAATTGTAAGTTATATTGGCTACAGAACCGATACGATTTCAATTACAGATCTAACACCAATCCATCATTTTTTAATAGAAGAAACTGCCACCACAGAAGTTGTAATTCGAAGTAAAAAACGAGCTACACAGAAGTCGCTTTATGCAACAACCAATGTTTTTACAGTAAATTCAGACGAACTTCTAAAAGCAGCCTGTTGTAATTTGGCGGAAAGTTTTGAAACCAATCCATCGATAGATGTGAGTTTCTCAGATGCTTTAACAGGAACAAAACAAATCCAAATGTTGGGATTAACAAGTCCTTATTTATTAATATCACAAGAAAATATTCCCTCCATTCGAGGGGCAGCACAAGCTTTTGGAATGACATTTACTCCAGGAACTTGGGTAGAGAGCATCCAAATAACCAAAGGAGCTGGAAGTGTTGTTAATGGATATGAAAGCATCTCGGGTCAGATAAATGCAGAATTGGTGAAGCCTTTTTCAGATAATAAGTTCTTTTTAAATGCATACAGTTCCCTCAACGGTCGATTAGAATTAAATCTACACTTCAATGAAATCGTTTCAGAGAAATGGCAAACAGGATTGTATGTGCATGGAAATTACCGAGGACAAAAATTTGATAAGAATAAAGACAACTTTTTAGATGCGCCTTTGGCAAATCAAATAAATGTAATGAATCGTTGGCAGTATACCGATGCAGAAAAAGGATGGGTTAGTTTCATAAACGTTCGTTTTTTAAATGATGAAAAACAAACGGGTGAAATTAATTTTAATCCAGAAACGGATCAAATAAATCCAAACTTACCTGCACTGAGTGGTAACGAAATTTGGGGAAGTGAAATTGATACAAAGCGTTTTGAAACCTCGGCAAAATTAGGGTATGTTTTTCCAGAAATGCCTTACCAAAGTTTCGGTTTTCAATTGGCCTATAGCAATCATCAACAAGATTCTTATTTCGGAGTTAATCGATACGATGTTCAGCACGAAAGCGTGTATTCTAATTTTTTATTCAATTCGATTATTGGAGATACAAGAAGTAAATTCAAAACAGGAATTAATTTCACGTATGACAACTACGATGAATTGGTAAATACATCAAATTATGATCGAAAAGAAAATTCAATAGGTGCTTTTTTCGAATATGCTTTTGACAATTTAGAAGACTTTAGTGTAACCGCTGGTTTGCGCGTTGACACCCATAATTTATTGGGTACCTTTTTAACGCCTCGTTTACACTTGCGTTATTCACCTTGGGAAAAAGGAGTTTTTAGAGCCTCGGCAGGAAGAGGAAAAAGAAGTGCAAATATTTTTGCAGAAAATCAACAATTATTTGCAAGTGCGCGACAAATCAATATAGACAATACTGGTGGTAATATTTACGGATTAAACCCTGAAATTGCATGGAATTATGGAGTTTCATACCTACAGAAATTTAATCTTTTTGACCAAAAAGGAGATCTTACTTTTGATTTCTATAGAACAGATTTCAGTAACCAAGTAGTGGTAGATTGGGAACAGCCGCAAGCCATTTCTTTTTACGATTTAGAAGGCAAAAGCATAGCGAATAGTTTTCAAATAGAATTGAACTATGACCTGTCAGAAAGCTTAGCTTTAAGAACTGCCTATAAGTATTTTGACATTACTACGGATTATAAAAAGGGCAACTTGCAGAAACCTGTGCAACCTAAAAATAGATTTTTCGCAAACTTATCTTACGAGACACTTGCAAAAGATAATGGCGCACAATGGAAAGTTGACCTTACTTTTAATAGTATTGGTAAACAACGCTTGCCAGACACAAGTTCCAATCCAATTCAATATCAATTGCCAGTGTTTTCAGATCCTTTTCAATTGTTGAATTCACAAATTACCAAAGTGTTTTCAGAGAAGTTTGAATTTTATATCGGAGGTGAAAATCTTACAAATGTTCAGCAAAAAAATCCTATTTTAGCAAGTGATAGTCCTTTTGGGGAATATTTTGATACCACCATTGTTTATGCACCTGTTTTTGGACGTATGGTGTATGCAGGATTACGATTTAAAATTAAATAATTATACTATGAAAAAAATTATCCTCTTATTCAGTTTTATGTTGATTGGAATGTCAGCACAAGCACAAGAAGTAAAAAAGAATAAAAATGCAAAAGTCGCTTTTGAAGTTGACGGTATTTGTGGCATGTGTAAAAAGCGAATTGAAACAGCCGCTTTAAAAACCAAAGGCGTCAAATTTGCGCTTTGGAACATCAAAACACACCAGTTAAATCTAATTGTTGACGAGCGCAAGACAGCGGTAACAACAATTCAAAAAAATATTTTAAAAGTTGGGCATGATGTAAAAGGAATTAAAGCGACAGATAAAGCTTACAATTCGGTGCACCCTTGTTGCAAGTATCGCGATGACAAAATTGTATTAGACCATGAAGGCGCCTTGCAAAAACAACAAAAGAAACAATAAAACAACAACAATGAAAAAAGGACTATGCACTTTAGCCGTTATTTTTACGTTCGGTATTTTAAGTACCTCTTGTAAAACATCAGAAAAGAAAGAGCACAACAAAGAGCATGTGCATGCAGAGAAAACAGTGTACCAATGCCCTATGAAATGTGAGGAGAAAAAAACTTACGAGAAAGAAGGCAAGTGCCCCGTGTGTGAAATGAAACTTAGAAAAAAAGTGGAGGAGACTCACGAAGAAACCCATCACTAAAAAGTAAAAAAACCCGTTAGAAATTCTAACGGGTTTTTTGTCTAATATAATTTTAATTCCTTTATTTAGGATCTAAAATCATACTTATTCTATCCGCTACATCTTGGTAGTGGTAACGTGTAATTGTATTTGGTGCCTTGTTTGCTGCAGCTCTAGCATCACGTCTTAAACGTTTCAACTCTCCTCTTGCAACAGATTTGATATCTGATTGATTTACATTAATACCACTTTGTTTAAAGTAACCTGCATTTGCACCTCTTTGATTCTTTGCTTTGTTTAATAAAAAATCTAAGCGATCTAAATGGGCTCTTTGTAAGTTTCTTCTATAGGTATCTGTGCTTCTTCCATTGTATAGTTCAGACCAAACTCCTCTACGTAAGTCTCCCATCATACTTACTAATGAATATGCTTTGGTACCATTCATAGTCTCATTTTCGATCATTCGTGCCATTCTACCAGCATTTAAAACATTGTTCAATGTTCTTGCTTGTAAACCACGAACTCTTTCTACAGAGCCAGAAAATTCAGTTTTGCTGAAAATATTTTTATCCAACATCCATTTTGGAGTTTTAAACAATTCATTAATCACAAATTTCAATGCTTCTTTCTGAGTTGCTTTGTCTACATGAGTATATACAGCTCCTTCTTGGTCTGTTGTTTTATAGTATTCATACACACCACCAATGTTTGCACTCACATGTCCCATGTATCGGTTAAATTGACTTAATAATTGCCCATACATTGTAGATAGTTCACTGTAGTTTTTACCTTTTTCAGAAGTCCATTCTTCTAAGTTGGGTAAAATTCTTTTTAGGTTTTTAATACCATATGCAGAAGCTTTCATAGCATTGTCTCCTAAATCTTCTGTTTGAGAACTAGGGTCTACAACGCCACCAGCTTGTTGGTGTCCAAATCGATACATTGGGTCTCCAGCATGTGCCATGATCCAACCATCTAAAGTTTCTTTTTCTTCTTTGGCTGCTTTGTCTAAAATAGGTCTGTATCCCCAAGAAATCGCATACTTATCATAAATTCCAATGTTTGGCATTAAAGCAACGCCTTTATCTTCGGGTTGTGCTACATAATTAAAACGAGCATAATCCATTATAGAAGGTGCTGTTCCGTATTTTGCAGTAAAGGATGCTGAACGTAAAGAATCTACTGGGTAGGCAACAGAACTCCCCATATTATGAGGTAAACCTAGCGTATGTCCAACTTCATGAGAAGAAACAAACTGAATTAAACGTCCCATTGTTTCTGTTTTAAATTCATTGCTACGGGCACCTGGATTGATTGCTGCAGTTTGAATGAAATACCAGTTGTGCAATAAGGTCATTACATTGTGATACCAGTTGATGTCTGATTCTAATATTTCTCCAGAACGAGGGTCGCTAACGTGAGGTCCATTTGCATTTGGTATTGGAGACGCTAAATAACGTACTACAGAATACCGCACATCTTCTGGAGACCATTCTGGATCTTCTTCTTTGGTAGGAGGTGTTTTTGCAACAATGGCATTTTTAAACCCTGCTGCTTCAAAAGCAATTTGCCAATCGTTAATTCCTTGTTTGATAAATGGCACCCATTCTTCTGGTGTCGCTCTATCAATATAATAAACAATTTGTTTTTTAGGCTCTACGAGTTCACCGCGATTAAACTTTTCAAGATCTTCGTCTTTCACTTCTAATCTCCATCGGTCTAAATAGGTTACTTTTTTGCTTTTTTGAGCATCTAAACCATAATCTGTTTGTCCTCTGGCAAACCATCCAACACGCTCATCAAAATAACGACGTTTCATCGGTACCTTAGGAAGTAAGATCATTGAGTTGCTCATCTCTAAAGTAATGGATCCTAAAGAACTATTTGAGGGAGCTTTGTTGGCAAAATATGTTTTTACATGTCTTACTTCGATGTTTTCTGGGTAGCTACTCACTCTGTCTAAATAAGAACGAGTTTTGTCCATTCTTGTAATTTGATATGATTTTCTTCTACGAGATGGAAAGCCTAAAGGTTTTACATCGGTTGTGAAAAGGGATGTTGCATCGATTACTGTAGCAGTAGAATCTTTGCTGAACGCTTTTATTGGAAACGAAAATAAAATAGGTTCTAAGTTTGAGTTTACAACCGCTTCATGTACAGGTAAAATAGTATCTGCAACCACGTCATAAGATACCACTCTTAGTAAGATTTGTTTATTTTTCTTTTCCCAACGTAGAACTTGTGTGTTGGTTTTTCCACCACCAAATCCAATGCCAGAAGCTGTTTTGGCAATTCTAGTTACCATTAACATTTCTCTTTTTAATAAAGAATCTGGAATTTCAAATAAGTAGGTATCGTCTAGTGTATGAACTTTGAATAAGCCCTCATCTGTTTTATGTTCTTTGGTAACTACTTTTTCATAAGGCTTAATAGCACCTTTTTTTGGTTTTGGTTTCGGTTTCGGAGTTGTTTTTACAGCAGGTTTTTTCTTTTTCCAGAATTGTGCATCTGCATCAAGAGAAAAGCCAAAAAGAAAAGCAACCAATAATAGTGGTGAAAGTATCTTTTGAATCATTTAAAAATTGTTTAAGGGATTTATCCATCCAAATGTAATTACTAAAGTTGGGGATAAAAAATATATACTAATTATTTATTTAACGGGTTTTTGTAAAAAGGAATAAATTATTATTTTCCTAAGAAAGCATATTTAAAATCCGTAGGAGTTACAAGCGTTTCTTTAATCAATCGCACCGAAGTCCAACGCAATAAATTTTGTGCAGATCCTGCTTTATCATTTGTACCTGAAGATCTTCCGCCTCCAAAAGGTTGTTGTCCTACAACAGCTCCTGTTGGCTTATCATTAATATAGAAGTTTCCAGCAGCATTTTCCAAAGCTTTCGAAGCTTTTTCTACAATGTATCTGTCAGTAGAGAAAATAGCACCGGTAAGTGCAAATTCTGTAGACTCATCTACTAATTTTAATGAAGCTTCCCATGCTGCATCTTCATATACAAAGATGGTCATTACAGGGCCAAATAACTCCGTAGTCATGGTTGCGTAGGTTGGCGATTTTGCTACGATAACTGTTGGTTCAATAAAGTACCCTACAGATTTGTCGTGTCCACCACCAATAATAACTTCCGCATCCTTGTCTGCTTTAGCAGCATCAATAAAACTTGCAATTTTATCAAAAGAGCCTTCGTGTATTACTGCATTTACAAAATTAGAAGGATCTTCTGGAGAACCCATTTTAATTTCATTTGCTTGTGTTATTAAATGTCCTTTTACATCTTTCCACATAGATGCAGGGATGTAAGCACGAGATGCTGCAGAACATTTTTGACCTTGATATTCAAAAGAACCTCTTGTAATTGCAGTGGCAACTTGAAGTGCGTTAGAAGAATTGTGAACCCAGATAAAATCTTTTCCACCTGTTTCTCCAACAATTCTTGGGTAGGTTTTATAGGTATGAATATTGTTTCCTATTTGTTTCCATAGGTTTTTGAACACGTGTGTTGAACCAGTAAAGTGCAATCCAGAAAAATCTGGAGAAGCCAATACGGTATCAGAAATCATTACAGGATCTCCATAAATTACATTGATGACACCATCTGGCAAACCAGCTTCTTTAAACATGTCTACAATTACTTGTGCAGAATAGGCTTGATGATCTGAAGGTTTCCAAACTACAACGTTCCCCATTAAAGCTGCTGCGGCAGGTAAGTTTGCTGCAATAGAGGTAAAGTTAAAAGGAGAAATTGCATATACAAATCCTTCCAAAGGTCTATATTCTACACGGTTCCAAATTCCAGGAGCCGATGCCGGTTGATCTTTAAAGATATCTGTCATGTATTCTACATTAAAACGGAAGAAATCAATCATTTCACAAGCAGCATCAATCTCTGCTTGATATACGTTTTTAGACTGTGCAATCATGGTTGCAGCATTCATTCTTGCTCTATAGGGTCCGGCTAATAATTCAGCTGCCTTTAAAAAGATAGTAGCTCGTTCTGTCCAACTTACATTAGACCAAGCTTCTCTTGCTGCTAGAGCTGTTGAAATTGCAGCGTCTACATGCGATTTGTCTGCGGTATGGTATTGCCCAACAACATGCTGATGATCATGGGGAGGTGTGATATTTTTTGTATTTCCTGTTCTCACTTCTTCTCCATTAATGTGCATTGGCACATCAATATTACTGTGAAACATTTCTTTATAAGTAGCCAGTACTTCCTCTCTTTCTGGAGATCCAGGAGCGTACTCTTTTACGGGTTCATTGACTGCTTTGGGTACGTTAAAAAATCCTCTTGCCATTTTATGTGTATTTAAATTTTATTCTACTTAATTTTGACAGCAAAGTTACAATATTTAATCACAAGGCATATTTGTAGGTGCTTTAAAAAATAAATTTAAAAGAATGTGCACAGTTACGTATCTTCCATTAGGAGGCAATCAATTCATATTAACGTCTAATCGTGATGAAAGTCCAATGCGAAAAACCATCTCACCAACGAAATATGATGAGCAAGGTGTTGCATTGGTATATCCGAAAGACGAATTAGCTGGCGGAACTTGGATTGGTTTAAGTGAAAAAAACAGATTGGTTTGTTTGCTGAATGGTGGTTTTGAAATTCACGAACGAAAAGGGCCATATACAATGAGTAGAGGTCTGATCGTGAAAAAGATTTTGACTACAGGAAATTCAGTTGCATTTATTGAAAATTTTATATTTGATAATATAGAGCCGTTTACTCTGGTTTTGGTTGATTGGGATGTTTCATTAGCAACTTATGAATTGGTTTGGGATGGGGTTACAAAACATTTTACAGAACTTGCTCAAGAGCCAAAAATATGGTCTTCTTCTACATTGTACACTGCAGAAATGAAAACATCAAGGCGTACTTGGTTTGCAGATTGGTTGTCAGAAAATAAAACTTTTAAACAGCAAGAAATTATAAATTTCCAAACATCAACAGACAAAGGAACTCCAGAGACCTCTTTGAAAATGAAGCGTAAATTGGTGGAAACAGTAAGTGTTACTTCTGTTAAAAAAGAAGGAGATATTTGTCTTGTTTACAACGATATTTTAAAAGGTGAAATTTCTAAGAAAACCATTGTGTTTTAATACAACACAAAAGAAATAAGTCCGACGATTACTACGCCAATTGTACCAATTAAAAAATAGACTGCATTCAAAAATAAAAACTTCAGACCCGTTTTAAAGTATCCTTGGTTGTAGAACTTTTTCATTGCCAAGAAAAGGTACATTAAAAATAGTAAAAGCATAATCCAAGTATGTGTAATGTCTGTAAAAAAAGAAATCAAAAACACGATGGACAGAAACATAAAGAATACGGTTTGTGTGTGGAAAACAAAGATTAAGTGATCTACATAGGTGTGTTTTCTTCTAAGGTAAAGGACGTTTAAAAAGATTGTAAATAAAGGTAAAAGGACAAACAATGCAACAGAACTATACGATAACATCTGATTTATAAATTGTTCTTGACTTTTATTTTTATGAGCAATTGAAACGATGGCTTTTGCTCGGCTATATAAAAAACGATTGATAAATTTTTTTCTTATTTTAGGCTATCCAGCGCGTTGTCTATTGTTGAATTTGGATATTTTTTTTGGTAATTAATAAATGCATCCAAATTAAACCCTAAAAAAGTGAATGTATTAATATCAACTCCTGATGTATTCTCTTTGACTACTTTTTTAATAGGATTTTGAATTTCTTTTCTATTTAATGAATCTAAGGCAATCCAACCATTTTTTAATTCTTTGGTTACTTCATTTTTTAATGAATCAATATCGATATTGTTTGCCTTAGGGGTGTCAAAAGTAAATAGATTGGTTGCTTCTTTAGGGGCTCCATTTTTTAAAGAATTGTACGTGTCAATGCTTTTTGAAAGTCCTAAAATTAGAAAAAAGAAAATGGATACTGTTAAATAAAATCGAAAAGGATTTGAGTAGCGGTTTCTTTTTCCAGCAACGTATTCTTTAGAAACTTTCCCAGGGCTTGTTAAAAGCGGGATGATGGTGCGCCAAAATTTGGCATCAAAAGAGAAAAAACCATTAAATAATTCGTGAATAAAATTTCCAAAGGTTATTTTATTTCCTTTGTTTGCTTGTCCACAATCAGCACAAAACTTTTCGCGCCCAAAAAAGGGATGCCCACAGTTTAAGCAAGAGGAATCTCTTACTGGAATTACTTTTTTGTTATTTCTTTTTATTAATTTAATAATAACGGATTTGTAAGTTGAAAAGTTGGAATCATTACTTTAAATTGCTCTAAAGTTTCTTGATTTGTCATGGAGTAAAACCCTTTCATAGCCCCCAAATTAGAAGTTAAAAAACAACCCGAGGTGTAGGTGTATTTTTCACTTGGTTTTAATATTGGACTTTGTCCAACAACTCCTTCACCAGCTACAATTTCTATTTGATTTAAACTGTCAAAAATTTCCCAGTACCGATCAGTAAGTTGCACCGTTTCATCGGATCTGTTTTCGATGGTGATTGCATAGGAAAAGGCATAATATAAAGTATGATTACTCAAGCTCGTACCTTTAAAGGTAGTCTGCACAGAGATTTTAATGCCTTTTGTGATTTGCGTTTCCATTGAAGTAAAAGTAACTTATTTGATTAAAAGTAACAACTTTATTTTAATTATCTATTCTGATCAAGAAATCCAGAACCTACGCCAATCACTCTTTCATATACGTCTCCAAAAGATTTATAATACACCAGCACAGTGTATTGATTTTCCGTTTCATAGAAAGACCCATTGATTGTCCTTAGATCCACTTTGTTGTCTTCACCAACTGTGGCAAAACTATAGTTATAAAAACCCTGTTTTAACAGGAAATGTGCTCTGTAAACACCATTTTCTGGATCAAAAGACATTTTGTTTTCAGGGGTTAATTCGAAATTATTAAAGGCACCATATACATAAACTTCTTTACCGCTAAAAGGTTGATATGCATTCAATGAAAAATGCATCATCGCATAATCTGCTTCTGTTTCAGCGTCATTTGCCTCTAAGGTTCGTATTACAAATTGGCCATTAACATCCGGGAAATAAGTGTATTTTTTATATTCATTGTAATTCTCAGGGTAGAGGTAATGATGATATACTTCCTCCTTTTCTACTCGTTGAATTCCTAAACTTCTATTTCTAATAAACTTAGTGTCGAAATTATAATACTCATTATCACCCCAGAAATTTGTTTTGTTGGTATAGGTGTATAGAAGTTGATTTGCTTTAAAAAAAGTCGGTTGTAAATTGGTGATTTTCTCATTCCAATTTTCATTTTTTAAGATCACTACCTTTATTTCTTGACTCGGGTTATTGATTTGTAAAGTAGGATGATTTATCGAAAATTGAATGGTTTGTTGTGTGTTTGAAGTCTTTGTATTTCTACTTCTTTCAACAGAAACGCCAACAATAGCTTTGCGTTCATAAAGTACAAATTTTCTCGAAAAAATGACTTCGTCAAAGTCATTCAATACAGAAAGTAAGTAATTGCCACTTTTTGTGATGATCGAATTTGTATTGGGAATTTGTACACTATAATGTGTGAAGCTTTGTAAAGTGTTGAAGGAGTTTGTGACTTCTAAAATGGTGTTTTGATCAAAACCATTTATGTATTGGCTGGTCAGCATTCTGCTTCTTTCCCAATCATTGGTCATGTGTTCAATTTTATATTGATAGCTTTTACTATCCGCATCTAGATCATCAAAAGACAATTCTAAAACGGTTCCTAGTGGTACGATAGAAGTAAAAACCTTGTCTTGTAAGGGCCTTAATTGAATTGACTTTATTTGTTGCGCATGAAGCGATGTTGCAATAAATAAAAAAAAGTAACTTATTTTTAGCTTCATAATTGGGGCTGATAATTTTATCAAAAGTAGAAATTTTATTTTCAAAAAAGGGGTACAATTATTGTTCCTCTTTTTTAAATAGCAAAAAGAAACTCGTGCTACTTTGTATAAACGCTGTGCTATGGGAAAAAGTTCTTTTTCTTCTGCATTATCTGGTTATTTAGAACGGGTATAAATAATAATATTTAACGAATATATAGCGTTAATCGTGTCAAAAATAAGCCGCAAAACCATTAAATTTGCATGATTTTTTTAGATAACTAAAATTAACAAAAACCTATGTCAAAAGACATCCGTATAAAGAAAGGCTTAAATATTAGTCTTATAGGCGATGCAGAACACACAACCACTCAACTTGCTACAGGTGGTGTTTATGCAATAAAGCCATCAGATTTTCACGGAATAACCGTTAAACTTATTGCCAAAGAAGGAGCAGAAGTAAAAGCAGGAGAACCACTTTTTTATTCTAAGAGTGACGAACGCATTTTATTTCCAAGTCCAGTAAGTGGTAAAGTTACCGAGGTTATTCGTGGAGAAAGAAGAAAAGTTTTAGCAATCAATATTGCCGCAAACGCAACACAAGAATTTAAAGATTTTGGCACTAAAGATGCAGCGAGTATGTCTGCAGAAGAAGTGAAAAATCACTTATTTGATTCCGGTTGTTGGCCTTTTGTAAAACAACGTCCTTACGATGTTGTTGCCAATCCAAATCAAGCTCCAAAAGCTATTTTTGTATCTGCGTATGCAAGTGCACCTTTGGCAGCCGATTTAGATTATACTCTAAAAGGGAAAGAAGCGGAGCTGCAAGCAGCTTTAACAGCAGTAGGTAAATTAACTGAAGGAAAACTTCATGTTTCTGTTGGTAAAAATGCAAACTCGCCGTTTTCGAACTTAAAAGGAATTGAAATCCATAAAGTTTCTGGACCGCACCCAGTTGGGAATGTTGGAACACAAATTGCACAAATAGATCCGGTTAATAAAGGAGAAGTAGTTTGGGTAATTACGCCACAAGACCTAGTTGTTATTGGTGAGTTGTTGTTAACAGGGAAGTTGAACATTACTAGAACCGTTGCTTTAACAGGTTCTCAGTTTAGCAAGCCACACTATGTGACGGTAACTGCAGGGGCAAAAATTGCAGCAATTGTTAAAGGGAATCTAGACAACGATAATACGAGAATCATTAGTGGAAACGTATTGTCTGGCACGCATGTAAAAGAGGATGGTTTTATTGGGTATTACGACAATCAAATAACCGCAATACCAGAAGGAGATGATTATGAATTCTTCGGTTGGAACAAACCCGTATTCAATAAAATATCTACTTCAAGAGCATTGACTTTTTCTTGGTTAACTCCAAACAAAAAATACGACTTAAATACCAACACGAACGGAGAACACAGAGCATTTGTAGTAACAGGTTCTTATGAAAAAGTTTTTCCTTTAGACCTGTATCCAATGCAGTTGTTAAAAGCGTGTATGTATAAAGATTTAGATGAAATGGAAGCTTTAGGAGCCTACGAAGTAGCGCCAGAAGACTTTGCATTAACAGAATTTATATGTGTATCTAAACAACCTCACCAGAAGATAATTCGTGAAGGTTTAGATTTAATGAGAGAAGAATTAGGATAAGATTATGG
>TARA_B110000908_G_scaffold172680_1_pt1 | contig 13263 bp, 13 predicted proteins | sample TARA_B110000908 | Tara Oceans TARA_B110000908 (sample SAMEA4398067) | marine metagenome | biome: Polar Biome; feature: [DCM] deep chlorophyll maximum layer (ENVO:01000326); material: water (ENVO:00002006), including particulate matter (ENVO:01000060) such as... | depth 36 m
TGTCGAAATAGGCCTCGTCATAAACACTAACAATTAAATCAACATTTACCCCCGGCCTTTTTATTTTGAAGCCACCATAATTCGCTTTTACAATATGTTCATTCTGGAATACGGGATCTTTTTTAATTATTTCGACCCATTCTTCCCTAGTATGACCACAAACAACGGCCTTGCCATCAGGCATAATGGTTTCAGATATATCGATGTTTTTAAGTTCAGGGCATGGTTTATGTTGATTTAGATATACTGGGTAAATAACATCTATATCTTTATCCCATGGTATTAATCCACCATGTCGTACACTACCTAACAATGCGCCATCTTCTAACCAAAAAACAATCCCATGATCTAACCATTTCTTAATTAAACGAATATAAGGGTTAGCTTTAGGTGCCCCTGCTGGTTGCATAGTATATGAGCCTACCCATGGACACGAAGGTAATTGTTTTCGAATGGGTCTGCCCATAGCTGCCCATTGATCTCCATTTCGCTCAACTCTCCTAAGAGTTCCTTTTTGCTTACTTGAATATTCTAAAAGTTTCATTCCAGGACTTTCGTCCAATTCTTTTATCCAATATGTAACATAATCCCCCCAACATGTTGTATTTACTTCTATATGTTTTAGATAATAAAAATCAAAATATAATCTTATATCTGACGTGTCAACTTGACAAGGGGTACCTTTTAGAAAACTTTGACACGTGCCTAAACAAGTTGTCAATCCCTTACAATCAGATTCTTTACATGTTGAAGCTCTTAATGCTAGCAAGCCAATGGCCAATAATATCATATATTATATATCGATTATATTAATATACATATTATTTATATTTAATTGGATTATTCTGGTAATTCAGGTACAAGAGGTTCTGCCCTTGCAATTGGTATCACCATTTTTTGAAAACGCTTCCACTCTTTGATAGCTTTTCTTTTAGCAGATAACCTTGAATGTAACCCCACATCTATATCTTCGTATTTTTCGTACCAATATAGAGCTTTCCAAAACGCATCTCTATCTTTTGTTTTCCATAAGTAATTACTTAATACAGTTCTTTGTCCAAAAGTATAAATATGTTCTACAGCTTCTTTTATAGATGCGGATTTGACACTATTACCTTTCATAATTAAAAAATCATCAAAAGACATCAGTCCAACCCCCATACTATTTATAATTCTTTTTAGTTCCAGGAAATTTCTTTAGATTTTTTTTAAATTTCAGGAACTATTTAAAGTATAGTCAACATGTTTAGTCAACACGTCCATACAAAAACTATGTCTAGCACTGGTTCGACGTCAGTAAATGGCTCTCTAAGAGCCAGAATGGCTTCAGAACGGTTCGCAGTGACCTTTTGTGAGGCTACTGTGCATGCTGGGGGTGTTGGCCAGGATGCTTCTGGTAAAATGGCCGCAGCAGGTCTTTCTCCTTCCGAGTTTGAAACAATTGCCACCGAAATTAATATGGCCGGTGGAGAAGCTGAAATTGTTCCTCTTTCTACATGTGGATGGACGCCTCCAGCATCTGGAAAATGGACATCTAAAGTAAAAGAACATTCCGGAGAACGTTCTGTGACCGATTTGGAAGCTTCTGTGCTTATTTGGAGACGCGGTGCTGACTTTATCCTTGGTCAACATGGGATTGAGAATGGTACGAATCGTTTGTTTGAGGAACAATGTTCATTTCCATATGACCGTATGTATGAGAATGTGCGCCAGCATAAGATGCTAAAGAAGAACGCGCGTTATAACATTGAATTTGGTTACGTTGGACAACAGCAAGGGTTCCCTAGCATTGGGGCAGCTGTTCCAGACATTCATGCTCCGGATTTTGAGGCAAATATAGCGGCATATCAGGAGCTGGTATCTTCTTATAATTTGGTCGATCCGAGAACGATGAAACCGTTTATAAACCCACTATCGGACAAGCATGTCAATCCTGCCCGTAGAAATGAGTGGTTGCCCTATGTTCAGGCCTTTACGCCTCCACAGCCTGTCAAATATTTTCAAACGATTCGTGAAGGCGATTGTACTTCAACTGTCAAGGCGTTTGGCGAGTTGCCTTTGTTGTCTATGATTCGAGAAGAGTTGGGCAAATTATCGCCAAAAACTGTTGGGTTATCGGCAGAAGGCAATCATTATTTCGGCCCAAAATCGAATATTAATTATCATGGCGATGCTGAGCGTAAGATTATTATCTGCCTCTGTTTGGGCAAATCGACTGAATTAGTGTACCAATGTCGTTTCCCAGAAGAAGATGCTGCCATTAAGCAGAGATTGGCGGCGACTTTGACGGTTAACCACGGTGACATATATTTCATGAGCGAGAAAGCCGGAGGGTATGACTGGGGGTTTGGTCGTAATATGTGGCCCGAACCACGTTTCGTTCATGGAGCCGCCTTTGAGAAGAGCACTTTGGACGCATTCATGGACAAGAAGAAAGCAAGAGCGTCAAAGAAACGTAAAAAATAAATTTAACAATATAATTTCATATATTTATAGGGTGCATATGATTCTGATCTTTGGTTCTTGAACACTATACTTGCAAGAATCCGTCCACAGTATTCTTACTGATTAGTTTGCGTTGTCAGGCCTTTGTGAGGATAATCCTGAGTTCGACTCTGGTGTTCTGACTATATTATTCTAAATATCGTTCGTATCTTCATAAAATATATAATTTGGGTCAAATGTATATAGTTGATCATGCTTTATAAGTGGTTCATCTTTATTTTCACATTGTGTTATATCTAATATTGGTTTCTCGCTAGCTTTAGTGGAACATAAACAACCCATAACTAAGTATCTATATAAATGATTTATAGTTAATTTTCATTCATTTCATCATTAAACCTTTGTAATGTTTTTTCCCAACTCCACTGGGCATACTCTATTTGTATTTGTTTTATTACTAGTTCGTTAAAATATTTATTGATATCGGGGGTGTCTAATGGGCACGATTTGCGATAATATCCATGCGATTCCAATTCCATTTCCATTTCTATACGATTATTTAATTTATTCTGTATGATGGTTCTAATATCTTCTTTGTCATAACCCCATGTTAAAGCACGTCGGATGTCATGTTGATGATGTATTATTCTTTCTAATACAGGTGACAATAGGTTTTGTTGTTCTGGATGTTGTGTAGCATTGTATTATTCTTTCTATATATCTTAAACATTTTGACTATTCACTTGAAAATTCTTAAGTACAGTTTTTTAATAAAATATACCTATAAATTAGGTTATATTTGATCTAGATTATGTTTCAAACATTGGTGGAAGATCCTCTAATTTTCTTACATGCGGAACCTAAACGTTCTCGTGGTGGTGATGGTGGTCAAAAAAATAAAAAAAAAAATAAAAGATCACCAGCCAAGAAACATCTGGGAAAAATAAGAACAGAATTGAATAACGTGACAGCATTTTTGAGTAAACGTCCGAATCCTCAAATAGGTGCATTTTTACAGAGAATACAAAGCCTGTTCGCTGTAATGTGCACTACAGAAACTTTTGGTTCTCGATATGAGACAGAAACTTTTGGTTCTCGATATGAAACTATGAAAAATTTGGTTCAACAATTGCATGGGTTGTTGGAACCGGGTGATCATTCATTATCTAAACTTTTGAAAATTTTGAGCAAAGGTAGGCCAGAAGATCGTGGCCAGGTGGTGGTTCCTGATTCATCCGATGAAGACATGCTAGCTCCATCTCCAATGCCCAAATTACCAATGTACGTCGAGAGTAAAGATCATGGACACAATTGTAAATGTGCCGATTGTCCTAAATCTGGCGGGCGTAGTCGCAAGAAACCTATGTTAAAGGAAGGAACTACTGTTCTTGTAACATTAAAACCTTCTTTTAAAAAATATAAATCTAACAAATTGACTCGTTTATTGGCAAAGGGACCACAAGAATTAGAACTGCGACAAATAGGAGCAAGTACTTTGACATTTGTGGTTAGTAATAAAGGTATAAAATCTTCAACTGTAACTATTGAACGTGAACGTGTCGGTATATCCGAGGTTACATCTGTAAATAAACCTGAACATTTACAACCTCAGATATTAATTGAAATGCGGTGGAAAGGAGATCCAAAATACGAACTTGTCCGCTATGCACCTTCTATGGACGGTGTTAAATCGGTTATTTATTTATCCACTGGTGATATTTACCAATTTAATGAGGAAGATGACGATTGGAGATATCCTGAATATCCTCAATTTGATCTCGAAGATCATGTTATATTGAATGGGCGCGAAGCTGTTGTGATGGACAAGGGCGATAGTGATCATACATATATATGTGAATGGACCAAACGTAATAAAGACGAACCTAAGAATTTCTTAGTAGATGTTTGGTTCACGGTTATAACTCCAAACTTGGAACAAGATGACGACGAATCAGATGCTTCTGTAAGTTCTGAATCATCGGATGATGAAATTGAAACTGAATTTGAATTAAAAGAAAATGTTGATTGGCGAGGTGTTGAATATAAAATTTCTAAAATAGATATTACGGAGGATGGTATTCATTATACACTCAAAGCTAGAGACGGGAATATTATTGGACCTATTCGTCAGGAAGATTTAATCAACCACTGGGATCCAGAATACTACCAAGACGACGACGTTGTTTTTCAAGGAAAGCCGGGGCGCATCGAAGAAATAAACCACGATAGTCGTAATTATAGAGTGGAATGTGATGACAACGCGGGCGTTTATGTTACTGCCGAGCCAGAGCAATTAACACTTTTAGAACCATTGTCTTTGGAACAGGGTCATGTTGTATTCTATGATTATGGTTATTTCACAGTGGAGAAAAATCGTTTTAGATATACCTTAAAATCCGAAGATGGTAAATTAATTGTAAATGGCGTGTCAGAATCTGATTTGGACGGTTGGATATTGGTCAAGGATGTGAAAAAAAAGACAAACGAGATTTATCATATCACTCGGCGCAAAGAGAAGAAAGTGAAGGGAAGTATGAAACTTTTTTATGAGGCTGTGAACAAAGAGGGTAAGAAAAAGGATATTATGGCATCTTCACCAAATGTAAAAGAACAGGCGGATGCTCATAGTTTTTTTGAAGATATTTCGAGAGAAGATGATAAAGACCTGGACAATAGGATTGTGTTTCGTCCGGGTGAAAAAGTAATTGTCATTGGTTCTGGTTCATCGTCATCTGTTGGAACTATCGTCAAGCACAATATAACAGAAAATGTTTCTGATGAAACGTATGATGTTTCGTTAGATGGCGTTCCTGCTAAAACGATAACAGTACCAGCGGGACAATTAGATAAAGTTGTATCTTCTAGCGAATCCGATATCCAAGAAATAGGCGATACAGTCACCGACAAAGATGACAATATATGGAAATTGGTCCGGTTCGAAGGGCCTTCGGCTATTTGGGAAGTATTAGAGGCCGAAGACGACGATGAAGATGACGACGACGAAGACGAAGACGATGAAGATGACTCACACTTTAAAACCGGTTCATACGTCACATTGGGGTCGGACCCATCCGTATATGAGATTACCTTGAGCAAAAATGACGTATATACATTAACATCTGTTGAAAATGTTTCCAATATTGTCGAAAGTGTCGATATAGATGATATTCACGGTTTTGTACCCAAATATAAAAAAAATCAGTCTGCTATTTGGCAGGGGGCAAAGCATATAATATCTGAAAGACATCCGGACGGTACATATGTATTAAAAAATGGCGAAGAGGTAATGGAATATGATCTTTCAGATTGGATTCCAATATTAAAGAATGGTTCTATAGTCCGTGTTCTTCCTAATAAAGTCGTATACAAAGTTGTTGGGCATTCCGGTGGCAATTATTCATTACAAAGTATTTTTGATGAATCTACATTGTCATGTCGTACAGATGAGGCAACAGAACATGAACAACCGGAATTTGCAGAAGGTGAATATGCTCAATTAGCGAATGAGGAATATCCTCGAAAGGTTAAAAAATTTCTAAGACGCAAGTGGGCCTATGTTTTGGAGGGACTTTCTACAGAATTTAAGGAATCTGATTTAAATGAGCCGTCTTTTGAACCAGCATATGAACAAGGAGATAAAGTTCTATACGAAGGCAAAGTATATGAAATCAAAAAGGTCATTATAGAAAGAGGCGAATACGAATTGAAAGGATTGAATGTATGTGTCCATGAAGATTATTTACAACCTGCAGAAGAAGATTAAATTAATGAATATTATTATTTTATACCCCTCGAATTTCTAAAAATGTTTCTATAATTTCTTTTTTCGGTAATTGTCATGTTTATAAATAACTAAAAAAAACATTATTTATATGATTTTTTGTTAATAAATGTATAATGTAACTATATTGGGCAAAACATGTTCCGGAAAAACTGCTTTTTGTGAGCAGTTATCTGGATCTAAATTTACATCATCCTATTTGAAAACGATTGAAGTAACGCCTTACTATTTCCCTACTATGACGATTCACGATACACCTTCTGGAGGACGGTTCACCTCAAATAATGAAACATTATATGAACATACGGATTTATTCTTATTAATAGCAAACGACGACCAAAGAATTTCCATGATATATGAAAAAATAGAGGAAGACTGGCCCAACAAAGAGTGGGTATTGATATTAAATGGCAGTGGGGCCTTTCATATGCGTCGAAGGTGGGCATTATCCCACGATATAAGAGTATTTCAATTCGATATGAAATTAGACAATGGTTTTATTCGAATTTTGGATTATCTCCACGATCTATCGACTCTTGATCTTACTGTGCGTCCTCCTGTGGTAGATCTTCGTTTAGGATGGGAGTATCTGGGTGCTTTATATTCTTCGTGTGTATGACACTTTGTAAATTGGGTAATTCGGTAGTTGGTTCTATGGGTTCAAAATAGGCAGAGTCATTCACATGTTTTCTTTCTCGTAAAAGAAAAGGTATTTTTTCGAATTCTTCTTTAAAATTATCAAAGATATCTGTTTCGATTTTTTGACCCTTTAGCCAGCGTTGTAATCTATATATGGATGAACCATATTGACCATTGTTCCATAATATATTTGCCGAATACATATATCGAAACGCATCTGACATTTTCAAAAGCATTTCAGTATGTGGATCTTTCCATTCCATATAGGATAAAGCAGAATAATGCAATGCTCTTTGTGATAAAACATATAACGTTTTATCTGAAGTATCTTGTTGTTGACCTCTTGCCAATGTTGATAATTGCATTAAACTGTTTACTTTGTGTATTTGAGCTAGATGCCACTGGCTGGAGACAAATTTGTGGTTCATATGTGGCATTTTCCATTTCCACGATTCATTTAAAAAATAACATTCGTTAGCACAACGCAAAGCTTCTTTGAAATATTTATTGGCGTCCACATATTCTTCATTTTTGACCATGTTTTTTCCAATATCTAAATTGAGTTTATAATTTACGACCCAGGGCATAATAGCTTCGAATAACCAGCATGGCGTTTCTATAGTTTCGTTATTTATAGACCATGAAAATCGTGGTTGTGAAATCAACTTTGTATTTTTAAGATTTGTAATGACAGTTTTGATTTGGTTTGAATACGTATTTAAATGTCTTATAAGTTGGTTTTTATCTTCTCCCGACGAATCTTCGCTTTGTTGGTCCAGTAACTGTTGGATACTAATCCTTTGTCTGGTCATTTGTATTGAATTTGTAAATGTATAATCTAGAATTTTTTCAAATTCAATGGGGGCACGTACATGTATATCCATTCCTATATTTTTACTTACAACACTTAAATATAGATTTTCCATATAATTAGATCATCTGTGAAAAGAAAATGTCTAATATAATTTTGGAACAAAAAAATGAACAAGAGACGTCGTTTGTTAGGGTCTACTATTTTTGATCCCGTTCACAGAGAATATGAATTAGGTCCAGAAATTATTGATATTATTAATAAGACAAAATTTCAAAGATTGAGACGTTTAAAACAATTAGCAACTGCGCATTGGGTTTGGTTAGGAGCAACTCATACACGTTTTGAACATTCCATTTCCGTAGCATATCTTGCAGGTCATATGGCGAAGAATTTACAGCGGAAACATCCAGAATTGAATATTACAGAACGTCAAATTATATTGGTTCAATTGGCGGGTCTTTTGCATGATGTTGGCCATGGGCCCTTTTCACATCTATTTGATGACGTCTTTTTATCAAAAAGTTCGTCTCCGATGGCACATCATGAGCATAGATCCGTTACTATTGTAGCATCGTTGTTAAAAGAATCTGAATTTGAATATTCGCCCGAAGAAATTACTTTTGTTCAATCTCTAATTGCTCCAGGAGTTGGACAAGAAGGGTTTTTCTGGGAAATTGTCGCGAATCAAGTGAACCATCTGGACGTGGATAAGATGGAATATATTAAAAGAGATGCTAGAGCATGTGGTCTATCTCAGGGTGGATTTGATACTGATACTATGCGCATTATCAATGCTGCAAGAGTTATTGATGGACATATTTGTTATCATCACAAGGTCTACGAAGATATCTATAATTTATTCCAGACCAGATACCGATTGCATACAACTGTGTATAGACATCCAGCAGTAGTAGCTATTCATCATATGGTATCAGATGCCCTCAAAAAGTCAGATATTCCTTTAGAAAAATCCATAGATAACATTGAGACATTTTGTCAATATGATGATACTGTTTTAGATTATCTAAGATACAATGCAGAACATAAAAAATCACAAGAAATTATTCAAAGAATAGACGAAAGAAAATTATATAAAATAGTAGATACCCACAAAAGACCAAAACCATGGGCATGTGAACCAACCATAGAAGCATTAGTAGAACTTGTACCTGAATTACCAAAAGACATGCTGATAGTAGATTGTTCGTGCGTTGGATTTACTGGAAAAGAAGATGGACATCCTATGGATAGTATACGGTTTTATGAATCGGCGAAACCAAATAAATCTTTCAGAATAAAAAGAACATCCGTTTCTACACTTTTAACAGCAAGATATTGTGAATATTGGACTAGAGTTATAGTTAGAGACTCTTCATATGTCCCTTTGGCATCTAAGGCATGGTCTCTGTGGAAAACAAGTATTTAGGACTGTATTATTTTTAGAAAAAAATGAAAAAAACAAAGATTAAATTAAAATTAACTATTGTTGGTGATCATAATGTAGGAAAAACATCTATACTAAATTCATTTTTAGATAAATCTACATTTAATACGCCTACAACGCTTGGTATAGATTTTTTTACAAAAATATATAAATTGGATGATTGTACGATACAAATGACTTTATGGGACACCGCGGGGTCAGAACGATTCCATTCGTTAACACCGGCATATACAAGGGGTTCAAATATTGTTATAGTAGTATATGATCTATCAAAAGCACGTTCAAATATTAACTATTGGTTAAGGAAAATAGAATCAGACCGGCCTAATATTGTAGGTATTTTAGGGAATAAAACAGATATTACAACAGTAAATAATGAGGATTTGCAAGATATCCTGTTTCCATATTCCAGACAACATTGGAATATTATCACTGGAAAATGTAGTTCTAGAAATTCAAATTCTGTAAAAAATTTTTTTAGACAGTGTATAAAACAACACGTTCGCCAGGATTTAGAAAATCCCTTTAAACTACCAATTATATCGATTTTAGAACCAAAGAAGAAAGTTAGAACATGTTGCACATAATCCAAGTTTTTTTATGGAATGGGGTATAAAGGTCAGATAAAATTCATAAAATGTCAGCTGCTCCAGTCCAAACAAAGAAACTCACCGTCAAAGCTCCCAAGATGACCCGCAAACAACGCCGCCACGCTAAGGAAGTTAACACACTTCGTGAACGTACTACCCATATTTTGCCGGCCACCACCTTTAAGCGCATTATCATTCAAGAGGCCCAAAACCATTCTCAGAGCCGTCTTCGATTCAATGCTGATGCAATTCACGCTCTTCAGACCGCTGCAGAACAGGAGATCACGAGTATTTTTAGCGGAGCGGCATTCTGTGCCGAACTAGGAAAGAGAGACACAGTTACGGTGGAGGACCTCCGTAACTTCCAGTCTATTCGCCATATTTAGATTTTTAAACGAAGTATTTAAACAACAAAATTATTATTAATGTCAATTTTAAATTGTTCTACTAGACTAACTATTGTAAATTGTACAGGTCTCACATCCACCTTTTCATTTAAACCAGCTGAATCCCACATGAGATTACAACCTATTGGGACTGCTCAAGTCAATGCATCCGTAGACACATCCGCGGCAACAGTCACAGATTGGCTAAAAGAATGGTTTAACCTTATTAGCTATGGACCCACTTATAACAAACTAGTATGGACAATTGACCCTGGGTCTGAAGCCACTGTGAGATTTGAAGTTAAAACACCAATGAAAGTTTCTATGAAATGGTCAGATCCTTCCGTTTCGTGGGAAAAACATACACATGGCGAATGGTCCATAGATATTACAAAAGCTGTAGATGTGACCATCTATTTAAAAGCAGAACTAGGCGAATACATTAAAACTCAAATGTATGGAAAACCAGCCACAATAAAGTCCGTAAAGCTTCGACCGTTTCTAGAAATAGCTTGCGATGATCAAATACCATTCACTATCGAAAAACATCCCGTAGCAAACATGTTCTGGTCAAAACAAATTAATATTGAACAAATCATAAGCGCTAATCCTTAATATAGCCACTGATTCTTTGGTGCCATTGGGGCGCGATGCATACCCCGTTGTTACCCCAATCAGATCGTTTTTAGAATTGTACACACTAGTGCCCGCTTTGCAGTCTAGATAGTATAATGATTTAGGATTGGCCATATTTAGAGATTTTTTAAATATGTACACTTTAGTATATATCATTGGTCACTATATAAGTTCTAAATTATTTCACATAATGTCTCTTTTGAAAACACAAACACTCAAGATACAAGGGCAAGATACAAACATGCGGGTGGGGTACTTAACTGAAGAAAATTTACCCTTTTGACGCCCGAGTAATCTGGCGTAACAAAATATATCTCTAAGCGTGAGCACTATGCCATCTATTTTCGACATCATCCTTTTTTTCCTTCCACTTTTTTTTCAATATTGCCAATGTTTCAGGCTTTATTTTCTTGAAAATTTTTTGAAGCCATGGCGGCGGCTTCGACCACAAATCACTGGGCCAATTTGTCTCCAAAGATCCAGGATTCAACACACAATCTTCAAAATATTCTACCTGATGATCTGCCGTCAAAAACTCCAATGCGTATGGAGAACTCAAAATAGCATTATGAATCATAATAGGGGTTCGGTTTACATTAGGGACATACTTTATCGCTGAACCATGATTTTCAACAGACAAATTATACATAGACTGAGTTCTTTGTGCAATAGGAATTTCATTAATTAGAAACCCGTTGACAGCAAGTGCCTTGGCAGCATATCGAACCTGTTGATCTACGTTCAATTTTTTAAAAATATCGCGGAAATTACTAGCAAATATGCTGAACAATTCGTCATATTTAAAAAAAAGCACAGGAACATTGCGGAAAATATAATGAAAATAAACTTTTGTGGCGGCTGTCATCTCCTTGTCAACTGCATCATACAACGCACAAACAGCATCTTCACCATATCCATAGCCGTACCTCTGAACTGCCCTGCTCATTTGTTTTTGAACGGATTTTTTTCTCAAAGAAAGAGGGTAATTTTCATTCACATATAGAAATACGTCTTTTATATCAATATCATATTCATTTTCACTTATATTGTAATGTAAATCTAAATATTTTTTGACGGCATTCGTTTGACGAAGTTCTGGGTCTACAAGTTCATTAGCTTTCGTAGAAATCCATTGCACAAAACTAGACATTTGTTATAAATATATATATATGTTTATAGTGTAAAATCAATAGTTATATTTAATATTTATATAGTTAAATTACATGTAGTATTCATCTAGACCCGAATTGACCATCACCACCCATTTAGCGAGTTTCAGAGCGTCAGGGGGGTATTCGCCATCACAGATACGTTTCATTAATTTTTTTTTCGGTTTTCCTAATTCTACTTCTGCCTTGGCAATGTCCGCATTCAATCCCAATTTCATCTGTAATTCCTTTTGGTGATCTCTGAAAATGTCCCTAATATCTCCGAGAGAATTGATAAAGCACTCTTTCGTTTGCCTTTCCTCTTGTATTCTCGCCACTACTGAGCCTTCTTCGCTAGCATCGACTGCGTTTACAAGTTCCCGCAATGCTTCGACATTTTTGTTAATTTCCTTTCTTTCAAGTTTGAGTTTTGATTTCATCTGTTCGACTTTATCGCCGTCTGACAATAGACTTACCGGCGGCTTATATTCACCAGCCTTTTCCAACTTTCTAACAAATGTATCTTTCAGGCTGCTGAGAAGATCTCCCTGTTTAATCAGTTTCATGTGTCCTTCGAATGCTTTGTAAAGTTCAACCCATTCGTCAACTGCAGTTGCATGCAGACCGATAATTTCTTTCTGTTTATCGGCCAATACTTTTAGGATGTCCTTGGTTGCCCATTCGCCCGTGAGAATGCCTCTTGAACCGGTTAAAGATGCTTTCACCAAAATGTTATTCTCCTTGTGTTGAAAGATCCTTCTATTCGCGGTGGTAAAATCTTCACATAAATTTTTGAGTTTTATTTGATTTTCCGCCTCCAATTCTTTTATTTTTTCATCGTCGTCCGATTCGTGAGCACTCCAGATATGTCCAAAGAATAGATCCTTGCGTTTCTGGATGAGTTCATCTTGTTCCTCTTCAGTCAGACCTTCATTCTCTCCGTCATCAAATAATGCACGCACTTCGTCACAGTCAGAACCGTCGCATATTTTGTTCTGGAAAGAAAGTGCATCTTCGGCAGCCTCTAGGAGTTCGGCGGCCCTGTAGCAAGTGGAACGTACGTCAAATCGGTAACATTGATTTGCTTTCAATTCGACGACCTTGGCTTCGAGTTCACGAGTGCTTAATGATGCAAACTCTTCGCCAGCATCATATGTTTTCAACATTGCTGAACGGACGGCAATATAAGTACCATATCCAAAAGCAAGACCGCCGAGTCCTAAGGCACTATACCACGCTGCAGTGGCGATGGCGGCAGTTACCCATGCCCACGCGGTGGAAATTGCAAATGCGCCGACGGCTCCTCCCACAACAACTCCTGACGCGCACGCCGCCTTATTTTCCATGCACCACCAAAATCCAGAACTAGCCGCTCCCATC
>TARA_B110000908_G_scaffold145893_1_pt1 | contig 13202 bp, 7 predicted proteins | sample TARA_B110000908 | Tara Oceans TARA_B110000908 (sample SAMEA4398067) | marine metagenome | biome: Polar Biome; feature: [DCM] deep chlorophyll maximum layer (ENVO:01000326); material: water (ENVO:00002006), including particulate matter (ENVO:01000060) such as... | depth 36 m
GATGCGGTGCTAGAGGCCCCTATCACTGGCAATCGCGACGAAATGCTAGAGGTCATCATCGACCCACTGCGCCTTGAAGCCTACAACGTCACGGCCGCCGAATTGGTCAGTGTGGTGCGCAACAACAACCAGTTGATCGCAGCGGGTGAAGTCACCACAAGCCAAGGCAGCTTTGCCGTCAAAATCCCTTCGTCCTTCAATGACCCACAAGATGTCTACGGTCTTCCTGTTAAAACCAACGGCGACCGCGTTGTCACGTTGGGCGATCTGGCCGAGATTAATCTGACCTTTGAAGACCGCGAAAGCACTGCCCGTTTTAACGGTGCTGAAACCATCGCTTTGCAGGTGGTAAAGCGTAAAGGTTTTAACCTTATCGACACGGCCACATTGGTCAAAGAGATCGTGACCGAAAAGTCCGCCGAATGGCCCGAGGGCTTGATCGCTGCCGTTGATGTTGGCACTTCAAACGACCAATCGCGCGTCGTGAATTCAATGGTACAACAGTTACAGGGGTCGGTCTTTACCGCCATCGCATTGGTGATGATCGTTGTGCTGGCCGCTCTTGGTATACGCGCCGCCCTTTTGGTTGGCTTTGCAATCCCAACATCGTTTTTGCTGTGTTTTGTTTTACTGGCACTTATGGGTATCTCTGTTTCAAACATCGTGATGTTTGGTTTGATCCTCGCCGTTGGGATGTTGGTGGACGGGGCCATTGTTGTGGTCGAATACGCCGACAAACGACAGGCGGAGGGCGCAGGCCCGATGGAGGCGTATGTAGACGCCGCCAAACGCATGTTCTGGCCTGTTATCTCATCTACAGCCACCACGCTTTGTGCATTCTTGCCGATGTTGTTCTGGCCCGGCGTTCCTGGCCAATTCATGGGCATGTTGCCCGTTACATTGATTTTTGTTTTGTCCGCATCCCTTGTTGTAGCCTTGGTTTACTTGCCTGTTATGGGCGGCGTCACTGGGCGGCTCGAACGCTATATCACAGATGGCATGGACGCGATTTCGCGCCTGCCCTTCTGGGCACACATTGCCATGATGATTGCCTTCGTTGGTATCGCCGCTGGGGTGATGATATTAGGGTTCTTACCACCCGTTGACGACAACGGTGTTCCAACTGGTTCGGCACCGTTGATTGCATTGCTAAGCCAATCTTTTGCCGACATGGATGGCACTGCTATCGTAAAGTCTGTCGTCCCTGCTTTTGCCAAAGCCTTTGGCGTTGTTCTGCTTATCGCCGTAGCAGCAGGTGCTGTGCTCGCAAGCGCTTTAGGTCTATTTGTTGGTACTTTGGCTATCCTCCCCCGCCTTGGGCGTGGTGGTCGTTGGTTGGCCCATAAGATTATTGGGAACCGAGAACGCAAAGTTCGTTCGGGCTATCAGCGCTCACGCTTCGGTCATGTTATGGAGTTTATCGTCGGCAACCCGATCATGCCGCTGGTTATGGTTGGTGTAGTATTTGTCTTTGTTGGCTCCACATTCATCCACTTCAGCAACAACAACAAGGGCGTCGAATTCTTCGTCGAATCCGAACCCGAGCAAGCGATTGTTTACGTGATGGCCCGTGGGAACCTTAGCCTTGAGGAAAAGGATGACTTGGTCAAACAAGCCGAAGACATTATCCGCCAGCATCCCGGCATCGAAACCGCATTTGCGTTTGCTGGTAATGGTGGCTTAAACGCAAACACCGGTGGTGCGCAGGCCCCCAAGGACACAGTTGGCCAAATCCAATTGGAAACCATCCCATGGGAAGACCGCCCTAACAGCCGCGAAGAATGGTTCACAGTTCCATTCATCGATTACGTCATTTCGCGCGAAGTCAAAGCCGAAGCCTTTGACGGTGACACCGTGATCGATGAACTCACCACACAACTGAAAGAAATCCCTGGAATTAATGTTGAGATCCTTAACCTGTCGCGTGGACCTGCCAGTGGCAAACCCGTCCATCTGCGGATCAAAGGTGACAATTGGGAAGACCTGATTGCGGCGGCAACATCTGCACGCCAGCAATTTGACGCCACACCGGGTCTGTTCTTAATCGAAGACACACGCCCCCTGCCCGGCATTGACTGGCAGATCAACGTGGACGTTCAAAAAGCAGGCCGTTACGGCGCTGACGTGGCCACTGTTGGGGCCATGGTTCAGTTGGTGACACGTGGCTTGCTGCTCGACACCATGCGTGTTGACAGCTCGGATGAAGAAATCGAAATCCGTGTGCGTCTGCCCGAAAATGATCGTGTCCTTAGCACCCTTGATACACTTAAGGTTCGCACCCGCGATGGTCTGGTGCCATTGGCAAATTTCATCACACGGACCCCGGTTCCCAAGCTGGCGCAAATCAGCCGCATTGGCCAAAAGCGGTATTTCGACATCAAAGCCGGTCTAGAGAATGGGATACATAAGCTAACCCGTACGGTTGATGTTAACGGTGAAGAGGTCGAACAGATTGTCGCCACCTTGCGACCCAACAAAGACGGGGCACTGACGTCTTCAGACAACGAACGCTTTAGTATCTTGGCGATCGACCCCGCAACCACTGCTGGCGAACTTGATGCGCTGTTAGAAGACGGTGCGCTTAAGTGGCAGCCCGTCACTGCGGGTGAGCGGATCGAGCAATTGGACATATGGCTTGCCACGATGCCGTTTGCATCTGGCTTGGAGCACGAATGGACGGGTGATCAAGAAGATCAGGCCGAAAGTGGTGCATTCTTGATGAACGCCTTCATGGGTGCCTTAGGGTTGATGTTCATTATTCTGCTGGCCCAGTTCAACAGCGTTTATAACGCTCTTCTGGTGCTTGCAGCTGTGATCCTATCCACGACAGGTGTTCTGATCGGAATGTTGGTTATGGATCAAGCCTTCTCGATCATTATGACCGGGACCGGAATTGTAGCTCTTGCTGGTATTGTTGTGAACAACAACATTGTTTTGATCGACACCTATCAAGAATACGAACGCTATATGCCACGGATCGAGGCGATTATCCGCACCGCCCAAGATCGTATTCGCCCTGTTCTGCTGACCACAATCACAACGATGGCGGGACTTGCGCCGATGATGTTTGGGCTTAGCCTTGATTTCGCAGGTGGGGGTTACACTGTCGACAGCCCGACCGCTTTGTGGTGGAAACAACTCGCAACCGCCGTGGTCTTCGGACTTGGGATCGCGACCGTTCTGACGCTAATGATCACGCCGTCCTTATTGGCGATGCGGGTCTGGGCCAGTACCTATGTGCTTTGGTTCGCAAGCCTGCTTGCTAAGTTGTCATTGGGCCGCGCCAGCCGCTCTGCCCGCGATTGGGCGTTGCAAAAGCAAGCTCGCAAATCGTCCAACAACCAAGTGATTTGGGACTTTGATGAGGCTCCAGCAGTGATCCCTAAGGTTATCAAGGCCCCAATCGCTGCAGCCGAATAGCGAAATGTTGCCCATCAATAAGGTGGGCAACAAACTGTCTTGGAAATGTGATGCGACAGTTTGTTTGGTTCGTGGTTCACCGTTGGCACATCTTAGCCATAGGAGTTCCTAGTATGACGTTCCTCAAAACCACAGTTTTCGCTGCCGCCACGGCCCTTACGATGACCAGCCACGCAAGTGCACAAATGATTACAAAAACCAGCCCCCACTTAGTTGATATCACCCTTGATCGGCTTGAAGCTGCTGTCTCAGGTGCAAGGGCCACGGTCTTTGCCCGTATCGACCACGCAAAAGGTGCCGCCTCTGTTGGCGAGGAATTGCGTCCAACCCAAATGCTTATGTTTGGCAATCATAAACTAGGCACGCTGTTGATGCAGGCACAGCAATCTGCGGGACTTGATCTGCCCCTATGTGTTGTGTCCTTTGAAGATGCGGAAGGCAAAGTACATGTTGTATATCATGCCCCTGCTGACCTTGCCGCAGCACATGGCGTTGCGGCAGATGCCCCCGTCGTTGCAAAAATGACAGGCGCATTAGACAAGCTAACGAACAAAGCAATCGCGGCTGATTGATCTTAAGGTGCGCAATAGGCGCACCTTAATTAGGCCACCATATCGTCGGCTTGTTGACGATGCCACAACTGTGCATATCGTCCATCAACACGCAGCAGTTCATGATGCGTACCAGTCTCAACAATCACGCCTTGCTCAAGCACGATAATCCGGTCGGCTTCGGCAATTGTGCTTAGGCGGTGGGCAATGGTCAAAACAGTGCGTCCCCGCCCCGCTTGCATCAACGCTTCTTTGATGTCCTGTTCGGTTTCGGAATCCAGCGCCGAGGTCGCTTCGTCCAGCAACAAAATAGGTGGGTCTTTCAACAAGGTTCTTGCGATACCAACGCGTTGCTTTTCACCGCCCGACAGTTTCAAACCACGTTCGCCCACGGATGTCTCATACCCCTCGGGCAATCCCATAATGAACTCGTGAATTTGCGCCGCACGGGCCGCCGTCTCGATATCGGCTTGGGACGCGCCATCACGTCCATATGCGATGTTGTAACGGATCGTGTCGTTGAACAGCACCGTATCTTGCGGAACCACGCCAATGGCGTTGTGCAAGCTTTCTTGGGTCACATCACGCACGTCTTGGCCATCGATACGCAAAGCACCACCAGACACATCATAAAAGCGGAACAACAACCGCCCGATAGTCGACTTGCCCGACCCTGTTGAGCCGACAATCGCTACCATCTGACCCGGCTCTGCGACAACAGACACGCCTTTCAGAATTGGGCGCGCTTTGTCATATCCAAAGTGGATGTCGTCCAATTTGATTTGTCCGCCCGTCACCACCAATGGTTTTGCATCCGCGGCGTCCGTAACATCAGCGGGTTGATCCAATAGATTGAACATCTCGCCCATATCGACCAAAGCCTGCCGGATTTCGCGGTAAACAGAGCCAAGGAAATTCAACGGTAACATAATTTGGATCATCAACGCATTCACGATCACAAAGTCACCAACCGTCAAATCACCGTTTTGAACCCCAACTGCCGCCAGAACCATAACACCAATCAACCCTCCTGTGATAATCACAGACTGGCCAAAGTTGAGACCAGCCAAGGAGTATGACGTCTTTAGTGCGGCAGCTTCATAGCCTGCCATCGCTTTGTCATACCGTCCGGCTTCGCGGCTTTCCGCGCCAAAATACTTGACCGTTTCGTAGTTCAAAAGACTATCAACAGCTTTTTGATTTGCGTCCGTATCTTGGTCATTCATCTCGCGACGCAATTTGACGCGCCATTCCGTAACCTTGAAGGTGAACCAGACATACAATGCAATCGTCACAGCCAAAACGGCCAAGTACCACAGATCAAAATACAGGCTAAATATTATGGCCGTTAGGAACATTTCCAAGACCAACGGCCCGATCGAAAACAGCAAAAAGCGCAGCAGGAATTCAACACCCTTCACGCCGCGTTCAATGATCCGGCTTAACCCACCTGTTTTGCGGGTGATGTGATAGCGCATGCTCAGCTGGTGAATATGTTCGAACGTTTCACGGGCAAGCGTGCGCAACGCACGTTGAGCCACCTTTGCAAAAATGGCGTCACGAAGTTGTTGGAAGCCAACGTTCATAAGACGGGCAAGCCCGTAAGCGACGGTTAGGCCAATCGCCCCAAGAGTCAGCACAGCCACTTTTTCACCGGCCAGAACATCAACAGCCCATCCTGTGAAAAACGGTACCCCTGCTGCCACCAATTTTGATGCGACCAAGGCAACCATTGCCCAGACAACACGGTGTTTTACCCACGGTTTATCGTCGGGCCACAAGTACGGGGTAACTTTGCGCAAGGTCCGCATGCCAGAGGCACGCTCTTGCGCCTCAAGAGAAACAATTGGGTCGTCAAAATTTTCAGGGGGCATAGGAAGTCCTAAATGTCAGGCCTCCTACATATGACGATCAGCACGGATGTGCCAGCCGATCCTCACAAAATATTGAACCGTCCTTGCACGGCACAGCCATTCAAAAGCCTAATCTGGTAAATCAAAAACCTGACCAGGATAAATCAGGTCTGCGTCCTTAATTGTATCAGCATTTGCCTCAAAAACGCGCACGAATAAGGTTCCATCCCCGTACCTATCGCGGGCAATTGCCCAAAGTGTCGCTCCTGTTTGTACTGTAATCGCCTTTGCAGGTGCATCAGTGGTCCCGCCTGATGCTGCCAAAACTTCGGGAGACTCGCGTTTGAATGGTGTCTCTACCCGGCTTGTCACCGCTCCGTCAGCGTCCACTTCGTCCACACGCAATGTATAAACCCCTGTATCAACATTAGGTAAATCGCCGCGCCACCGTCCAGATGGATCAACTTCCAACGTCGTGACCGCAGCGTTATCAAGATACACACGTACCGAAGTAGCAGCGGATTGCGCACGGCCACTTAGCAAAACATCGCCCTGCTCGGAATAGCTGATCGTATCGATTTCGACATTTGACATAACTTCAGGTGCACTGGATCGGTTGATGATCTGCACGCCATCTTCATCAGATTTTAAAATGGCAACTTCTGTCGTCGGTTGTTTTGAAGCAGCTTCATCCTTTGCAGCTGTTTTCACATTTGCCGACTCAATCGCCAAGGTCGCGAGCCCAGCAACCGCTAGTTCATCTGAAGCGACAAGATCTCCTGCACCCTCATCTGCAGAAACAAGAGGTTCACCAACCGCGACTTGGGCACTGGCCGTTTCTCCCACAACCTGCGTGGTCTCGGCCGCCTCGCCTTGCGCAACAACCTGAGGCGCAAGAATAATATCAGCAGCGACCAATTCAATATCACCCGTGCGTTGGATCACGCTCAAAACTGTTGGGTTAGATGTCGGGTCCAAAAACGCCACAATGGCAAACGCCCCGTCATTGCCAACTTTCACGTTCATATTTTCGACGTTGTTGACCAACAAGGTCACTTCAGCACTCGGCTCGCCCCGACCTGCCAGAATTGTGAGGCCGTCTGGTTCGCTACGGACTTCATCAACGCTGGGCGCGCGAGGCACGAAAGTTGCTACTTCCGTCTCCATGCCAACAATGGGTTCATCTTTAGCATTTGGGTCAACAGAAACATCGGGCGTCGCCTCAAGCCCAGGCTTGGCAACAATAACTTTTGGCGCATCCTCTGCAGGCAGCGCAATTTCTTGAGCCACATTCTCTTGTGTCAGTGGCAAAGCCGCATCTTGTGGTGACAACAAACCCAAATATGACCCTGCCCCCAAAGCGCCAACAGCGAAAACGGCAGTGCCAAAAATTGGACCTGAATTTGCACCTAGAAATGCGGCCAGTTTACTCATTTTTGTGTTCCTCGGCGCCCTGCGCACTGCTGTCAAACATCAGTCTGGTCGCAACGCACCCACACCGATTGTGCATACATATCAAGCACGCTATGTGCGGTCAAAACCCGTTAAGTCACATTTAGCATAATTTCCCGTGTGGAGGAGCCACCCATGCCACCTAAATCGGTCTGTGTTTACTGCGGTTCGCGCGCAGGTGTTGATCCCGCTTACGCCATTGACGCCGATACCTTAGGCAAAGCTTTGGCCGAAAATGGCTGGCGCTTGGTGTACGGCGCAGGAGATGTTGGATTGATGGGGACAGTTGCCCGCGCCGCGCAAGAAGCGGGTGCCAATACTTTTGGCGTCATCCCTCAACATCTTGTGGATTGGGAAGTCGGCAAGACCGATTTGACCACATATATTGTGACCGAGACGATGCACGAGCGCAAAAAAGTTATGTTCATGAACTGCGACGCAGTGGTGGTTTTGCCTGGTGGCGCTGGTTCTTTGGATGAGCTGTTTGAGGCCCTAACATGGCGTCAATTGGGATTACATGAAAAGCCTATTTTTCTATTGAATACAAATGGATATTGGGACACTTTGATCCAGTTGCTCAATCATGTTGTGACCCAAGGCTTTGCTGATTCAAGCTTGCTTGATTTCATCACAATCGTGCCAGATTCGGCGGCCGCAACGCTTGCCTTACAGGATGCTCTTTCTTGATCTAAATGAGTTTAAGATTAGAACTCTGGTTCATTCGTTGCCGCTCTTAATGTCACCACCCCCCGAATCCAAAAATGGTTCCGATACGCCAAGATAATACTCAAAATTGGTCATGTCAGACCTCCATTTGGGATCAATATCTTTGTCATCAGCGATATCTATAGGGGTCAGGTTTTGGCCGGAATACGTGTTTCAGAAACTGCAAATAGTCAAAGTTATATTGGCCGCTATGTGACGAGAAAGCATTCAAACATGCCCAGCCCATTGTGCTAAGTTAGCAACATAAGGTGCTGTCACCAAAACCACTCAAGTAACAATTAGGACATCGCAAAACGCAAAATACCCCAACCATCTTTGATCGGGGTATTTTGTTTGTCTATTTCGACTAGATCGATATCACATTTTGAATGCAACGTTTGCTGATCACATAGCCCACAGGAAAACCGTGCGCGTCAATAATCGGGCAGACACACGAATTACATACGGGACGCTACATTTTCCCAATTCACAAGCTTGTCCAAAAAGTTAGACAGGTAAACTGGGCGTTTGTTGCGGAAATCAATGTAGTAAGAGTGTTCCCAGACGTCACAGCCCAAAAGCGCCGTTTGGCCAAAGCAAAGCGGGTTTACACCGTTTTCAGTCTTTGTCACAGCCAACGAACCGTCAGCATTTTTCACAAGCCATGCCCAACCGGACCCGAACTGGCCTGCGCCTGCCGCGGAAAACTGGGATTTGAAATCGTCGACGGAACCAAAGTTTTCTTTGATTGCCGCTTCCAACTCGGACGGCATAGCGCCTGATTTCGGGCTCATCATTTCCCAGAACTGATTGTGGTTCCAAAGTTGTGAGATGTTATTAAAGATACCGTTTTGCGCAACAGATGACGCGTCATAAGTACCCGTGATGATGTCTTCTAGGGATTTACCCGCCCATTCTGTGCCTTCAATCGCTTTATTGCCGTTGGTGACATAAGCATTGTGGTGCAAATCATGGTGGAATTCCATCGTTTCAGCAGACATGCCGTGGGCGGCAAGTGCGTCGTGTGCGTATGGAAGATCAGGAAGTTCAAAAGCCATTTTTAAGGTCCCTTTAAGATGTGTGTGTCTGTGCCTTAAGTGACATGAAGCGCGACCCACTTCAAGTTCAAGGGCATGTGCAGTTTAAATTACCTGCATATTCTTCTATTGATTTTCTGTTATTTAGTGCGTTTGACGCAACTGCCCCGTCCCACCCAGTTTTTTGGGAAACCGCGTGGGTTGGCTTCCAACGTTATGCCCAGTGTCGCCTTGTCTATCCGTGCGGTGTAATCAAAGATTGGAACCTGCAGGCCATTGCGGTCTCGAACTCCCTTAAGCGCCAAACGCATCACCAATTTGGTGTCCGAATTGCGTGAAACCTTAACCGTCGTCGGGCTAATGCCAAAGTTCAGGGTGACGGCATCGATAACCTGGATTTTGCCGTCCCCCAGGACCACAAAAGCAAGCTTGTCCGACAGCCACCCCACATCCGTAGGCTTTTTAGTGATCGTGCAGTCGTAAAGGAAGCCAGCGGCGCTAGCTGGCCCACCAACACAAAGACCCGCACAAATCAGTAAGTGTTTCCAATTTAATGTCATGTTTGCCCCTCAAAGTTGCGGCAAATATGCACGCGATGGGTGCAACCACAATCCCCAAAAGAAACGGACGACACCTATTTGATAAAACCAACCTCGGATCCCGCTTGCGCCGCAACTTTGATCAAGTCGAACACGTATTGGGCGTTAGAACGGAAACATACAATCTGGAACGTCTGCGCATCTACCATCCAAAACGCAGCAGCAACCTGTGCAAGACGTGTACGGCGGAACATTCCTACCGTGAACGCGCTTACGGACAGATCAACGGGTGCAAGTTTCGCCATGACTTCGCGGGCATTTGGCCCAGAAACACGAAGGCACCCACGCGCATCAGAGACATCAACGGCCAATGAATGCGTTTTGCCCAAAACCTTGTGCATCTTTGCCAAAATGTCTGTCACATCCTCATATGGGCATAGGATCAACAGCTCGTCTGTGCTCATCCAGCAGATGCCAGATGCCCCATTATGATTGGCCATGTTTTGTGCAGGCATTTCGACACCCGTGGCCGAAGTCGCAGCCTTTTTCACAGCAGCCGCACTTAGATCACCACGCAGGGTGATCATACCTTGCAGGCCGATCTCTTCGATTGCAGCGATACCGCTGTTGTCCGTGGCCTTATCCAAGGCACTGATCAAATTAGACATTTGGCTTCTCCCCTTCGGGGTCATAAAACACTGGGCTGACGATCTTAGCTTCGTAGGATTTACCATCGGTACCAGGGAAGGTGATCACCTCGCCCATCCGCTTTGGACCATGCAGAACCAACCCCATTGCAATTCCACGATTCAGGTTCGGCGAATGATAGCTTGAGGTCACGCGCCCGATCATGTTGCGTTGACCGTTAGCATTAGTCCCCTCGCCTACAGCATAAGCACCGTCTGGCAAGGTCGATCCGTCCACCGTCTCAAGGCCAACCAATTTCCACCGCTCATCGCTTGCCATATGTTCGCGTTGCTGGGCCCGCTTGCCTAAGAAATCGGTTTTCTTCTTCGAAATTGCCCAGTTCAGGCCCAAATCTTGAGGAATAACCGTACCATCGGTTTCATCACCAATCATGATAAAGCCTTTTTCAGCCCGCAGGATGTGCAGACATTCGGTCCCGTAAGGCATAACACCTAAATCAGCACCGACCTTCATCAAAGCATCCCAGAACGCCTGACCTTGCGACGCAGGCACCGCGATCTCGTAAGACAATTCGCCCGAGAACGAGATGCGATACGCCCGAACGTCAAAGCCACCAAGCGTGCCATCGATCCACTCCATAAACCCAAACGCCTCGGCGCTTACGTCCATGCCGCCCAGCGCTTCAAGCGCCTTGCGGGCATTGGGTCCAACAACCGCAACTTGAGCGTATTGTTCGGTCACGTTGGCCACGTGGACCTTCATATCCCACCACTCGGTTTGAAGCCATTCTTCCATGTGACCATGGATCGTTTCGGCCCCACCTGTGGTCGTGTGGCACAGGAATGTTTCATCATCGATACGGGCGACAACGCCATCATCAATCAAGAACCCGTTTTCAGAACACATCAGGCCATAGCGGCACTTCCCAACCTTCAGGGTGCTCATCATGTTGGTATAGAGCATATCAAGGAACTTGCCCGCATCTGGCCCTTTGACGATCAGCTTGCCAAGAGTAGAGGCATCAAGAAGGCCAAGGTTCTCACGCGTGTTTTTCGTCTCGCGCATCACGGCATCGTGGACGGTTTCGCCGTCACGGACGTAAGCATAAGGCCTACGCCATTGGCCAACAGGTTCCCAATCAGCCCCATTCGTGTCGTGCCAATCATACATCGGCGTACGACGAACGGGTTGGAACACATCATCGCGCGCCTCGCCACCGATAGAGCCCATTGAGATGGGGGTATATGGTGGGCGGAAAGTTGTGGTGCCCGTTTGAGGTATCGGTTGGTTCAGACTGTCAGACAAGATCGCAAGGCCGTTAATATTGCTAAGCTTGCCCTGATCCGTGGCCATGCCAAGGGTCGTGTAGCGTTTGGCATGTTCAACACTGGTAAAACCCTCTTGGGCCGCCAATTGAACATCACTAACTTTAACGTCGTTTTGATAATCAAGGAATGCTTTGGACCGTAGCTCGTACCCTGCCCCTTGTGGCATCAACCAAACTGGAGACATTGCACGCTCTATTGGTTCCGCAGCTGTAGGTACCTTCGTGGTCTTAGCCTTGTAGCCTGCAGCATTAGCAGCAGCCTTGCCGCATACGTCAGCATCCGCCAAAATCGCGTTCAAAACCATTTCGCCATTTGCACTGCCAGCGGCACGCACAAACGCTTGGCCCTTGTCGCCCAACGGAGGGCGGTTTGGATCAGGTCGAAAGCTTGCTTGGGTGTCATCCCACGTCAGCTTGCCACCACAATGTGACCAAAGGTGCACAACAGGTGACCAACCACCCGACATCGCAACCGCGTCGCACGCGATCTCTTCCAATACGGCACCTTCGCCAGCTTGGGCACAGACTTCGACGCCCGTAACGCGTTTGCCACCTTTTACCGTCGCGATCCCGTGGCCCATCATGATGCGAATGCCCAGCGCTTTGGCTTGAGCCATCAGGTCACTATCGGTCCCAGCAGTGCGTGCATCCAAAATCACCGGCACATCAAGCCCCGCATGTTTCAGCGCAATGGCTGTGCGATATGCATCGTCGTTGTTTGTGACCACAACCGTACGGTCACCAGAGGAAACCCCAAAGTTTACAGCATAATCACGCACAGCAGAGGCCAGCATAACACCGGGGACATCGTTGCCCGCAAAGCTAAGAGGGCGTTCAATCGCACCCGTTGCCGTGATCGTTTGGGCCGCACGAATGCGCCACAGGCGATGTCGTGGACCAGCGAGTTCAGGCGCATGGTCTGTTAGGCGTTCATAGCCCAAAACATAACCGTGATCATAAACGCCCAAACCCATCATACGTAAGCGGATCGTGACGTTAGGCATTGCTTCAAGCTCGGAAACCGTTGCTTTGATGAAGTCCTCTGCAGATTGGCCATCAACCGTACCGCCATCTACAGCTGCGCGACCACCATAATGGGCAGTTTGTTCAGCCAAGATGACTTTGGCACCCGTAGCACCCGCAGCTTTAGCTGCTTGAAGGCCAGCGATCCCACCACCAATGACTAGAACATCGCAGAACGCATAGAAATGTTCGTATGTGTCCGCATCACGGTCCTTAGGGGCAGCACCTAGGCCAGCGGCATGGCGAATGATCGGCTCATACACGTGCTTCCAAAAGGACCGTGGATGGATGAACATCTTGTAATAGAAACCAGCGGGCATAAAGCGGCTAAGCTTTGCATTCATGGCCCCCACATCGAATTCAAGGCTTGGCCAGTGGTTTTGGCTTTTGGCTTTTAGCCCCTCGAACAATTCTGTCGTGGTGACGCGTTGGTTGGGTTCGAATTTCCCACCCTCGCCCAGGTTGACCAAACCGTTGGGTTCTTCTGCACCAGACGCCACGACGCCGCGCGGACGATGGTATTTGAACGAACGACCCATCAAGACCTGATCGTTGGCAAGCAAGGCAGAGGCCAGCGTGTCGCCCTCGAACCCTTTGAGGGTAGTGCCATTGAAGCTAAAGCTCAGCGCTTTGGATTTGTTCAGCAG
>TARA_B110000908_G_scaffold51979_1_pt1 | contig 13181 bp, 11 predicted proteins | sample TARA_B110000908 | Tara Oceans TARA_B110000908 (sample SAMEA4398067) | marine metagenome | biome: Polar Biome; feature: [DCM] deep chlorophyll maximum layer (ENVO:01000326); material: water (ENVO:00002006), including particulate matter (ENVO:01000060) such as... | depth 36 m
GCTTGTTTTTGGTTTTTCGCGTAGTATTTTAAATTTCGTGTTAGAGAGAGCAACATGGCCATTGCATGGTCGGCAATGGCCGGTCCGTGAACCGCCCTATTATTAGACAGCACAAGCTTGTCATTTTCCATCAAAGGTTTGATACCAAGGTAACGATCAACACCCGCGCTCGACACCTGAACCCACCGAAGTTTGGTCGCCTTGGTGAGAAATTCCGGACTAGCATACCTGGCATTGATACCGTGAGCCTCTTCGGCCCGGGCCAATGCTTCCTTTTTACTGAGTCCTGTTACAATGCGGACGTTGGGCGCTACCTTCGCCAACTGGGCACGCTCGGATTCCGATATCGAACTAGTAAAATAAGTGAGCTGAGTCTTGGTATCACCCATCTTGATAGCGACTCTTGCATTACGCAAGGACCCGAGTTTTTCAGCCAAGGCCTTAGACCCTGTGCTGGGGTCAGCAAGTGCTGTGTCGCTGATGAACAGCAACGTGCATAATGAGAACAAAACCACGACTGACCAATTCCCGTAACATTGTTTCATAAGCTCATCCTGATCCTGATCCGCTACAAATACAAATTTTTTAAACCCTTATGTTTCATCGAACTCTTGGCCATATTATAATGGATAAGAGTGACTTCGTTCCATATGTAGAACGTTACATCCTAAAGATACTTCCACCTTTTTTGCCAAGGATAACAAAGGTACCCATGATCGAAATACCCAGGAAGATCATCGCCCAGACACCGAGGGCTGAAGCTAGTTCGTGGCCATTTCCTAAGGTACTGAGAAGAGAGTAAATGGCTTTAGTGATCGGATAATGCTCTGCCTGCTGAGCGAGAATTAGGCTGTCGGATACTTCTAACATCGCAAAGGCGAAGGCGAGAATCCCGCCAGCTATTAGGTTCGCACCGATGAGTGGCACGCCGATGCGTTTTAAGGTGCGCAGTGGCGTAGCGCCTAGGGATCGGGCGGCTTCTTCAAGAGCTATGTTGCTTTGCTGAAGGCCTGCCACGGCGGCTCGAACCACGTAGGGAAGTCGACGCACAGCGTAGGCTGCAATGAGGAGATACATAGGATTACCCGTATCACCCACCAACCAGTGGAGAGGTTCTCCTTTTTGGGTCACCGCAATGTAGCCGAACGCGAGGACAAGGCCTGGCACGGCAAGAGGAAGCATCATCACGGCATCGAGAATGACCCTACCTCGGATCGTACTTCGCACCACGACCCATGCGATGGCTGTGCCCAGTACAATATCGATCAACGTAGATCCAGTGGCGTAAATAAGGCTATTTTTAATCGATGGAACAACCAGTGGGTGGCCGAGTCCCTCGTTGTAATGAGCCATGGTCATCGATTCCGGCAGAATAGTCTGATACCAGTCCCCAGTGACCGAAAGCAACACCACGCCTAGGTGCGGCACACAAGCGATGCAGAACACGGATAAAAACCCAAACGATACGGCCCATCCTTTCCAATTGGTGAGCACTTTTTCACTATTCTGTGACTTAGGACGAGGTGCAGAGCCTAGCCCCGTGCGACCTAACACAACCTTAGAAACGGTAAATACGGTAGCGGATATCACCAGCATAATACCTACTAGAGCATAGGGCATCGGATTGGAATTCAGATCCTTGATACCATCGTAAATCTGAACTGAGGCAACACGTGTATAATCAAATACCAAGGGCACACCCAGCTCGGTAAACGACCAGATAAAGACGATTGCAGCTCCAGCAAATATACCCGGCATGCAGAGCGGCAGGGTGATTTTCCTCAACCTACGCCATGGCGAACAACCAAGGTTTTGCGCCGCTTGTTCCATGGCAGGATCTAGGTGGGACAGTGTCGCCGCGATGTTCATGTAGAGGATCGGGTAAAGGTGCAGCGCATTCATGATGACCACACCCCAGAACCGACTGTCCCCCAGCCAATCGGTAGGTTGATTGGCATTCATCATGCCCATATCGATGAGAAATGCGTTTAATGAACCACTAACACCGAGGATTTGTTTGATTCCGACAGCGCCCACAAAGGGAGGCAAAACCAAGGGCGCTAGTATAAGGAGTGTTAAGAGTTTTTTACCTGGAAACACCCAGCGGTGCGACGCCAGTGCAAGCGGGAAAGCGATCAACAACGAAATCAGGGTACTAAAGATACCCATCATCAGCGAGTTCCACAGACCCTCAACATAGACGGGGTTATTGAAGACTCCGATGATGTAATCGAATGTGAAGTCGCCCTGCTCATTCTGAAAAGCGACGGCTAGGGTCATCCCGACGGGATAGAGAAAAAATACACCGAAGATTAGAACAACGAGGGTGGTAATAGAAATAGCGGCTGTTTTATTCATCGTGCTTATTTCCCTTCCTCGGCGAGCTTCCCTGCCAACTTGTAATTTTTCCTAAAGTATTTCCCAAGCTGCACACCCATGTTTGCGGTCTTAACTTTGGTTCCCTCACTGATCTGCTTACGGATGTATCCCATCGAGTTCTGATAGGAAACCTGGGTGGTGTCTGAGAACACCTTGATAGCCCGCTCTGGCATACCGGCGGCTGTCAGCTTTTCCCATGAGGCTTTGATCTCATCGTGTGAGTCGAGGCACATGACACGGATGATAAACTGGATCGCTTTGAAACCTTTACCTGTCAATTCGCGATTATACACAAATCCACCTGTCTGCTCGTAGGGGTTCATGGGGTCTGCAAAGTGCTTTATATTCTCCGCTGTGTAGACATCCCTCCTCACCGGCATACGGCGCAGGGCTCGGTATTTAGTGCCTCCTGGGGTTCCCGGTTTGGCATTCCAGAGGATTTGACCTCTTTTAGTTAAGAGAAACTCCACAAAGCCTTGAGCCAGCTCAGGGTTGGGGGCTCCACGCATTACGGCTACGGGGTCGACGCTCATCGAGGTGCCACCCGTCGGTGAGATCCAGTGTATCCGCGAACTGCCGTCTTCTTTTTTCAGCATCTCCTCGTAGGTCCGACCGTAAAAGTCGATACTCATCCCTGCGACGGCATTTCCCTGGGCGACGTCGTGCGGAATCTTCGTCGAACTGTCGGTAAAGTATCGCGCATTGGCGCTGATGCGCTGGATCAGATTAATCCCCCTGTCCCAACCTTCGCTGCGGGCACGTAAATCAAGTTGCTCAGGCGTCTCGCCAGGCCTGCTTTTCAGGGTAGCCATCGCCTCATGCATTTGCTGTTGGATGAGCATTTCAAAAGCCCGTGCCACCGAGCCACTCTTCGATGGATCCGCGAGGGCTATACCGCTGAAATAACGAGGGTCCGCTAGATCGGACCATTTTTCTGGAGGCTTGAGTCCCCGGCGCTTTAAGGCATCCACATTGTAACAAATCCCGAAACGTGAAAGGCAAACTCCGACCCATCGTTGCTCTTGATCGTAGTAGGTCTCTCCCGTAAAAGAAGATGGTATCACCTCCTTCTTAAACCAGTCGGGGTGTTTTTCAAATACTCCTAACTTGGCGAGTTGTCCTCTTTCTGCCTGTTTCTTGAAATCGTAATCACCGCCGCCAAAAAAGACATCTATCCCAATGCCCTCTTCGTCCACTTTTTTTGCAGCCGCGTATTTGCCGTTGAGGATTTTTCGAATCTCGGATGTTCCTCCTGGTGTCAGCCAGTTTACATAAACCGTTTCGTCATTTTTTTCTTTCCACCATGCCTGAAATGACTCGCCGAACTCACGACGGATCGTTTCGTTGTGTGGAGTAATGATATTGATCCTTCGGTCGGCATTGGCCACCGTGACGTTGCCACCCTCCTCTTTTTTACTGAGAAGAATGGGCGTAGCTACACACGCGACGAGCGCGAGTGCGACTAAAGACTTACTGTTGACCCACTTCATACTTTCAGAATAATCACGTCAGCTGGATCCGCTGTTAGTATCATCGGGTCACCAACGTCTCTCATCAACTGGGGATTGGCTTCGGTGACATGCCATTCCTGGTCACCCGCTCCCTTAATCTTATACTGGACACTACTGCCGAGATACATTCGATCGATTACTTTGCCCATCACCCGGTTGATAGGTACGCCAGAGTTATCGACATAGAGAGCTTCTGGACGGATCGAAACAAGCACCTCAGAACCCTCCTGAGGTCGCCAGTTTCCACGTGTGACATGACCGTGAAATTGCCCAGCCTTAGAGGAAACGCGGACACCGAGTTTACCGTCGTCGCTGACAATCCGATCAACGCTCGCCTCGACAAGGTTAGTTTCACCAATGAATCCAGCCACGTGGGCACTGAGTGGATTTCTATAAATCTCCTCCGGCGTTCCGGTTTGCACGATTCGACCCGCGTCTAGAACGGCCATTCTATCTGCCATCGATAGAGCTTCTTCCTGATCGTGGGTGACGTAGACACCTGTTAGATTGTTCTCTTTCACAATCCGGCGGATCTCTGAGCGCATCTCGAGCCGGAGTTTCGCGTCCAAGTTTGAGAGTGGTTCGTCTAATAAAAGGCATTTAGGTTTTACAATGAGAGCGCGTGCTAGGGCGACGCGTTGTTGTTGGCCACCGGACATATGGTCGATTCTACGATCTTCGTAGCCTTCCAAGTGAACCATAGCGAGAGCCTCCTCGACCCGCTCCTCGATTTCCTTTTTAGGGACCTTCCGTTCTTCAAGACCAAAGGCGATGTTCTGCCCTACAGACATGTGTGGCCACAGGGCGTAACTTTGAAACACCATCGCTGCCTCCCGCTTGTGAGTGGGAAGCTTGGTCACATCCTTGTCACCGTAATAAATCCTACCTGAATTGGGTGTTTCCAGTCCGGCAATACAACGCAATAACGTCGTCTTACCACAGCCACTGGAACCCAATAAAAAGAAGAGTTCACCCTTCTCGATAGTGATACTGGCGTGGTCCAGTGCCTTTACATCGCCATATTCCTTGACGATCGAATCTGCTCGTATTGCATCCATGTTCTTTTTGATCCTCTGTAACTCGGGATACCTTGGCAAGGATTAAGGAAATCATCTTTGCAACTTTTTCTTCAAAATCTCCGCATAGGTCAGAAATCGGCACGTTATGGTCGCGCTCTCTGTCGTCATTTCCGGCATCGTCGGCTTCGCACTGCCCAAAATGGGAACTCTGCTCTCCCTTGTCAGCTGGGCCTATTTGCTATTCCGAGATTGTATCCCCTTCTTAAACGGCAAGAGTGTTGGTAAAAAACTGCTCGGACTCCGCGCTGTCACCACCGATGGCAAAAGCCTGTCAGCAAACTGGAGCCCCGGCCTGATCCGCAACGCGGTTCTGTTCATTCCCTTTTTCCCAATCGTCGAATTCATTATTCTCTGCACCAAACAAACTGCCCCTGCAGGTATGTTACGCCTCGGTGATCAATGGGCTGGAACCAAAGTGATCGACGATAAGTAAGAAAAACATCTTGGAAGTTTTTTTGAGTCCCCAAAAAGTCCTGCCTTTCAGGAAAACGCAAAGTACAGGAAACAAACAGGAAAGAGCTCTCAGGTTAGGAATGGCCTGGGGGCTTTTTTGTTTAGTGAATAACGACTGATCCAGTCTTCGATGATGAAGCATCAAGTTTAGCAAAGCTTGGACTAAAATTATCAGGCCCGCCCCCAACCAACCACTAACCAACAAAATCTACCATCCGATCCCCGAGGGATACATGTGTGCGCGTCATCTTTTCTCCACCCCGTTCTCGAATCTAACTTTGCTAATTTTCTTGCCGTTATCATCCCACTCAATTCGGACACCATGCGGTTCCCCGTCTTTACAGTTCACCTCTGACCCCTTCTGACCGTTCTCACACCAATAAGTTACTACACCATGATACACCCCGTCCTTGTAGTTCTTCTCTGAATCCTTCTGGCCGTTTGGATACATCTCCTGCGCTAACCCCGTAAAGGGAATCGCCTGATCAACTTCATAATAAATATCATTTCTTCCCTCTAGTTTATCGGGCGTTACCACCCTTGTTTCTGGTGTCTCAACCTTTTCCTTTTCAGAGCATCCGCTGGAAATGATTGTAGCCGAAATCAAGGCTAGAAGGATAGATCTGGCTGAAAGGTTCATAATACTAATAGGATATCAAAAAAAATCAGCTTGCAGCAAGACTCATTTTGGTCGTCGCTTCGTTAGAAACGGTGAGTTTGATTTACGATTTCGCCAATAATCAGAGCCCCCACTCATCGCAATCGAGTCTTCAACAAAAAGCCCTCAGGCATTCACCTGAGAGCTTTGAAATCAGTTAGGTTCTATCCGATCCTAAAACTTGTAATCCAGATAGAACTGGAATTGGCCACCTTGGTCGGCACCTTTGTCGCCTGATGGAGTTCCGAGAGGAATCGCGTAGTCGATGGCGAGGGGACCGAATGGCAGGTTCAGGCGGAGACCAAAACCAGCATCGTGGTAGATACCATCGCCGAATTCCCAGGAGTCAACACTCACTGTGCCGATATCGTAGAAGACGGCACCACGGACACGCTCGATCAGCGGGAAGGTGTATTCCACTGAAGCAAAGGCTGAGGTGTTACCTCCGAAGACTTCACCAGTAGCCGCGTCACGTGGACCGGCATCACGGTTTTCAAATCCGCGTAGTGAGTGAGGTCCACCGAGCATTTCACGATCGAAGATCGGAACCATGTTACCGCTGCCATGTGTGTCAGCCACGGTGACGGCACCTTTAACAGAAAGGATGCTATCGCCCCAGAGGTTCCAGAATTTAGAACCACTTGCACTGAGGATAAAGACGTCAACATCGCCAGCAAGAAGACCCCCAGCGTAGGTGACACCAAGGTCAACCTTGTGACCCTTGCGTGGAAGCTGGTTACTATCGCGGCTATCGTAAACGTAGTTCAGGCTGACTGCGCTGCGTAAGAAGTCGCCATCTTCCGCTGCAAATACGGGAGAGGTTCCAGGCTCAGAATCGATGGTGATGTCCTCGATACGGTATTCCGCACGAAGGTAAGAGCGTTTGCCGAGTGGCTTACGTAGCGAGAGGGCGAAACCATACTGGCTCTGCTCATACTCGGAGCTGTAATAAAGGGCATTGCGGTAGAATACCTCTGTGCCAAGCGCAAGGCGCTGGCCAAGGAACCATGGTTCTACCCATGACATACGGAAGTCGGTGCGCTCACTACCCAGCTGGAGTTTGGTGCTGAAGCGCTGACCGGCTCCGGTAAAGCTACCCCAGTTAGAAATATCGAAGTTCGTTTGCTCGAGGTTGATGTAACCCACGATGCTATCGACCGAACTGAATCCTATACCAAAGCTGATCGACCCGGTCTTTTTCTCGCTCACCAGGATATTGATATCGCGGTATCCGGTCTGAGCGGATGGAGAAGCGCTGACCTGAACATCGTTGAAGTAGTTCATGTTCTTCAGGCGACGACGTGTGGTGTCCATCTCAACTGAGTTTACGTGGTCACCAGGCTGCATCGGAAGTTCACGGCGGATCACCCTGTCCTGAGTCTTGTCGTTACCTTCGATGGTGACTCGACCGACACGAGAACGGCGACCTTCGACAACACGGTAAGTAATCTGCACACTGTTACCGGTGACGTTACGGATGTCTGGGCTTACGGCTGCATCAGCATAACCACGTGAGCCATAGTAGCTGCGGATCATACGTATGTCGGCGCGCATTTTAGTAACAGAATATCCGTCACCAGAATTAAGAGTCAGCGCGGGAGCAAGTTCCGAGGAATTAAATACGGTGAGTTTACCAAAGCCGATACGGGCGACGGTGTAACGGGCTCCTTCTCGAATGGTAATCACCAGATCAACCCGGTCATCCTTAACAGGGGCACGGCCTACGGTGGCGGTAACGCGGAGGTAACCACGGTCGCGGTAATAATCGAGCACGCGGTCAACGTCTTCGTCCAGCTTGACGTTATCAATACGGCCGGACTTGGTGAAGAATGAGAACCAACCTTTTTGCTTGGTCTTCATTTCGTTACGGAGCACGTGTGACTGGACAGAAGTGTTTCCTTGGAAACGAATCTTGCGAACCTCGGCGCGGGCACCTTCATTGACAACAAGAACCAGCTCGGCAGTTCCCGCAGCCGCTCTGGCCTGAATCCGATGGGAAACTGTGACGTCTGCATAACCGAAGCCACGGTAGTGGTCCTGAACATTGCGACGGGCTTTGAGAATAGACTCGTCACTCATGACGCCACCAGCTTTCAGCTTGGTAACGCTGGCAAGTTTTTTATCAGAGAAGATCGTGTTTCCTACAAAACCGATGGTGACAATCTTACCGCGGGTCTTGACCTCTGCGATCACCTTGACTCCACCGCCTACGGATTCAGCAAAAAAGCGGATATCATCCACCAGTCCACTTTCGTAGAGAGAACGCACATCGTCATCAAGACGGGCTGCGCTGTAGCGCAGACCTGCACGTGTATCCATAAAGCCTCGAATACGGGCTTCATCGACAGTGGGTGGACCATTATAACGGATGCTTACGGAGGTAATCTTCTTACCTTCAAAATCTTGGGCGTGACTGGTCGAGACACTGCCTAACATCAATACAAAGCCCGCTAGCATTAAAAGTTGCTGCGGGATACGGTTAATTATACATTTAAACATGCGTATAGTAATATGGGTGTGGATGCGCCTATAACACTACCTAACAGCTAAATAGTCAAGGTGAATCCCTAGCTAAGCGAGAGCAAGTAGAGAGCTGCTCATGCTCGATTCTTAGAGGGTTTCAGCCCATTCACGGGGATTATCCACAGCCCCTCTAACGACGACGGCCTTCTCGACTCCCTTGACCCCCTCGACTTCTCGCGCCGTTTGCTGCAGTGCTCGCTGTGTTGCGTTCACCTCGATTATAACCAGATCGATGAGATTCCTTATTATTTGAGGAATGGTTGCGAGTTGAAACTGCCTGGGGAGATCTTACAACTGTTGGAACTGAAAGACGGGGAACGATGGAAGGTCCAACTTGCTCAACGGTGCGAACAAACCCCTGATTAGGAGCTCGGTGGTGACCACGATGGCTAGCCCCATAGTGAGTCGTGTATCCTGACGATATATAATGAGTCTCCGGTCTGGTTGTTTTCTGTTTGCTCGATGCTACTTCAGCTGGCTGAGCGCTTCTTGCGGGCTTAGATCTTGGTGAGTATGTTGTTATCCGATCCATCGAAGGCCCATATTTCCAATGCGTTATACCATCGGCTGGTCGGTGGGGCCGTTGTGATACTCGGGGGGCCGTATCAAGCCACGCATCACTGACGGCATTTTGATCAGTTAGCTCGTTTAGATTAGAGGTACAGGAAATGGTCAACACGCTCATGACGAGCGAGCTCAGGAGAAAAAGAAACTTCATAACGGAGGGGGGAGGTTATGGGATAAAAGAAAGAGGCAAAAAGAGGCCTCTGTCCGACGCATCCTATGGGTGTTCTATTCAAGAAATTCACCTATTTTCTGAAAAACGCCCTGCAAAATTACGACAACCTTTACCATCAACCCTTTTACCATCAACCCTTTTACCATTAACCCTTTTACCATTAACCCTTTCGCAGCAGCGGATGCCCGGACTTTGCTTTGGATGTAAATGGTGCTCTTAAGTAGGTGGGAGATAATGGCCGATTCGCCAAAACCTGCTGCCTCTCCGGATCGAGACTCATCCAGACATCGATCAATAACCGAGCTTCAGGCCGCGTTCGCTGCACCCTATTTTCCAAATCTTCCTCAAGGCCTAGGCCGCTGGGATCATCTAAGGTGAACAGCGCGGCATCTGGAACCGCATTCATCCGAGACGCAAAGGCCTCCGCGTCCATCAACTCGACATCCATGGCTTCCCCTGTGGCTGAGATTGGGGAAATAAAATACAACCCCCTGCGAGCATCGCCGACGGCTAAGGCCCCGCCCGAGTTTTTGGGGCTATTAGAGCTATTGGGATCCATGGAATCACGGGCTACAGGAGTTGCAGCCATCGATCCTAGGCCAATGGCGGGGCATCCGCGGGCAATCGCTACGCCCTGCGCGGCGGCAATGCCAACGCGGGTTCCGCTATAGCTTCCTGGGCCGGTCCCGACCACGACAGAGGTTAATTCCCGTCCTTCCAGAGCTTCTAAAGCCTCCAGCGCCTCAGCCAAGGGATTAAACACCATCGAGTTATGATGCCGGTCACTGACAAACTCTGCTTTAAAAAGGCATTCCCCATCGCTCCACAAGGCAACACTCGCCTCGGGTACGCTGGTCTCGATCGCAAGAATTGTCTGCACGAGCGCGATCTTAATGGCACAAAAAAAAATACCAATCATGTATTCCTACAAAATATGCGCCTATAATCACATAATTCTGACGCTATTCATTCTTGCATCCCATTGGGTTTGCGGTTTATCTCCCCCCGCTGTCGTGCCTTTTGCTTAAGGACTACCAGCTTTCCTGCACACCCTATGTGTGCAACTTTTCTCAGCCAACAGCGCTGAAAACATACCAACTACATTAAAAAAGGACCATCTATCATGAGTGACTACGCCAAAGGACTCGAAGGAGTCATCGCCAATGAATCAGCCCTCAGTGACGTCAAAGGAGCCGAGGGGAAACTCGCCTACCTCGGTTACGACATCGACGACCTCGTCGAAAATTGCACTTTTGAAGAAGTAACCTACCTCCTTCAGAACGGGCAACTACCGACTCAAAGCGAACTCGACGCCTTCGCTCAAGGCCTCCGTAGCCGACGTGAACTGCCGCAAGGCGTGATTGATTTTCTCAAAACCGCCCCCAAGGACGCCTCGCCCATGGATGTTATCCGCACAGGTGTCTCCATGCTCGGCCTCACCGACCACCGCGCCAAGATCGGCGAGCCAGATCATGCGTCAAACCGTGAAGTTGCTCTCTCCATCGTGGCTCAAATCCCCATCATTGTCGCCTACTACCATCGCGCACGCCAAGGCCTCGATTTCCCAGCCATCCGCACTGACCTCGCTGAAGCGGCTCACTTCCTCTACCTCATTAACGGCGAAGAGCCAGGCAAAGCGGCGGCACGCACATTGGACATCGCCTACATCATTCACGCCGATCACGGCATGAATGCCTCCACATTCTCTGCACGGGTAACCGTCGCGACACTCAGCGATATGTATTCCGCTGTGACTTCAGCCATTGGCACACTCAAAGGACCACTGCACGGTGGTGCTAATGAAGGTGTTATCCACATGCTCGAGGAAATCGGCAGCGAAGATAAAGTAGACGCATTTGTCGAAGACTGCCTTGCTAACAAAAAGAAGATCATGGGAATCGGTCACCGGGTCTACAAGGTGCTCGACCCACGCGCACCTCACTTGCGCAAAATGGCTGTCAAGCTAACCGAGGAACTCGGCGAAGCAAAATGGATCAACATGTCCAACCGCATTGCTGAAATCATGAAGGAACGCAAAGGACTCAATGCCAATGTGGACTTCTACTCCGCCACGGTTTACTACTCACTCGGCATTCCTACCGACCTCTTCACACCGATCTTCGCCATCGCACGTGCTGCCGGCTGGACCGCCCAAGTGCTTGAGCAGCTTCAGGATAGCCGTCTCTACCGCCCACTTACCAAGTATGTAGGACCACAGGAAACAATGCCTGTGCCTCCAATGAACGAGCGCTAGGATCGAGGTTCAATCCAACTTACAACTTACAAAACCCGGCTGGTTTCATACCGCCGGGTTTTTTGTGTAAGGAGTGCGGGTTTGCAACCCGCACTCCATGAACCGGCTCAGCCATAAACATGGACACCAAAGCGCAAAAACATCCAATCCAAACACTCGAAATCGGTGCCAGTAGACGCTTAACCGTCTCCCAGCACCCATGCCCAATCACATCTCCAGGATCCAGTGGAAACTTCATATTTGATATCTACCACATTGCATCCTTGCCACCGAAGAAAATTACGCTGAAATAGGCAACCTCGCGTTGTCGTAACAAGGCAGCGCATATCACACAGATCAAAGTAATGAGCACCACACCCAACAACAACCTCACTCGCCTCTCCATCATGATGTTCCTCCAGTTCTTTGCTTGGGGAGCATGGTTTGCCACACTCGCCCTCGCCATGGGAAATAATGGACTGGGAGACTTCATTGGCGGTGCTTACGAGAGTGCACCATTCGCGGCAATTATAGCGCCTCTCTTTCTAGGGCTGATTGCCGATCGCCTCTTCCCCTCGGAAAAAGTCATGGCCGTGCTCATGCTCATCGGTGGAGGCATCATGTGTGTGATTGCTACAATCGCACCCCAAGGAGCTGAAAAAGGCCCTCTCATCGTAAATCTGATGATTGCCTACATGTTCTGTTACATGCCGACCCTCGGCCTAGGTAACACCATCACCTTCACCCACCTGAAACAGGAACAGTTTCCCAAGGCACGCGTCTGGGGAACTATCGGCTGGATCGTCGCCGGTCTTGTTCTCGGTGGATTTGGCTGGTCGGCTTCGTTAAATATTTTCTGGCTCGGTGCCGTCTCCAGTATCGCACTGGGTGCCTATTGCTTCACGCTACCCAGCACCCCACCACCCGCCAAAGGCAAACCTATCGACATTGGCTCACTGCTGATGCTGGATGCTTTCAAGCTGTTAAAAAACCCGCCCTTCCTCGTCTTTGCCATTTGCTCCACATTGATCTGTGTCCCATTGGCCTATTACTATGGACAAACATCCGCCTATCTGGGAGCCGCCGGCTTCGATCAACCAGCATCGACCATGACGCTCGGCCAAATGTCCGAAATCATCTTCATGATCCTAATCCCCTTCTTCTTCCGTAAGCTTGGGGTAAAGAAAATGCTCCTCATTGGAATGGCCTGTTGGGTAGCTCGCTATGCACTGTTCGCCTTCGGTGCCCCTAATCAGATCACCTGGATGCTCCTTCTCGGCGTTGCCCTTCACGGAATTTGCTACGACTTCTTCTTTGTCACCGGATTTATCTATACCGATAAAAAGGCTCCTGCCGAGATCCGTGGCCAAGCACAGTCGCTTCTCGTTTTCCTCACTCAAGGTGTGGGAATGTTCTTCGGCTTCCGTATGGCATTCGGAGGAAATATCCCATTTACCGACAAAGCGCTTCCTAACACCTATGGCGACTATGGAGCAGCCCCCGCTGACCACCAACCTCTGATGGAGAATATCAAGACCACAGCAGGCGAGCAGGTCGTGCCAAGCTTCTGGGACAGCCTCGTAGGAATGTTTGGAAAAGGCTACCC
>TARA_B110000908_G_scaffold172380_1_pt1 | contig 13123 bp, 12 predicted proteins | sample TARA_B110000908 | Tara Oceans TARA_B110000908 (sample SAMEA4398067) | marine metagenome | biome: Polar Biome; feature: [DCM] deep chlorophyll maximum layer (ENVO:01000326); material: water (ENVO:00002006), including particulate matter (ENVO:01000060) such as... | depth 36 m
CGGTGATGAGAGCTGTTTTTGTCATGCCTGCGTGATGCGGCGAATTTCCCCAAAGGTCAAGTTTTTGCGCGGTGATATGTAAGCGTCAGATGAGCGCAGTGATGCAGTGCATCTGCGGGAAGGGCGGTATCAAGTGGCAAATAGATCGAGCGTTTACCGTCAAATTCGAATGTGGTCGGGTACAAGCTGCGCATTGTTTCGGGCAGGGTCGAATTGCAGTTCATAAATACGCCAAGCGTGTCGGGGCCATTGAGGGGCCAGCTTTTGCGTAATGTAGACCCAATCCCGCTTTTTTCGGGTAACCAAGCAGGTTCGCTCCACTTTAAGGTTTCAGTAAGGTTGCCGATCTTGGCAGTTTGGGCCGCATCATGCACAATAGTACGCTGCAAGTCGAAATGCTGCTGTACCGGTTTTGGCCAGATGAAGCGACGCTCAGGACAGTTTGTGATAAAGGTTGCATTTGGTATCTATATCACAGTTGCTGACATTTTCTGACAAGATGTCGGCTAAAAACGGAAGAATAGTTAGTCTGCCGCTTTCATTTCAAAACCGCTGTCGATCTGATCGCTGGGCTTCACTGGATAATCGCCAGAAAAACACGCATCACAATATTGTGGGCATTTCTTGTTACGGCCTTTTTCTTCACCAACAGCGCGATAAAGACCGTCCAAAGAGATAAACTTGAGGCTATCGACCGAAAGGTGATCACGCATCTCATCTTCGGTCATGGTTGCAGCCAGCAGTTTGTCGCGCTGTGGTGTGTCGACACCGTAAAAGCATGGCCATGCGGTTGGCGGTGACGCGATGCGGAAGTGAACTTCGGCCGCACCTGCATCCAAAATCATCTCTTTGATCTTGCGCGATGTGGTGCCGCGCACAACAGAATCGTCAACCAAAATGACCCGCTTGCCTTTGATCAACGCACGGTTAACGTTCAACTTCAGGCGTACACCCATATTCCGGATCTGTTCCGACGGTTCAATAAACGTGCGACCGACATATTGATTGCGGATGATTCCCATAGCGAACGGAATGCCAGATTGAAGCGAATACCCGATTGCCGCTGGTGTGCCGCTATCAGGCACAGGGCAGACCAAATCTGCGTCTACAGGTGCTTCTTTGGCCAACTCTCGACCAATGGCTTCGCGTGTTTCATAGACCGACCGACCACCAAGGATGCTGTCAGGACGTGAAAAATAGACGTGTTCGAAGATACAGAAACGCGGGGCAACACGGCGGAAGGGGAAGTGGCTTTGAACGCCATGCTTTTCGCTGATGACGACCATTTCGCCTGGTTCAATCTCGCGGACAAATTCGGCACCGATGATGTCGAGGGCACAGGTTTCTGAACTTAACGCCCAGCCATCGCCAATTTTACCCAAGACCAACGGACGCACACCCAACGGATCGCGCACACCAATCAATTTGCTGCGGGTCATCGCAACGATAGAAAAAGCGCCTTCTACACGGCGCAGCGCATCTTCCATCCGTTCAGGAATGTTGCGTTGCAGGGACCGGGCCATCAGGTGAATGATACATTCGGAATCAGATGAGCTTTGGAAGATCGAACCGCGTTCGATCAGTTCACGGCGCAGAGCAATTGCGTTTGTGATGTTGCCGTTGTGAGCAATGGCAGCGCCACCCATTGCGAATTCTCCAAAGAACGGCTGAACATCGCGGATGGCTGTTTGGCCTTTGGATCCTGAAGTGGAATAGCGTACGTGCCCAATGGCAAGCGGTCCGGGCAGGGTTTCCATAATCTTTTGTGATGTGAAATTGTCGCGCACATATCCAAAACGACGGGCTGATTGGAAGCCATGCTCAGCGTCGTGACTGACGATGCCGCCGGCTTCTTGTCCGCGATGTTGAAGGGCGTGAAGGCCAAGGGCGACAAAGTTAGACGCGTCTTTTGTTCCAATGACACCAAATACGCCACATTCCTCCTTTAACTTATCGTCATCAAAGGGATGGGCGGGGGGCATATGTTGGGACAAAGGGCAGCTCCGAATCCGTCAACGTGTAGGGTTGCCCCCTGTTACGCAGGTTCGCGGCGCATGTCACGAAACTATCATAGTTTTGCAGGTAATTTCGTGACATTGCATGCGATTGCGCAAATTTTCAGCAGGTTTTACGCTTTAGATTATTGTTCTGCACCACAGGTACCCACAAGATTCTCATACTGCCTCGTAATCCAACCCAAAGCCTGTTCTGGCTCTTGCTCTTGGATGTCACCGGTAAAGCGGCCAAATACAGCGGCAGAGCGGCTTTCGTCCACAATCGTGAATTCCTGGCCGGTTATCACAGTATCATAGACAAAGAACGCAATTGCCACGAGCAGAAGGCCGCGTGCGACGCCGAATAAGAACCCAAGCCCTTGGTCCAAGCCGCCCAAAGCAGAGCGACGGATAAGGGACGAAAACAGCGGTGTGAACAAGGACATCACGATCAATGCGATGGAAAAGACGATTGCAAATGCCCCAATGATACTAAGTTCGCAGCTGTCAGCGATGATATCGCCCACAACCGGAATTTCGCGCACTAAGGGTTCAACACGTGGGGCAAATAGAAAACCCAAGACCGCTGCAGCTATCCAGCCAACGATGGCCATGACTTCACGTACCAACCCACGGCCATAAGCCAACAGGGCGGACAGTATGATGACGATGGCGACAACGCCGTCAATAATTGTGAAATCCATGAGTATCTACCTTTCAAATTCGAGGCTTATCCAGCGCCGAACATTTCACCTACAAAAGCTGTCAAATCGCTCATTTGATTGAGAGACATTCCAGCAACATCTATCGGTTTTCCACCAGACGGCGCGATTGCCGAGGTGAAACCAAGTTTTTGCGCCTCTTTCAACCTGCTTTCGGTCTGTGGGGCCGGTCTTAGGGCACCTGAGAGGCTAATTTCACCAAAAACCACTGCCCCTTCAGGCAAAGCGACATCTTCGCGTGCACTAAGCAACGCGGCTGCCACGGCCAAATCGGCTGCAGGTTCGCTGATTTTCATGCCACCTGCGACGTTCAAATAGACATCAAGGCCAGCAAACGGGATGCCACAGCGCGATTCTAATACGGCCAATATCATCGCCAAACGTCCGCCATCCCATCCCACAACAGCACGTCGTGCTTGGGAATGTGGGCTGGGCGCGACCAACGCTTGCAATTCGACCAAAACGGGACGCGTACCTTCAACGCCTGCAAAAACCACTGATCCGGGGCTAGGAGTGCCGCGTTCACTTAAGAACAGGGCCGAGGGATTGGTAACTTGTGCCAATCCACGTCCTGTCATTTCAAACACACCGATTTCATCAGATGGGCCGAAGCGGTTTTTTACGGCACGTAGGATGCGAAACTGGTGTCCGCGTTCGCCCTCGAAATACAAAACCGTATCAACCATGTGTTCAACGACACGCGGGCCTGCGATTTGGCCGTCTTTGGTGACGTGACCTACAAGGACCACAGACATGTCATTGCGTTTGGCAAAGGTGGTCAACTCATGCGCTGCGCTGCGTACTTGGCTGACAGAACCGGGGGCGCTGTCAACAGTGTCTGACCACATCGTTTGGATGGAATCGATGATCGCAAGCTTGGGCTTTTCGTTCTCTAGCGTCGTTAAAATATCACGTAAATTGGTTTCTGCGGCTACTTTTACGGGTGCATCGACCAATTCAAGACGTTGTGCGCGCATACGCACCTGTGCACTGGCTTCTTCGCCTGAGACATAAATGGTTTTCAGGCCAGAGCGGGCAAATGCAGCCGCCGCTTGTAACAATAGCGTGGATTTCCCGATGCCTGGATCACCACCAACCAAAATCGCAGAGGCGGGGACCAAACCACCGCCCAAGACGCGGTCGAGTTCTTCAAGGCCGGATTTTGTACGCGGTGGTGGGGCTTCTTCCGTTGCAAGGTCCGTTAATTCGACCGATGCGCCACGGCGCGCGCCAAGCGATTTGCTGGCCTTGCCAGTTGGGCCAGACGTAGAAAGCCCAGCGTCTTGCGAAATAGTGTTCCAATCGCCGCAGCCGTCGCAGCGTCCGGACCATTTGTTCGAACTGGCACCGCAGGCCGAACAGGTGAAAGTGGTGGTTGGTTTTGCCATGCGGCTTATGTGCCTGAGAGGTGAGGCGGCGTCAAAACCTTATTGCCGATTTATTCGGCAGCTTTGGGCATTTCGATCACTGTGTTGTCGGTGCGAACTACCGTTTCAAGTCCAAGTTCGGGCAAGACGTTCTTCAGTTCATCGCGCAGGCGGTCCAATTGGGCCGCCGCGACGGATTCTTCCAGCTCAATCTCATGGAGCCAGTGTTTCATTTCGGTGCTCACACCTTTTGCCTGTTCCAGCCGCACGTTGAATTGTTGTAATTCGTACTGGCGTTGTTCCAGAAAGCCACGGGCGCGGGTAATGCGATCATCGGAATATACTTCTGCCAACTCTTTCGAGATGTGCGACATCTGGGCCGCTACCTCAAGTACGGCAGGTTCCAGTGATGACAAGTCCGGATGGTCACGCAAGTAGGCAAGACGTTCGCGGACTGAATCAAATTCACTACTAATGCGGAACGTATCCCCGCGATCGGCAGCGTGAACAGCACCATATGCGCGGGACACATCATTCATTCCGATAGCGAATTGGCGGTGGGAGTTTTCTAACTGAATAATGCGGCGATTTGACGGAAGAAAGAAACAGATGCCAACGGTCAAAACTGTAAGGCCGATTTGCACAAACATACCAGCGTTAGGTACGGTTAATCCATCCCATCGTAGGTTAAGCTGAATCCACGGCAGCGCACCAAATGCCGCAGCAATTGTCGCGCAGAACAGTGTTAACGCTGCAACGGCGAACACAAGCAGCGCGAGGCGCTGCATCAGATACTGAATGACCAAAGCGATGGCACGAATGTGCGACACGGTAAAACTTCCCCCCAGAAGTGATTTAATTTCATAGGCGACTATACGCCATGGCCATTTTTCACGAAGGGGAAAATCTATGTATTTCACTCAATAGCTTAAAAAGAGCGATCACATTGTGACGATTGTAGCTAAGTTGGCGTCAGTCTGGTGTTTGTCAAATTGATTGTTCGCTACGCCAAGATATCAATATCGAGATGAGGATGCAGGTGGTGAAGAGGTATAAACCCCATGCCGTTTCAATCCTACCCACACCGATTCCCTTAGTAAGGGTGATGTAAAGGGCGATCAGAAAGACGTCAGCCATCGCGAGCTTTCCGATAAAGTGGAGGGCAGGTAGCAACTTGGGGCTTAGCAGATCCCAATGTAGCAACGCCAAGCCGATAGTTTTGAGGTAGGGGGCAAACAGGGCAAACCCTGTGACCAACAAAGCAAGGAATATGTCCGACCCCCACAAGGATTGGAGACCACTGACGACGCTGATTTCTTTTAGCCCAAATAGCGGTAGAAACCCCGCTTTCATCAACGGTGCAAACCATGCAATCGGGTAAAGAACCAATAGGGATAAATTGATGTAGCGCAACATAAATGGCCTGCTCATGATAACCTTAGATACGTGGGTGGTCTAACGCACTGCTTCAATAGGGCCTGTTGCGCGGCCATGAATGAATTGGTCTAGGAACGGATCACCTGCGTTATCGATTTGCGCAATTGGGCCAGTCCATTGGATCACCCCGTCATGCAACATGGCTACGTTGTCCGCAATCGCGCGGACAGATGTCATGTCGTGGGTGATTGTCATAGCCGTTGCGCCCATTTCGACCACGATTTCACGGATCAGATCGTTGATGACACCCGCCATAATCGGATCAAGACCTGTGGTGGGTTCATCGAAAAAGATAATCTCGGGGTCCGCCGCAATAGCGCGGGCAAGCCCCACACGTTTTTGCATGCCGCCTGACAGCTCTGCTGGCAATCGGTCAGCCACATCAGGGGTTAGACCGACGCGTCGCAGTTTCTCGATAGCGATTTCGCGGGCCTCGGCCTTTGGCCGTTTGAGTGATCCGCGCAGCAGGCGAAATGCCACATTCTGCCAAACAGGAATACTGTCAAATAGGGCTCCGCCTTGGAACAACATCCCAAAACGGGCAAGAAATGCATCGCGATCCGTCTTGGTCACATCCTGACCATCAACGGTAATTTCGCCCGCATCGGGCGTCACAAGTCCTAAGACGGATTTGATGGCGATAGACTTGCCTGTGCCAGAACCACCGATGATCACCATCGACGTTCCACGCTCAACCTTCAGGTTGACGCCGCGCAGGACGTGATTGTTACCAAACGATTTTTTGACATCTTTAAGTTCGATCATAGCGAGAACATAACCCCCGTAAGAACGAAGTTTGCAGCCAATATCAAGACGGCGGCGGCCTCAACCGACCCTTTGGTAGCACTGCCAACACCTTGGGCACCGCGACCGGAATTCATGCCGTAGTAACAGCCCATCAGGGCGGCGATAAAGCCAAACATGGCCCCTTTGGCGAGGGAGGACACAACGTCCTTCAATTCAAGGAAGTCGACTGTGTTGCGAATGTAAGCCGCTGGATTGAACCCCAACGTGCCTGTCGCAACGGCGTAGCCGCCAAAGATTCCGATGATGTCCCCAATCGCGACAAGGGCAGGTACGATGATTGTTGCGGCCACTACACGTGGCACGGTTAGGTACTTCATCGGATGGGTTGATAACGTGACTAAAGCATCAATTTGTTCGGTGACTTTCATGGTCGCGATTTCCGCTGCGATCGACGAGGTGACACGCGCAGCGATCATCAATCCAACCAAGACGGGGCCAAGTTCACGCACCATACCGATGGCAACGATCTGGGGCACAACGGCTTCAGCATTAAAGCGCGCGCCACCCGCATAAATTTGTAAGGCCAATGCGCCGCCAGTGAACAGGGATGTCAGGCCGACAACGGGTAATGACAACCAGCCGATGTTCAAAAACGCAATTGCCAATTCGCGCAGATAAAACGGGCCGCGCACTATATGGCCAAGGGTTTGACCCGCAAATATCGCGATACGCCCAATGGCAGCCAATAGTCCAAGTGCAGCACGTCCGATGGTGGCCAAAAGCTTCATTCTACGTAAGTCCGTGTATAACGATTGCCCAATGATGTCAGTATTTCATAGCCGATGGTGCCTGCATGTTGGGCTAACATATCAACAGTTTGATGTGGGCCAAGCAGTTGGAGGGTTTCGACGTCTGATGCTAGATCGGTCACGTCTACTGTGATTAAGTCCATAGAAACGCGGCCAGTAACGGGCAGTGATTGGCCCTCATGAGTAACCGTTGCACCAGCACCCATCGCGCGGATCAAACCATCCGCATATCCAGCGGATACCGTCGCCACGATGCTGGGACGTTTTGCAATCCATGCGTTTGCGTAACCGACGCTTTCACCAACGCCAACTTCGCGCAGCTGGATCACGGGTAAATCTATTGTCACTACTGGCTGGGCCGCATCAAAGGGCAAACCGCCATACAATCCAATGCCGGGGCGGGTCATGTCAAAATGATATTCACCGCCCAAAAGCACACCACCCGTTGCCGCCAGTGAACATGGAACATCTAAGCCATCTGTCATCTCGCGAAATACCCGCAACTGATGGGCATTCATTGGGTGGTTGGGTTCATCTGAGCAGGCCAAATGGGACATAATCAGTGTGGGGTTTTGGGCCAATGCAATATCGCGCAGGGCGGACCATTCAGAGGGTTCCATTCCAAGGCGGTTCATGCCGCTGTCAAGTTGCAGGCCAAAAGGTGCTGCGGGCAATGCCTCAACATGGCGTAGCATTTGGTCGACGGAATTGATCATCGGGGTCAGATCCGCGTCACGGATAATATTGGTGTCACCATCCATATGTCCTGAAAAAACATTAATCGTCGGGCCAGCGCCTAAAGCCGCACGTAAAACTGCACCTTCTTCGGCAACGGCGACAAAGAACGTGCGCACACCTGCCTTGGCCAATACGCGGGCTATAGACGGTGCACCCAAGCCATAGCCGTTGGCCTTCACAACGGCTGCGGTTTCGCATTCCGTCATCGCATCCAAGCTGCGCCAATTGGCGACAACAGCGTTCAGATCAATTGTAAGTGTTGATGTACCCATGCTTGGGGTTTTGACAGGGCGTCGCGTGGGGTCAAGTGAAAATCACCTTTGTGACCCCAACCAGACCGTTCAAATCAGAATTCCTGTTCGTCGCTACCGTTTTGCCATGGCTGAACAAGATTGCCAAAGCGGGTGAATTGCCCCTCGAACGACAAACCAACGGTACCGATCGGGCCGTGGCGTTGTTTGCCGATGACAACTTCGGCCTTTGCGTGCAGGCGCTCCATCTCTTCTTGCCAACGGGCCATAGCTTCAAGATCGTGATCACCGGGCTTTTCGCGTTCCTTGTAATATTCTTCGCGGAACACGAACATAACAACGTCTGCGTCTTGCTCAATCGAACCTGATTCACGCAAATCCGACAGCTGCGGACGCTTGTCTTCGCGATTTTCGACCTGACGCGACAGCTGGGACAGGGCAATCACAGGGATGTGCAGTTCTTTGGCAATCGCCTTCAGGCCCATCGTGATTTCCGAAATTTCGTTCACGCGGTTTTCAGAACGGCCAGTGCCGCGCACGAGCTGAAGATAATCAACGATCAAAACGTCCAATCCATGCGTTCTTTTCAAACGACGGGCACGAGCGGCCAATTGGCTGATCGGCAGGGCAGGCGTGTCGTCAATAAATAGCGGGCAGGCCTCAAGCGATTTGGCGGCGTCAACGAAGCGGCGGAATTCCGTTTCAGTCATGTCACCGCGCCTGATTTGTTCAGATGGCACTTCGGAGGCTTCGGACAAGATACGGGCCGCCAGCTGTTCGGCGCTCATCTCCAAGGAATAAAAGCCAACAACGCCGCCTTCAATTGCCCCTTCAGTGCCGTCACTGGTCAGACCGCGCTTATAGGCTTTGGCCACGTTAAAGGCGATGTTGGTGGCAAGTGATGTTTTACCCATCGAAGGACGACCAGCAAGGATCAGAAGGTCGGACGGGTGTAAACCGCCCAATTTCTTGTCCAAATCGATCAATCCAGTCGAGATACCAGACATGCCTCCATCACGTTGGTAAGCTGTGTTGGCGACATCAACAGCCATCGTCACAGCCTTCAGAAAGCTTTTAAAGCCACTTTCGGTCTGGCCCTGTTCTGCAAGCTTATAAAGCTGTTGTTCGGCTTCCACGATTTGTTCGCGTGGCTCGGAATCTACATTAACTTGCGCGGCTTTGGCGCTGATGTCACGGCCCAGCAGGATCAGATCGCGGCGCACTGCAAGATCATATATCATTTGGGCGTAATCGCGCACGGCGAACGCACTGACTGCAGAACCTGCAAGGCGGGCAAGGTAGGCTGCGCCACCAAGTTCATTCAGACCTTCATCATCCGCCATAAACGCTTTTAGCGTCACAGGGCTGGCAAGGTTGTTCTTGGCAATCCGTGCCGCGGCAATATCAAAAATGCGCCCATGGACTGGTTCGTAAAAGTGGGTTTCGCCAATGACAGACGCAATGCGGTCGTAGACATCGTTGTTGGTCAGGATCGCACCCAGCAATTGCTGCTCGGCCTCGATGGAATGGGGCATGGTTTCGAGGGCTTGAACCTCAGGAATGCCGGACGCTGGTATGCTGCTAATTTCGTTCATGTGATCCCCGTAAACTCCCCAGCCTCGTTAGAGGTTCGTCATAAACGGCTATGACTGGTCAGCGCAATCTGGATATCCTGTGGATATGTTTTGCTTGGGGATGTGCTTACAGCATGTAGATGGAAATTGCACTTCCTAACCTACATGCTGTGGTTTTTGTCGTTATTTTTTGTTGGCGTCTTGCCACCCACGGGGATCGTTTAGGAAGGCTTCGACCCCTTTGATGGTTTGGGTGTCAAATGCGCCTGACAGCTTGGCCTCGGCCAGTACATCCCACCATGTACATAGGTAATGCAGGCCAACCCCATGATCACCCAAGGTCTTTTCCGTTTCAGGGAAAATACCGTAGTAGAAAATAACAGCCGTGTGGGCGCAGGTCGCCCCTGTTTCGCGAATCGCGTCGACGAATGACAGCTTTGAACCACCGTCGGTTGTCAGGTCTTCGACCAGCAACACACGTTCGCCTTCGTTCATCTGGCCCTCGATACGGGCGTTGCGGCCATAACCCTTTGGTTTCTTGCGCACATAGGTCATTGGCAGGGCCATACGTTCGGCCACAAGGGCTGCAAAGGGGATGCCAGCGGTTTCGCCACCTGCGATATTATCGAATGCTTCAAAGCCTGCGTTGCGCATCACTGTCACGGTCAAGAAGTCCATCAATGTCGAGCGGATGCGCGGATAGCTGATCAACTTACGGCAATCGATATAGGTCGGGCTTGGCAGGCCGGACGCCAGCGTAAATGGTTCGGCAGTGTTGAAATGCACGGCTTTGATTTCAAGCAGCATGCGGGCCGTCAGGCGGGCCATTTCTTGTGGTTCTGGGTAGCTGGTCGGGATCATATCTTATCCTTTTGTGTCACGTTTCTTGAGGGGCAGGAGCCTCCGGCGGGGATATTTTAGAACAAAGAAACGCTATTGGACCTGCCAGTTTAGGTCATAACCGGGATCAAAAACTGTGACAGGACCGTCGGGTGTTTCGACATGGCTGGGATAGGCCACGGCGTCACCTTTGGTTAGCGTGATGGTGTCCTCGTTGACGGGGAGGCGGTAGAACGCAGGGCCGTTAAGCGATGTAAAACCCTCTAGTTTGTCCAACGCGCCGTCGCTTTCGAACGCTTGCGCAAGGATCGACATGGTGTTGGGCGCGGTGAAACAGCCCGCACAGCCACAGGCCAGCAGTTTGTTTGCGTCCGTATGTGGGGCGCTGTCTGTCCCAAGGAAGAAACGGGCCTCACCCGATGTTGCGGCGTTGCGCAGAGCAAGACGATGTTCTTCACGTTTGGCAACAGGCAGGCAGTAATAATGCGGTTTGATCCCACCTGCGAGGATGTGATTGCGGTTGATCACGAGATGATGCGTCGTGATTGTTGCGCCTAAAGTGTCATCTTGGCTACGGGCGTAATCAACTGCATTTGAGGTTGTGATGTGTTCCATAACGACACGCAAACCAGGGGTCGTACGACGCATCGGGTCTAGAATTTGATCGATAAAAACGGCTTCTCGATCAAAGATGTCGATGGCGGGGTCGGTGACTTCACCGTGCACACATAGTGGCAAGCCGATTTCGGCCATCCGTTCAAGCGTTGGACGCACACTGTCAAAGTGGCTGACACCTGACGCAGAATTGGTTGTGGCACCCGCAGGGTATAATTTGACGGCTTTGATCAGGCCAGAAGCATGAGCGGCCGCGACATCATCAGGATCGGTCTTTTCGGTCAGATACAGCGTCATCAGTGGTTCAAAGGTTGATCCATCAGGCAGGGCCGCGAGAATACGATCACGGTAAGCGACAGCATCAGCAGTGGTCACCACAGGCGGAACAAGGTTCGGCATAATGATAGCACGTGCAAAGTGGGTGGCAGTGGACGGCAAAACCGCGCGCAGCATATTGCCATCGCGCAAGTGTAGGTGCCAATCGTCGGGACGGCGGAGCGTTATCTTAGATGTCATGGCCCGCGCGGTAGCACGGTGGACGAATTAACGCTAGCCCTGCTTGGGCTCAGCGTTGAATTTTGCCAACCTGTTCGCGAAACGCTGTGCTTTGAAACGGTTGGTTACGTGTTCGCACAGCATTTTGGTCAATGGATCACGGTTTCCAGAATCGAGTTTTTGCATCAAGCGGTATAGATATGCGCGGTTCTTACGTCGTGCGCGCATTAGTTTTGCGAACCTCAACGTGGTCAGATTATCGTCCGCAGCCGTTAAAATTAGAGGCAACAAAACGTCCATTTTCATCATCTCGGATTGCAAGGCATTACCCATATTGGGTATACGCAGTTTCTTGACGTTTGGGCGTGTGAACATCGCAGCATGTGCGGCATCTAATGTTACATAAGGATCATAAATAACGTAGGCTTGCTCCGCTGCATCTAGCATATCGGGGGCATAGCCATAACGGGTTGTGAAGTCCGCGCGACGCATTTTTACGAAACGGTCATCCCACTCGGTTACCCGTGGATCTAACGTTGCTTGGGGCTGAACCGCAATGACTGTGGCACCGGGCGCCGCAACTGAAAAAGCGGCTGCTGCATAGCCACACGAGCCTGCGCCGTAAAAAACAACCTGCTCAAATTCATCAATAAAACCATTATCAACCAAACGATCAAAGTAGGCATAAACTTGTGGATCACGAAACCAGGTTTCACCATCGGATACGATGCTAAGATTGGACCAACCGTGTGATTTGAACAGTTCCCACCCCATCGGATGTGAGGCCTCGGACAGGCTGCGAAGCCCTTGAACCGTCTCAAACGTGACCAGAAGAATAGGCTTGTCCTTAACAAAGGCAGCCAAATGGCGCTTGCCAAGTGCCTGAAAATACCCATGTTCTTCTGCGATTTCAGATATCTTTTGGCTCCACTCCCCTTTGGGTAAGTTGGCTAAAGATGTGTCAAATACGCTTAGATCGTCCTGCATTTGCCTGTTCCTCAATAGGTCGTTTCCACCTCTAGCGGGTGGGTGTTGTGAAGAATGTACCCATAGATTATGGCGAAAGTTGGCAGATATTGGTGCATTGGCAGGGCGTTTTGCGCCGCTGAGGGACGTGTGATGTGGCAGTCGAAATCCCGATCATGGGTTGACCACAGGTACAGGCAGTGCACTTTGACAGTTCAAGGGGAACGCTACATGTCAGATATTTCATCCATTGATGCGGTCCAGTCCATGCTCAGCGAACAGGGATATGTTTGCAGTCGTGCGCTTGGAACGGTCGTTTTTCTTTCTTTAAAGCTGGGACGCCCACTTTTCTTAGAAGGGGAAGCGGGTGTAGGCAAAACAGAAGTTGCCAAGGCACTAGCAGCCAGTATGGGTAAGAGATTGATAAGGTTGCAATGTTATGAAGGTCTAGATGCGACAACAGCGGTATATGAATGGAATTTCCCTGCGCAAATGATCGCGATCCGCACAGCAGAAGCCGCGGGTGCAACTGACCGAAATGCATTGCAAACGGAACTGTTCAGCGACG
>TARA_B110000908_G_scaffold172711_1_pt1 | contig 13071 bp, 14 predicted proteins | sample TARA_B110000908 | Tara Oceans TARA_B110000908 (sample SAMEA4398067) | marine metagenome | biome: Polar Biome; feature: [DCM] deep chlorophyll maximum layer (ENVO:01000326); material: water (ENVO:00002006), including particulate matter (ENVO:01000060) such as... | depth 36 m
TGTATTCAAGGCAGCTAAAAAGAAGACTGATGAAGAAAGTTTTGAAGTTATGGAGTTATGGAGTTGTGGGGTAATGATGGGGCATTAGTAACGGACGCAGCACCATCGGTGTGAGATTCCGGTGTAGCGGTTTCCATGGATGCCGTTTGTCTTGATCAAAGCGTCCCCACCAGAGGCGTCCACCCTTGCGCCAAGGATCAAGGATGATGCCCTGATCGAATGGCTGGCCCTGGGCGGTAACGACCATGCCATTGTGCTCGAATGGTGTGCCGCGTTTCGCGGTGGCAAGGTGTAGTTCAAGAGTTTTTGATTTTAATCGGAAGAGGTGCGGAAATAAATCATTGCGCCATTGCCAGCAGAGCCCCTGTTTGCGCAGGCCCAAGTTTACGAGGCCGTTGTTCGTCCAAGGCAGCCGTAGTGGTTTGTAGATCGCAGACAATTTGACGGACTCCTCAATGGCGGTGACAGCCATCTTATCGGCTTCGCTTGCACTGACAATGAGTGAAAGCTGCTGAAGGTCATAGCTGAGTCGGTGCGCTTGCTCTTGACGTAGCGCTGGTGCGCCAGGATTGACACAGGATACGATTAAAAGAGCGAGGAATCCTACACTCAACCGGGGCAATAAAGTAGCATTCAATGACATTAAAAAAAGAGAGGAGGCGAGAGGTCTATTAGAAAAGAGCAAATTTTCTAAAACCTCCACGCAAGGACTCGTGTTATCTTGTTACCCTGTTGCATATTGATCTCCTTGACCTCAGAGGCCTTCAGTTTGTTGAGGAGTTTAAGTAATGGTTTCATATTTTCACCTTTTGAAACCAAACTTGTGAACCACTTACATTGCGCGGCAAACTTTTTACTCTCCTTCAGCATCTTGCGTAGAAATAGGATCTCGCCTCCCTTACACCATAACTCTGCCTTCTGACCCCCAAAATTTAACACGGTTTCTGACAGTGTTGGTTCGCCTGCTTCATTACTTGAGTGCTTCTGACGATTTCTATTCAAATTTGTTAACTTCTTTTGACTCACTTTGAGTGCTTCTTCTAATGACGCGTGAAAGGGAGGATTGCAGACACTAATATCATAGAACTCCCCCTCCTTGATCACCCCATCAAAAATGTGACTATTGTCTTCTTGTAAACGCAACGTTAAACGCTCAGCAAGTTTTGGATTACGAGCAGCTATTGCCGCAACATTTTCTAATGAATTAGCATCAATGTCACTCGCTGTGCAATTCCAACCATAAGCTTCACAGGCCAATAAAGCATAAATCCCATTAGCTCCTGTGCCGATATCCAACATTCTAACAGGTTGGGCATCGTTTTCAGTAGGGTGATCAGTCTCGTCAGGGTTGCTCACACCTAACAGATCAGCTGCATAGTGGATGTAGTCAATACGGCCTGGGATAGGTGGACACAAAAATCCATCAGGGGTATCCCAGCCGTCTATGCCGTAGTGATGCTTCAGCAAAGCACCATTCAACGCCTTCACCGCTATAGGATCAGAGTAATTAATGGACTCACCGCCATGTTCATTCACTTTTACATGCTTCGCTAGAGCTGGATGTGATTCCGTCAATGCCGCAAAATCATAGCCATCACGGTGCACATTTCGCGGGTGTAGTCCCTTACGATGGGTTTCTTTCCCTTGGTCTTTAATTACACGTTTTTTCATAGATCGCCTTGGCTCGTCTCCACTGATTTAATTCCCCAGATGCATGTGATGATCGCTATTAGGAGTGAATAGTTGAGCCTAGGAAATTTCATCGCTTTAGCGATACATTTAAAAAAATACAAACTACGCTACAAACTTCATTAGGCAGATCTGTATTTCTTCACCCATCAGCTCAGATCAACCTGACGCTGAACAATATCCCTGTTTAGGTGATTGTTATTTGATGAGAAAACACGTATTATATCGGCGTATGTATTCAGGTGAACTCTCACGAGAAACACATAAAACAAGAATTATCTAACCATAACGACACACGATGAAATCTACTAAACAACAAAGTAAAATAACGGTCCTCTTCATTCTTTTTATCGGGTGGACTTCAATGTCGCTCAGCCTCTGCGCAGAACCGGCAGAACTGAGTAAGGCAGAGAGGGGGGGATTAACAGTGCTCATCACTGGTGCGAATCGAGGCCTGGGGCTTGAAATGGTCAAGCAATTTAAGGCGGATGGATACAGCGTGATCGGTACGGCACGCAGTCCTGAAAAGGCGACGGATTTAAAAGCCACGGGTGCCCAGGTCGTTAAACTCGATGTTACCAGTGAGGCGGATATCTCCGCGATGGCTAAGGCGCTTAAGGGGCGCAAGATTGATATCCTCATTAACAATGCAGGATATTTTGGACCTAAACTGATGACGGAAAAAATGCATAGTCTAGAAACAGTGACACGAGCTGAGATGATGGACTGCTTTGCGGTCAATGCGGCGGGGCCTCTGTTTGTGACCCAAGCTCTGCTTCCCAATTTAAAGCTCTCAAAGACGGCTAAGATCATTAACATTTCTTCTAGAGCTGGCATTATCACGAAAGGGGGCATCGGCGGACGTGCCTACGGCTATCGTGTGAGTAAGACAGCACTGAACCGGGTGACTAAAATCATGGCTGGAGATATAGCACTGAAAGGGTCCCTAGTGATTGCTGTGGCTCCTGGTCACAATAGAACGGATATGGGAACTGAAAGAGGAAAACTCGATCCTGCGGTCACCATGAAAAAGGTGAAGGAACTCATAGAAAACCTGACTCCCAAGCATCATGGTGGATTCTGGTATTATGATGGCACTCGTGTTGAATGGTAGCCTCTGAAGTGACTCAGATCAAGACAGAGGAGCTTTAAAAGAGACCTCGTCCCGATCGCAGTATAACTGTGTTTCTCTTTATGCTTGGTATTTGGGGAATAACTCTGCAGGAAGTGGCTCTTATCAGTTATGAAAATACCATTGCTACCCGTTTTTATGGTGCTTCTTGGGCTTATGACGGGGGTTGCCGCAGTCTCAGCTGATGCTGGCGAAGCTCAGACATCAAAAAAGAAGAAGAGAAGCCAGTTTGGCAGGAGTCCGTCCGTGGGTAAGGCTATTCCGAAGATCACGGTCAAAACCCATGACGGGAAAAAAACCGTGGCATTGCACAAACCTAAACGCCTTACCGTGCTGGTCTTTGGTTCTCACACCTGAGGGCCGTTTACCAAACAGGCCGGGCGCCTGCAGCAAGTGTATCAGCAAAATAAAAATCGAGTCGACTTCTACTGGGTCTACATCCGCGAAGCTCACGCCAGCAACGGCCTCTGACCATCACGCAAGGTGAAGGTGGCCAAACACAAAACAACTCTTGATCGTCAAAACGCGGCTACAGTTTGTCGGAAAGCTCTCGGTCTAACCATTCCAATCTTGATTGATGATATGGACGATACCGCCAATATAGCCTTCCAAGGCTACCCGGACCGGCTCTACATTCTTTCGACCGATGGCGCCATAACCTATCGCGGCGGTCGCGAACCTTGGGGTTTTAAAGTCGACAAAATGGAGAAGGTGTTAGTGAAGTTACTCAACAAAGCGCAATAAAGCCACTGGGTTTGTCACTACTACCCCTGATTCCCTACTTCAGGAAATGCCTTTGTTTAGGAAATGCCTTTGGCATGGGTGATGGTACGTGCGATCTGGGCGAATTCTTTAGGGTTGCGGCCACGGCGTCCCGCGCCGAATCCGTCGAGATCGGAGCCAGCGAGCAATGCTTCCGAATTTTCGGGAAATACCGAACCACCATAGAGAATGGGCACTATTTGGGCGGTACGATCATCGAACCGTTGCCGTAACCATTGTCGGATGAACTGACAGCGTTTACCCACAAGCTCCGGCGCGGCTGTTACTGAGGAACCGATTGCCCATTCCGGTTCATAGATCATGACGGCACGAGCCATATCGGCGGGTTGAATGCCGGAGAGGATTACTTTCATCCGTTGTTTGAGGTGGTCGTAGGCTGACTCTGAGTTTGAGTTCGAGTCTTGCTCGTCATTTGATTCACCGACGAGGATGATTGGCCGGATGTGGGTGGCGATGAGGGCATGGAGTTCGTGGTTGAGGTCTTCGTCGGACTTGTCAACCTGACGAATGACGTCCCAGTGCCCTACCATACACCATGCAGCTCCGGCGTCGGCAAGAAGCCCAGCTGAGAGCTCGCCAGTGTGATTTAGGTCCGGATGTGCCGATGAGTTTTGAGCGCCAACTTCTACTAACGGCAGTGGTTCTATGATGGGTGCGAGAGTGGTAATAGCCGTGGCTGGGGAGCAGATGATGATTTGAATTTTCCCGATCAAGTCGTCGATCTCCGGAAGGAAGTCGTCTATAAACGTGCGGCTTTCATCGATGGTCATCGCCATTTTCCAATTGGCCATAATGGTAGGTAACCGGTGCTGAGGGGAGGGTTCTGTCATGTCGTGGAATGGTCGGTGGTGAGGTGAGGCATCTTTGCTGTTTCAACTCTCTGATGAAAAACCCGACAATCAAAGCAATAATCAGCTCAGAACAGGATCCCAGAGCGGGCACCTATGGGAAACTACCGGGCCTCGCGATGCAAAGGATACCCGTTCGGAGCGATGAAATAGGGAAGATTTTCGACTTCTTTGCCTGCCGCTATTCGCATCATCACACAGCGATCAATTTCTTCATCTGGCTTCCATTTTTCTAATTCGATTCCTTCCATGATCTCCAAAGGGACTGGCCAGAGCGGTTTTGGGATAATCTCTAGCTGCGCATTTTTTCCGAAATACTCCACGCACTGCTTCACATGCAGCCACTTTCCGCGCCGCCCTTTCGGGTTGAGAAACTTCGCTTCCACCGGCCTGCTGGCATTGACATGATTGAATATACAACCATGCACTAACTGCTGCACCACGATCTCTTCTTGCCGAAATTTTTCCGGCAGTAGATCTCGAAATTTGCCCGCCAGTATCAATTGATGCGACTGCATCTTTTCTAACTTCCGGAAATAATTGTCCCGAGAATCCGGTCCCGGTAGTGAAGCCTCGCTCTCCGTTTCGACAGCCAAGTAGAATTTCACGGCTAGCTCGAGATGGATCAGTCGATCTGAAGCTAAATCTTTCACCAGGAAATCCAGCTCTCCAAGCGTGCGTCCCGCCTCTTGGCGGATCTGGAGGCCCTGCGCCACGGTGTCATATCGTGGAGTGGATTCCAACATCACGGCCAAAGCGTCTTCATAGAGATGCCCGAGTTTTTGTTGGAGATTTAGTGCGATTGATTCCGTGGGTGGAAGCAATGAGTGGCACGGGAAGACTATTCCCTCTGGGAGATCCTCGAGTAGTAGCGGCCCTTCAATAAGACTCTGAAAAAGAGCTTTGGAAACAATGTCAGAAGAGTGAGTCATTTCTATAGGGTTTCATTCCTTAGGGTAACGCTGGGAAGGTAAAGAAGTGGGGGTGTGCATGGATGACTACTCGAGATGGCCTTCCGTTTGCAGTGCCTCCATGATCTTCAGGGCTGCATAGGCGACGTCGTCGTCGGCGGTTGGGACGGTCGGAGTGTGGGTCGGGTTGACTCATTTCGTTACTGGTGCAGGGCATCTTGGTGGCAGTTGCGTCCCTTTGCAAACTCTTCATACGTGTGTTAGGTCCTTCGAGTGCAACTCATGTCCTCGATTCATACCGATTGGCCAGTCGGTTGACCGGATTCGGAAGAGGTGACGATGGCTCATTCATTCTCCGGCACCCAAATACCGTGGTAGGTCATCGGCACTTGATGTCCGAGAATGACTCGAGCGACCGGACCATCCTGGAATCGCTCAGTGTCGAGCACTGCGATGTGACTCTGGTCCATCTCCTCATCGTAAATGAGTGATAGCGCATATCCGTCGCCCTCCGGTGCATCTGATTAGCGTGGAACCATGACTATTTCGGATGGATATTCGGTTGACTTGAGTGGCGGTGAATCCACTTTGCCCGGTTCAATATTTACCTTTGCTAACAGGTGCTCACACGAATCGGAAGACAGGAATACCTTGCTGTGTAAGCCGCCCTCGAAACGCGGATCGATACGTGGAAGCTCGCACTCATGCTCCCAGAGCATCTCGACATGCATTTTCTTAGAACGAGGTTCCAAGAAAGCTCTCGTCAATCGTCCAAGCCCTGAGCGTTCTTTTGGGGCATCGAGTTCGCCGAGTGATCGGAAATCAGGATGGCGCACAAAATCGACTACAATCTGCCCTCCTTTTTCGTAGGCTCCGGCGAAATGCCACTGCCAGAAGGAATCCACGGTGAACCGAACTGGCTGCTCGGGATCGTTCAGCGGTACGACGATGATCTCGGTGCCATCTTTCTCATCAAAGCGGAATAACTTGTCCAAATCATTACTCCCCATCATAGCGCGCAGTAATTTCAATTTAACCGGCACGAGGCCGAAGTTGTAGTCCGCTCGACGAGCATTCACACGGTGTGGATGCGCGGAGAACCCTGAGGCAACTAGGCCATCAAGAGTCGTGCTACCAATTGTCTTTAAACTAACGGGATCAATCTCTGTCGGGGTTCAGCGTTCCATCAAGGCAAGCATACGTTCCTGCCATCGCCAGATACTGGTATATTGGCCGTGTTCTTAAATCGCTGGCTCAGGCCATTGCGCAAATTCCGAAACCAAGGCGCGGCCGTGCCGAAGTGGGCCTTTCCTGAAGCATACTCCTCAAGCAAACCCTCACTTTGGACCAATTGGTGCGCGCACTCGACGTCCTCATCGGAAAATCGCATGGCACAGACAGCGCCGTCTCCTTCAAACGAGTGCCTGTGTGGCTTGCCGCCGTGCTCGAATAGCGCGGGGCCATTCCGGTAAAGTGTGCCTCGCAGGACACTCGGCAGCGTGCCTTCGACGCGGACGTTTTCGAACCCATACTCACGGATCATGCTCTGGTGGAAGCCATGAATTGAATCACTCATTGTTAGTTTTTTTATTGAGATGGTTGAGGGTAACGTGCTGAGGCCGATAGAGGGGTGAGAGAAAAGCATCAAGTTACGATTGAGTCGTAGTCTAGCAAGTTAAAAGTTAGGAAAGAATGGGAGTCCTTGGAGATCGAGAGGTATAATAGCGGACTGGGTAGTGTTTTGATATTTGCTTACAGCTTAGTCTGCATATTGATCGTTTTTTCGGTCGCTGCGCCATAGGGGGGCAGGATGCCGCCCAACTTGGCAACGTTAACTCCCGCTTGTCTGTAAATAGATTTGGCGTGGCTGAAATTCTTGAACCCCTCGTGACCGTGGTAAGAACCCATGCCGGCGGGGCCGACGCCACCAAAGGGCAGGTCTTCCTGCATGATGTGCATGATCACGTCGTTGACACAGACGCCGCCTGAAGTGGTGCCGTCGAGAACATCCCGCTCTTCCTTACCGTCCTTGCCGAAATAGTACAGAGCCAAGGGTCGCGGTTTGCTGTTGACGTAGCGAATGGTTTCGTCAAAGTCTTTGTAAGTCTTGATAGGCAGCAGAGGGCCGAAGATTTCCTCTTCCATGATGCGCATATCTTCGGTGGTTTTTTTCACAAGGGTAGGGGCAATCTTACGGGTGCCATTTTGGTTGGCAAAATCTTCGCCAGCAGGAGCAGTAGAAATAACCTCGCCACCCTTGGCGGCTGCATCTTCCAGAGTTTCGTTCAGACGCTGATAGTGACGTTCGTTAATCACCGAGGTATACTCGGAGTTACCAACCATGGTGGGGTACATTGCAGCCACCGCGATGCGGATTTCGGCAATAATTTCATCCACTTTTTCTTCCGGCACCATCAGGTAATCAGGTGCTAGGCAGATTTGGCCGGCGTTCATGGTCTTACCCAGCATAATGCGGCCCACGGCCTGCTTGATGTCGGCACTACGACTGATCAGAACCGGCGATTTACCGCCCAGCTCCAGAGTCACCGGTACTAGGTTCTTGGCAGCGGCAGCCATGATGTGGCGCGCGACCGTGGTGGCGCCAGTAAACAACATGTGGTCGAAGGGCAGGGCACTGAAAGCTGCGCCCACTTCCGGGCCGCCGGTGAACACAGCTACTTCTTTCTCGTCCCAGGCTTCCTTGACAATTTCGGCCATGACTTCTGAGGTGGCGGGGGTAAATTCTGAGGGCTTGATGATAGCTCGGTTACCCGCTGCTAGAATATCCGCCAGCGGCCCGAAAGTCAGATTGACTGGAAAATTCCAGGGACTGATAACACCTACGACACCCATGGGTTGGTACTCGATACGAGATTTTCCACCCAAGAGGTTGAGCGGGAACATGGTTTTGCGCTTCTCAGGCTTCATCCATCTGCGTACCTGTTTAATGGCACTCTTGAGGGGCATCATGCTGGCAGAGACGTCGATGAGCATGGAAATTTGACGGGGGCGACAGCTGAAGTCAGTGTTCAGTGCCTCAACAATACTATCCTGATGCTTATGGATAGCCTCCATGCCACGGCGCATACGATCGATGCGCACCTCGGCACTAACATGGCCTTCGTTTAGGTAGTCTGCTCGCTGTATTTTCAGCGTCTTCATCATGTTTGCGGTGATCGGATCGTGCTGATCATTGCTACTAGGAACTTGATTTTTGAGTGAGGTGGATGAGAGCATAGTGTTGGGGCGAGATGAGGGGCTGACGTTGTTCATCTTTATGGGGTTGAAATTTGACTGCCACTTTTTGCTAGGGCCTACGAGGATGTTTTATTCTGGTAGGTAGCTTACAGCATAATTTTCATCTGTATAGCCTCTACGAGGCGAATGATACTGAGCGTATGCCTTTATGCGTGTGCTATTTTTGTGCTTTGTTGGAGGAATAAGCGTGATTTTTTTGAGATCTGTCGTTGAATGAACTTCATGAGTCGGAAGAAAAGAAAGGCCGAGCGTTCTGGAGAAGAATCGCAAATACCCAATGCAGCTAATGCATTTGGAGCTTTGGACGCACTCGGAAACTTGCCTACAGGGCCGGAAGGTTCCCTGTCTGTGACCCCGGTGAAAACTTCCAAGCGCGGTCAGAAAAATACCTGTCGAGGTCGTGTGGACATCGTTCGCCAGACGTCGGGTCGCGGCGGCAAAGGGGTCACGGTCGCGAAGAATTTTATCGGGATCGGACTGGCTGAAAAACAGGAACTCGCGAAGAAGATTCAGAAAGCCTGTGGTGTCGGCGGCACCGTGAAAGATGGCTGCATCGAAATCCAGGGCGACAAACGAGATGAGGTAAAAAGAATTCTAACAGATGATGGCTTCAACCCGGTTTTTGCTGGTGGCTAGGGGATGTTTTTCTGGAAAAGGCTAAGAGTAACCCAGTGATGGTGGAAACTACGATCATCAGTAACTGCCTTGGCTCTGCCTGGTCGAGCCCCTTGATGACAAAGCATTCCCAGCAAAACCAACCTTCTACGAAGGTGATCGATAGAAAACCTGTAAGCAAACCAGCTGCCTTTTTATCTTTGGCGAGCAAGAGGCTTCCCAGTAAGGCAATGCTGCCCATCACAAGCCCAAACCAGAGCCCTTTTTCGCCACCGGGGGCAAAGAAGTAACGATAAGCTCCACAGGCAATGACTGCCAGCCCGTAAAAACAAAGAAGGCGCGATTTCATATACGGGTTAGAGACGTTAGTCGTGGTTTGATTTCGAGTATCATTTTCCAATTACTCTCCCGTTCCGCCGGTCCAATTGTTGGTTTGGAAGGGGGAGGTGGGAAGGCCCTCGGCATTGGTGAGATTTGGATTGGTGCTACGGTGCCAGCCGAAGCGAACCTGCTTGGGGGATTTGATGTCCTTAGCACTGACGACGACCGTTTTGCCATCGATCTCTGCTTGAGCCGCGACGAATTTTCCATCCGCCCCGGCGATGGTGAACTCACTGAGTGGTTTGCCGTCGCGGGATTTTAGTCCACCGGATGCGTGGGCGAACGATAAATGAATTTTGTTTCCTTTGACTTTCATCGCTTTGAAAATCGGGCCAGAGTAGATCACGTCCTTCTTGCCATAGTTCTTCGCGAGCGCCCAGCGTGCGAGCCGGTTGCCGACGTCGTGTTTGTTTCGAGGATGGATGTCGCCTATGTTACTAACGAGGTCAGTGGTGACGGCCATTCCGGTATTCGGGATCTTTAAGGTGGCGGTTTGTGCCTCCCAGAGCGCGGGAAGCTGGCCGTCTGCGTAGCGCTTGTTTCCCCATGGGGCGATTTGCACAAAGTAGAAGGGCATCTCCTTATTGTCGAAAACGTCGCGCCAGCCGAGAATGAGATCTTTCATTTTACCACCGTAGCTGAGGCCGTTTTTATTAATGACGTTGGTCTCCCCCTGATACCAGATCGTGCCGCGCACTGGGAACTTTGTGATGGGTGCGATCATACCATTGTACATTTTGCCGGATGAAGTTTTGGTGACGATCCATGGTTCGATCGGTGAGCCACCCCATGAGCTGTTGATGAGGCCGATGGGAACGTTGACTTCCTTATGAATTTCCTTGCCGAAATGGTAGAGCACCGCGGAAAAGTTTGGTATGTTCTCTGGAGTGCATTCTTTCCAGCTAGCTTTCACGTCCTTGGCGGGCTGATTAGTCTGCGTTTTGGCAATATGGAAGAGGCGAATTCCGGCATGTTTGGCGCCTGCGCAAAATTCCTTACCGTTGTCGGTCTTCTTGAGTGGCCATTCCATATTGGACTGACCGGATCCGATCCAGACGTCGCCAATGAGGATATTATTGAGAACAATTTTGTTTTTTCCTTTGACCGTTAGTTGGTGCGCCTTGCCACCGTCGGAAGGCATGCTCGGCAGGCCGGAGAGCCAGTTGCCATCCGCGTCGGCGGTGATGGTTTCGGAGTGACGATCAAAGGTCACGGTGATTTTTTCTCCGGCTTCAGCCGTACCCCAAACATGCTGAGGAGTGTCCCGCTGCAGAATCATGTGATTGCCGAAGACCGCCGGGAGCGTGACATCGGCAAGCGAGGGAAGGGCGGTGCCGAGGATAGCGAGAAGAGTGAGCGTAGATGCATGTTTCATAATGATTTTAATACGAAGTTGAACCGCAGCCTATTTCAGTTTCTTAGGGACTGCGGAAAGAAAGCGACGATGGGAGGCGAACAGTGGTCCGACAAGGGGAAAAGATGAAAATGATCGAGTGCTTATGGATTCGATTTCTCGACCATCGCCGGATCAGTGAGGGTCTTGAGGAACGCAATTAGCGCCAGTTTGTCATCCTCGGTGAGCTTGAGGCCGGTGGGATGTTTTGCGAGATTGGGGTCGAGTGTGGCGCTGCGTTCAAAGCTACTGTTGTAGTGTTCGATGACTTCTTCTAGGGTGGCGAACCGGCCGTCGTGCATATATGGCGCGGTCAGGGCGATATTTCGTAGGCTCGGTGTGCTGAATTTGTAACGGTCTGATTTCTTTTTGGTGAATGCTGCTAGACCTATATCGTCTGTAGTTGTTAGGCCATTGTTGTGAAACGAGTGATCGGTGAATAATGCACCTCCATGGCAGTGGAAACAGTCTGCTCCGAACTTGCCGAGACGGGGTTCGAATTCGGTGAAGAAGAGTTCGAAGCCACGTTTTTCCTCAGGGGTGAGGGCGGCTTTTCCTTTCATGGAGCGGTCGAGCTTGGAATCGAGAGAAAGGCGGGTGAGGAGGAAATTTTCAATGGCGAGACCAATGTTCTCCGGGGTTATTTTTCCCGATCCGAAGGCGGCGGCAAACAGCGGCGGGTAGGCGGGATCCGCTTTGAGTTTTGCAACGACGTTATCGAGGGACTCATCCATTTCCAAGTGATCTTGAATAGGTATTAATGCCTGAGCACGTAGGCTGGGAGCGCGACCGTCCCAGAAGAGGGCCTTTTTCCAGGCCAGGTTGAAAAGGGGCATAGAATGACGGGGAGTTTTTTTCCCATCGACTCCCAGACTGAACTGGCGTGGGTCGGAGAGGGTGTCGCCCTGATGGCATGAGGCGCATGAAATGCTATTCGTGCGGGAGAACTTCGTTTCAGAGAAGAGTTTCTTTCCAAGAATGACGCGTTCTTTGATGAGTGGGTTGTCGAGTGGAAGTGCAGGAATGGGAACGTGTTTGGGCAGCGTGATGGGGTAGGGTGTGAGCTTGGCGGGTAGGTCGATAGGTTTTACCCGGGGCTGCGGAGGCATTTGCCGGGTAGGGGCGACGCGCAGGATACGGAAGGCCGAGGAAAGATTGGTCCGAAGGCGAGCTGCGACTGGATCACCGGGCTGGGAGTGGGTGGTGGAGCCGTCCTTGGCAAAGGACAGTCCCTTGAGGAGCTTGCTGAGGTCTAGGGCGATGATGAGATTAGTTTCACCGCTGATTTTTATGGGGCCTTTAAGAGTGATAAGAGTTCGATTGGCATCGTTTGCCAAGTGGTAAGCATAGCCGTCGGGGAACTTGGCGCCGGGTTTTCTCCAGTGACCTTCGAGGGCCATGAATATGTAGCCACTTTTCCAATCCCAATGCAGATTATTGAGGTTGGGGTTGAGCGGATGATTGGCGGTGTATTGGGCGGGGTTGGAATGGTTCGTTTTTTTGTCGGGACCGACGTAGAAGGAGATCGAGGAATAGATCTCGTTAGGGATGTTGGGAATAGAGAGGCTGGAACGTGTGGGGTCGATGAAACCGATGGTGTTGTCGGTGACTGGGAGGGCGCCAACGGCACGGTGTAGGGTGATGCCGCTGACGAGGTAGCTCAGTCGAGTGGAGGAAAAGCTTTCTCCGGCATCATTCTTATAGCGGAGTGAGTCGAGCAGGAGAGGCCGCTCACCGTCGGTGTGGGTGAATGTGAGGTGGAGTGGTTTGGCCGTGACGGGGGATGAGGATGTTAGGAATATGAGCGCAGTGGTGAGAGACCATTGCCAGAGGCTAAATAGGAATCCTCTCGTCACGTTAGATGGGGTGGAGCTCATGGAGCGACGAAGATGTCAGGGGTAGTGAAGGAGCGGGGATCGCCAGACATTGGATTGTCGGGAAAGGTGACGGTGGCGGTAGTGTAGGGGCCGGAGATGGTGTTGGGTAAGGTGCATTTCACCCAGTAGCGATCGTAGGTGTCGGTTTGATCGAAGCGATCGACATAGGTGGAGGTGACACCAT
>TARA_B110000908_G_scaffold170937_1_pt1 | contig 13050 bp, 23 predicted proteins | sample TARA_B110000908 | Tara Oceans TARA_B110000908 (sample SAMEA4398067) | marine metagenome | biome: Polar Biome; feature: [DCM] deep chlorophyll maximum layer (ENVO:01000326); material: water (ENVO:00002006), including particulate matter (ENVO:01000060) such as... | depth 36 m
AGGTAAACTAAAACAATAGATATGAAATATATAGATGGATTCCTATCGGCTAGATTAAACGATGCTGACAAAAACAGGAAAATCGGAAAAGAAGTAGAAAAGGGTAATTGCGAATTTTCTCACTTTGCTATGGATAGATGTTATTACAGACCTATCAGGAGCAAAAGAGATATTGCTGAAATACATACGCTAGACCAATCAAATGAAGCTTTACTAAGAAGACATAAGACTAAACTATCTAGTGAATTCGAAACACTAGACCAAGCAATTGAAAAGCAAAAGTCATTTATTAACGGTACAATCAAAGAGAACAACTAATGGGATTTCACAAGAGATATATAGGAATAGACCAAGTCAAAGTACAACTAGTGCAAGTAGGATATGAATCGTTGTATGACTTATTGACAACAGCCGATGCAGTTATACTACAAGATGACGTTTCAAGTTTTGTTCATGCTATTTGCACTTGTGGTGCTAGCAAACCTGAAAAACTAGAATTGCTAAAAGAATTTTGTATACTACAATTTGGAGATATAGTGGAATGTTAGAATCAATACAATACAAAGCAGCTAGAGTTTGGGGGACATGTGAAACTCCTGGATTGCTATACTTGTTATCACTTCAAGCAACAGATGCCTTTTGGTCAAGCGTTTGGCTTATACTTGCTATGGCTAAATTTATTAAGAATGTATACCTTGACTATTTGATAACTGCCCAGCGAGCAAGACAAATTGAAGTAATTAAAGGAATGCATGAAGGTTTTGAAGAATATCAAAAGAAAAACAAAGAAAGTAAAAAATAATTATGGATTGGCGATTAATTGTATTATATTAGATATAAAAGATTATACTAATCTAATAATCAATTATCTAATTAATATATAAATGACTGGCGGTCTATCTAATCTATCTCTATCTATGATTGAGATGCTAAGGAAGTATAAAGAAGAACACAACTAAATTAATAATAACAAAAACAAAAAGAGTAAAATTATGGGACAACATGTAAACAACAACTACAAACGAGGAATGTCAACTACTGATGCAGATCCAGCTAAGTATGGTAAGCATTGGGCAAACATCAATTTCGAACTAATGACTGGAGCTAAAGCAACTGTACCAGTAGCACCATCAAATCAACCAATCATTGGAACACTAGTTATTGGCAACAAGAGAGTAGAACTTACTTTTTCTGAAGCTAATAAAATTATGAGTGAAATAGTACAAGGACAGCAAGCATACAATACAGCTAAGAAATTAGGACAATTGGAAGCTGGAATGGGAACATATAGAGGATAATTATGGCAATACTTACATTCATTTTAGGTATATTTATAGGATTTGCAATAGGCGTCTATATCTTAAATACCAAACTAAAAGAATTAACTTCACAAAACCTTGATAAACTTTTGATAAATAGTTTACTTAAAGACTCCCTAAAGGAGGTTGGAGTTAAGAAGTCTACAAAGGCAAAAAAATAGGACAACATATTGATATTTATATTCAAATAACAAGCACTATATACCTACTACTATGGCAAACACTGCAGAAATGGAAAAAGCATTCGAAACAACATATAACATCATTATTGGTGATATGAGTATTGAAATGCTAGTTAAAAAAGAACCAACTGTTAGTTTATTGTATGACCCATTCGAATTATCAAAGAAAGACTTTGTAGCTATTATCGACTGGCTGTTAGAACACTACATAGAATTAGAGGAATACTTAAAGTGCGCTAAGCTTAGAGATATTCTTAACGACAAAGATTCACATGATGATATTCTAAAAGAAATTGTCTTAGATGAAAATGACGAAGAACTAGAATTCTATACTGGCGATGCATCTTTAGCAAAAGACGAAATATTAGATGCTCCTAAAGATAGAGTATTGGATACACTTATAGATACTCTTAAAAACATGGATCAGAATATGTTTGCAAAAGGGTTTAAAGACTTTATTAAAGATGAGCCATTAAACGATATTACTGATTCTGAAATGTGGTCTATAATGACTAAAGAAGATAAGGATATCTTTAAAGGCAAATTTGCTGAATTCTATAAGTGGGTATCTACATTGCAAAGTAGTATCCGTGATGGTTATATACTAAGATTATTAGATGACGAACCATTAATACCAGTAGATACATCAGATGTCGAAATGCAAGAAGAACACTTTAGCGATGATATGGATTTCGAAGATGAGGACGAACTAGACGAAATAGACTATGTCAATAATGTAGTTGTTTCTTTCTTAGATGGGTATACAATAATGAGTCATACTAATAAGAAAAAACTAATGTCAATTAAGTCAGATCTAATATTTCATGGTATATTTTGCATAGATGTTAGACAAAAAGACAATGTTTATAGCCTAGTGTATGATTCAACTCAAAAACCAAGTAAACCATTCTTAAACTAATGAAAGCAAGATTCTTTCCTTTCATAATTGCATTTGCAGCATTATCTGTTTCAGCATCAGCTGCACTGTATTCTGTTATTGGCTTAAGCAAGTTATTTGCTGGAGCATCTACAGAAGTAATGGTAATGGCAGGTTCATTAGAATTTGCTAAATTGGTTGTTGCTTCTGTATTATATCAATATTGGGCAGAAACCAATGCTATTATAAAAGGTTATTTAATGATTGCATTAGTAGTATTGATTACAATTACTTCTGGTGGTATCTATGGATTTCTATCTGGAGCATACCAAGAAACATCAACACAATCTGAATTAATGGATAAGAACCTTAATATTCTAACTACAAAGCAAAATAGATTCATAGAAAGAAATATAGAAGAAAAAGCTAATGTAAGATACTATACAGAAGCTTTATCAAATCCTACTCAAATTCAATATGTAGATAAAGAATCAGGTCAGTTAGTAACTACTACTTCTTCACGTCAACGTAAACTAATGATTTCACAAATGGACGAAGCAAAAACAAATAGACGTATACTTGAAGATAGCATTTCAAAATACGATATACTTATATTGCAAATGGAATCTAACAACGAAGGAGCTAGAGAATTAGGTCCACTTAAATACATGGCAGAATTAATAAACAAACCAATGGAAGTAGTTATAAACTGGTTTATGCTATTAATCATCTTTGTATTCGACCCATTAGCAATTATACTAGTAGTTATAGCTAATATGGCTTTTAATAAAGCTAGAAAACCAGAAGATCCAGTTATAATGTCTGTACCAGAAGGAAAAGAATTTAACACACCATATCCTATAGATACAGAAGCAATGATAGCTAAGAATGAAGCAATATTAGCAACTCCTATAGCTGATTTATATAATGAAAAGCAAGAGCAAACAAAAGTAGAACTTCTAGAAAAGAAGTTAGACAAATTGGTAAATACATTAAATAGTACTATTGATGGTTTGGACGTATCAGAAGTAACAAAAATAAAGTAGCTGTTAATAAGTTACAGCAAAGTTTTTCAAAATAATGCCATATTTCCTTTCATATGTCAATTAAATTGATTAGATTTATACTATAAATAACAAACATACTACTAACCAACTTTTATAACATGACAAACACAACAATTTTAAACAATGCAAAAAACCTTCTTAAAGAAGCTGGCATTCTAAACCTAGTAACTGTATCTATTGAAGATCAGCAAATGGAAAATGGCTCAAGCAGGAAGGTATTAGCTGGATGCTACAAAGATGTTTATGACAATGGAGTTCATACAGAAACAATAGCATATCCTGGAGATGATGTATCTAGACTATTTGCATCTTTCTTCTTACAAAGAATCGATTGGCTAAAAGCTCCACATTCACAAAAGAACGATGCAATGGAAAAAGGTATCCATCCAGCATTTTTCAATGAATATCTAGAAACAATGGATGTACCTGGATTTGAAGGAACATTGCAAGCATTAAATAACTTATACTAAAACTACTATGAGCTACAGAAATAGAAAAACATGGGAACAAGCGTTTAAAGATGTAAGTGATTCAAGAAGTAAACACGAGTATGAAATGGCAATGACTAATCAATTGTTTCCTCGTGAAGATGGTACACAGTGGGTAAACTGGATTGGACTTAGTAAAGAATCCAGAGAAGAAGTATACTACTACTGTTATGACTACAATGCAAAAGAATTAATAACTAAATAAATAAATTATGGCAAAAAAGAAAGCAACAGAAATAATAGTATACAAAAGCTATTATGCAAAAGGAACAAGCTGGTCTCAAAATCCAGAAAAAAGCTACAGATACATGGAATGCAAACAGTGTGGAGATTTTGCAGAATGCACAGAAGACACTACTGCAGTTACTTGCAATATATGTTGTCAGGCAGCATGTGATGCACCTGTACTTAAACAACCTAAGTCAGAAAGAATCACAAGACCAAAAGGCTGGCACTTCATGGCTGAATATGTAGATTCAGAAGGCAACGTATATCATAAAGGTGTAGAACAACCTAACCTATATGGTAAGTTAGATGCTACAGTTATTGAAGCAAAAAAGAGAGTATCAAAGAAAGATAAAGAGAAGTACAAATGGTTAGCTGCTTCTAAAATTAGTAAGCTAAAGAAAGAATTAGCAAAAACTAGATGGAAGAAAGATAAGAAAGTAATAACTAAACAAATCACCTACTTCTCTAGAATAGTTAAAGGTAAGTTACCAACAGATTATTTAGAAAGATTGTACACAAAATAGTTTCATAAGTCAAATAAATTTATTATATTAGTACTATATTACTAACAAACATATTTTAGGATTTAACAAATGAAAACATGCGATACCATAACGTATACAAGAACCATCACATCAAGGGAAGCTCAAAAGATTGAATTTGACTTACCAAAAGACATGACCATATTAGAATACAAGCGTATTTGCAAAAGAATGGCTCTTGCTTTAGGTTATAACAATTCAGCAGTAGAAGAACACTTCGGCAAAGATACTGTAAAGGGCGATCCAAATCAATTAAAATTATTATTCGACTAATGACAAAATACACTGTAACTTCATTAATACTATTAATAGTATGTATAAACCTATTTGCTATCTCAGTAATATCTAATAAAGCTGAAATTAAGAATTTGAAAACGCAAGTAGATAGCCTTACAATAGAAATAGATAGCTTACTACTTGAAATAGATACATTGGAATCTAGAAAGAATATATGGGATTTCAATTTCAATTTTAAGACTACACATCTACTATCTGCTATAATGCATGTAGAATCTAGTAATAATGACAATGCATATCACAAAGCAGAAGATGCAGTTGGTTGTTTACAAATTAGAAAGTGTATGGTAAATGACGTAAATAGAATACTAAAAAGACAAAAGTCATCTAAGCGTTTTGCTTATAATGATAGGTGGAATAGGTATAAGTCAATACAAATGTTTGATATATACTGTAAGCACTATAACTTAAACTCTGCTGAAGAAGTAGCTAGGTGTTGGAATGGTGGACCAAAAGGTTCTCTTAAAGAATCAACATTAGGTTATTGGGCAAAGGTAAAAACTAAACTAAAGATAAATTCATAATGGACGAAAACAAAATTGTAGCAAACTGGGAAGAATTAATGGGTATCATAGATACTGAATTCACTGGTGAAAGGAAAGCAAATTTAATAAAGTTATATACTACTATGCAAGATGAAATGATGATGGCTCCAGCTTCTGGATTCGAACATTTTCATAATGCATTTCCTGGTGGATATGTTGACCATGTTTTAAGAGTTATAAAGGCAGCCGTCAAAGTGAATACTATGTGGAATGATATGGGTTCATTAGCTGAAAAGATAACTAGAGAAGAATTAATGTTTACAGCATTGAATCATGATCTTGGCAAGGTTGGTACTATTGAACAGCCATACTATATACCAAACAAAAGTGAATGGCATAGAAAGAATCAAGGAAAACTATATGAAGTCAATCCTGAAATAACTAACATGACAGTACCACATAGAGGTTTGTGGTTATTGAATCAATTTGGAATAACATATAGTGAATCTGAAATGATAGCTATTATGACACATGATGGAATGTATGATGATAGCAATTCATACTACTTAAAGCCTTATGGAGACAAAAAGCAATTAAGAAATAACCTACCGGTAATACTACATCAAGCTGATATGATTGCTTCTAAAATTGAATATGAAATATGGAAGTCTAGCGGAATTGGTATTAAGCCATCAGTTCCAAAGCCAAGTAGAAGTAAACCAGAATTGTCATCTGCTGGTGATGATGCTAAGAATGTATTTGCTAGCTTGTTCGGAGAAAAATAATAATGGGTATAACTACACAATTAGTAATAGTACTTATAGTGATAGGTATTAGTCTATACATCAACATTAATTTGCTGATAAAACTAGAAGCAGCTAAAGATAGATGTGATTTACTTGACGAAGAAATAGGTAATACATATAGCCACATAAAAGAAACATTAGCTAATATGAAGGTCATAGATAGCAAAGGTGGGTTTGAATCAGATGACGAAGTTGGATCTGTATTTGACGCACTGAAGGTAGAACTATATAAATTAGAAGAATTGTAATGCTATTAATGACTAAACAACAAACTCCTGTAGAACATTTTTACGAAAACCTGCCAGTATATCAAGAAGAGCTAGATATACTACTTAATCCAGATATTAAACGTAGAGGTAGAAAACGTAAGAACAAAATGTATTTCACTCCAATAACTGAAAAAGCTATTGTTGCTTACAACAGTGAAGTAATTCAACCAAAGAGAGATAGAATCTATAATGAGCATATGCATTATGCTCTTTGGAAATTATCTCAAAACATAATAAACAGATTTAAGTTTCCGTATATGTATGGAACTACAGAAGATAAGCAGTATGAAGTAATAGGTTTCTTATTACAGAAACTAGACAAATATACGGAAGAGAAAGGTAGAGCATTTTCATACTTTAGTATTGTAGCAAAGAATTATTGCATACAAACAAACAATAAAGCTTATGCCAAACTAATATCTAGAACAGATACATCAGCATTGGATACTACTAGGAATCTTACAAACGAAGCAGCAGAAGCAAGTAGACGAGAATCTATGTCTGACTTTATGGATTTGTTTATAGAACACTATGAAGCTAGAGTAGAAACAATCTATACTAAAAGAAGTAATGTAAAAATAGCATATGCAATATTAGAACTATTTAAACGTAGAGCTAACATTGAGAAGTATAACAAGAAGGCACTGTATCTAATGATTAGAGAAATGACAAATGAATCTACAAAGGATATATCAAAGGTGGTTAACTTCTTCAAAAAAGAATATAAAGAAAAGTATGAAATATACGACAAGAAATAGTATTATGTCAAATAAATTTATTATATTAGACAGTATACAAAAGCATAAGCAAGCATGGGTGTAGCTTATAGTTCAAAGAGCTCTTTAATACAAATTAAGCCATATTGGCAATTAATAAAAAAGAAGAGAAATTAAATTATGAAAAAAACAATTTTAACAACACTAATTGCATTAGCAATTACAATCGGAGCTTCGGCTCAAACTTTTACGGTAGTATCTACGTATAACGCACCAGCTGAAGGAGCTGATTTAGAATTAGGCGCATTTACTGATAACTTAGGTGTTATGGCAAGTGTGGCTAACAACTGTATGATTGGAATGGTAAAAAATGGAGAAGAGTTTGACATCTTAGGAAGATATGCTTACTCAGATAACATTTACGTTTCACTACAGGCACCAACAGAAGAAACATTTGACAATCTGTCTATCGGATTAGGATATACACTTGCAGTATGGAAAGGCTTAAATGTAGAGCCAAACTATACTATGAACGTATCTGAAGACGAATTAGGTGAAAGGAATGGTAGTTTTAACTTAGGTTTATCCTACCGTTTCTAATAACTAATTAGTTATATAAATTAGTTATTCGGAGCTCTTAACACCCCACGACAATTTTGTCAACAATAGAAGTATAAATTTTATAGAGAAAATAAAATGGAAAATGTAATTAAAAACGTAAACGGATTCTTTGGTGGACTATTATCAGTATTGATGGCAGTATTACCAGTAACAATCTTATGGACTGTCTTAACTGGCGGTACAGTATTTGGAATGGATGTAATCGCTAACTTATCGGCACTTGTAAACTCACTAGGTAATGGTGGATTTGTAGGACTGATTGTTTTAGTAGTTATAATGTCATTCTTTACAAACAAGAAGTAGTACACATAAAAGGTTATAAAGTAAAAGAGCCCTAGTTAATTCTGGGGCTTTTTTTATGTCTATATATTTATACTAAACACAGGAGACAACTATGGAACAGGACGACGAAATATTTAAAGGTAAGACAATGTCAGGATTAATGAAAGACATATATGTTAATTCTAAGAACAAGGAAGAACAAATCAATGAGTTAATTCAGCAACTACAACCAATGATTAAAAACTTCGGTGATGCAACTATTATAGTACCATTGATAAAAGAATATCTAGACTTAGCAGTAAAGAATGATGATGCATTAATTAAGTTAGCATCTATAGTACAACGAGGAATGTCTGCAGCAAAATCTGCTGGTGATCCTTCAGGTGTATTACTAAGTGAAGAAGAAAAGAAACAATTGTTAGCAACTGTGCAAGACATGGAACTGGAAAGCTAAACAATGTCAGCAAGGAATATACCAGATATAGTAACAGCAGAAGTATTAGATGTAATTGTAAACACTTCACATCCAGAATACAAAGCTAGAGAAGATATAGGCAAAGTGTATGCTAATATAATGACTGCTACAGGTCAGAGTTCAAGCAGAGCAAAATGGTTTAAACCTTTATCTACTACAATACATACATTTCCACTTATTGGCGAACTAGTTCAAATGAGTAGAGGAGCAAGCATTAGATCTCAGGATAGATCTAGAATCATGGTATACTATTGGTCATCTATAATTGCAGTTGAAGGGAATAGAAATAACAATGCTCTAGAAAATGCTAGTTTTTATTCTTCTGACTTTTTAAACAATGAAAAAGGGGCTACTTTTGAAGAGCAAGACTTACCACATGTAGAATCATTTGAAGGAGATACTATAATGCAAGGTAGATTCAACAACTGTATACGGTTTGGTTCTAGTGTATCTAATGACAAGGTTTCAAATATGTGGTCTATGGGCTCTGCAGCTGGCGATCCAATATTAATACTATCAAATGATATGGCTGATGTAACTGAAGATCCTAATGCTGATGGTTCATCTATAATGATGACTAGCACTCAAAAGCTAGATATCAAGTTAGCAAACAAAGAAGCTCCTGCTACTGTAACAATTCCAACAGGACCAGTTCTACCTCACTTGCCTCCATTAAACATGTATATGGGCAAACCTCAAATTGTAATATCATCTGATAGACTTATTTTCAATGCAAAGGCAGACTCTGTGTTTATTGCTGCTAAAAATAACATAAGCTTATCTACTAAGTCTTGGAAATTAGATGTTACTGCTCTTGCAGATATATTACTAGAGTTGCTAACACAATTGACTATGGAAACACATGCAACTCCTTGTGGTCCAACATCACCTCCAATAAACGCAGTTGTATATACTATGCTTAAAACTCAACTATCACAGATGAAACAATAGCATGCCTTTCTTAACAGCGCCATTTCAACTTAGACTTCAAGAATCGTTTGACAAGGATGCACCTAATTACAGTGCACCAACTGAAGGAGAATTAGATGCTTACGGCAATCCATCTATACCTCATCTTTGGGCGACTGCATGGTCAGAAGCAACAGAAGCAGGTGCAAAAGGTTTGATGTCTATACCTGCATTTCCGCCAGTAAATAATTTTATGCTGGCTTTAGGTAAACAAGCAATGTATGGAGTTCTTATTGGCAACAATCCATATACACCTCCATTTTCAGTATTAAAATCTGGTTTCACTACTTTTGCTGCTACAATTTTAGCTGGATGGATGCCAACATATATGGCTTCACCTCCAAGTGGCCCACCAAATTTTGAATCACTATCTCAAATTGGGAATGCTACTACAGTTAATACTCCCTGGATAGTTCAATGCGGAACATTGCTAACTTCATGGTTTATGACTGGTATGCTTATACCTACTCCTGCAGGAGCAGCAATGTATGCACCACCATCTAACTGGCTATAATACTTTAAAGATGGTACTACTTCTATCAGTATTTGATATTTATATTCATATAACAAACAGAGGAAAATAATGACAAAAAAAGACTTGGTAAAACTTATCAGAGAAGTTGTAAAACGAGAAATTAAGACAGCTGTACAATCTGAATTAAATGAAGCTATGAACGTATTGGAACAAAAGAAATCTATTCCAAATAAAATATCACTATCAGAAGCAGTCAATATGACTAAAGAAGAAGAAGCATATCCTTCAATGGGTAACTTTACATCTAATATGAGAGCTCAATTTGCATCAATGAATGGTGCTACTCCTCAAACTGATATAAACAACAGGCCTGTAGATACAAGCAAGTTGAATCCAGACTTGACAAAGGCATTAACTAGAGACTATTCAGAGTTAGTAAAAAGATTTAAGTAATGAGAACTAGAGAAGAAGTAAAATATAACCCAATAGACTTTGAAGTAGATAGAGCAATAGGACTTACATTGCCTCTAACTAATGACAAAAGCATAGCAAAGAAATACTATGCTGCTGCAGCTGGAATTGCTGGTAATGTAGAAGATTCTTCTAGTACACATACCGGCCAAAAAGCACAAGGTGGTTTTGCTTTATCATATACTACAAAGGAACAAGCTTCTTCCAATCTAAGAAACCTAGTATTAACTACTCAAGGAGAAAGAGTAATGCATCCTAATTTTGGTTGTAATGTTTGGGCTACTCTTTTTGAAAATGCAACTCCTGAATTGATTTCTAGACTTAAAGTTAGAATTCAAGATCAAGTAAAGATATGGCTACCATACTTAAATTTAATGGACGTAGCAATAGCAAGTGTAGAAAATAATCAACTAAATATATCAATAGACTTTGCACTGTACAACAATACTATGGATAGAGAAACTATAGTAATAAACGTGAGAAACTTATAATGGCAGATAACTGTAATTTAGATAAAAAACAAACCGTAGACATAAAATATCTTAATAAGGATTTCGATGGCTTTAGAGGTGACCTTATAAAGTATGCAAAGAATTACTTCCCAGATGTTTATAACGATTTCAATGAATCATCTCCTGGAATGATGTTTATTGAAATGTCTGCATATGTAGGAGACGTATTATCTTACTATATAGACACTCAAATGAAAGAGAGTTTATTGGTACATGCAGAAGAAAGAGCAAATGTAATAGACCTAGCAAAAGCTATTGGTTATACTACAAAGCCAACCATTCCAGCAATAGTAAATTTATCTGTTTATCAAGTAGTTCCTGCGACTGTAACTGGAGAACCAGATACATCTTATTGTATGAAAATATCTTCTGGTATGGAAGTTGCAGCAAACAGCATTATATTCATGACACAAGATACAGTAGACTTTGGAGTAGACAACAAAAGAAGCCCAAGAGAAACTACAGTATACAAAGTAACAAATGGAGCACCAGATTACTTCTTACTTAGAAAAACAGTTCAAGCAATTGCTGGAGATGTAAAAACAGAAGATGTAGTATTTGGCGATCCAAAGAAATTCGATAAAATAAAACTAGCATCTAAAAAAGTAATAACTATATTAGATGTAAAAGATGAAGCAGGTAACAAATGGTATGAAGTACCTTACTTAGCTCAAGACAATATATTTGAAGATGTAATTAATAACTGGGCAAGCGATCCAGAAATGTCAGCTTACAACTATGATTCACCATATATCTTAAAGCTAAGAAGAACATCGAAAAGATTTACAACACATGTACACTCCGATGATACAACTGAACTTTGGTTTGGAGCTGGTATATCATCTCAACCTGATGAAGTAATAGTACCAAATCCAGACAATATTGGAATGTCACTTCCGTATGGAAATACTGCTGGTAATTATATGAATGGAACTGCATTTGTAGATATATCATTCGATCCAACAAATACTATGTTTACTAGAGCATATGGTTTAGCTCCTGCAGATGTTACACTTACAGTGCGATATTTAGAAGGTGGTGGTAAAGAATCTAACGTTCCTGCTCAAACAATAGATACTATAAACGATAAGCAAATTTGGCTAGATGAAGACGATTTAGATGTTGGAGAAGTTTCAATAGTTAAGGGTTCGTTAGCAGTAATCAATTTAGAACCAGCTGTTGGAGGAAGAAGCCAAGAAACAGTAGACGACATAAAACAAAATGCACTTTCTCATTTTGCATCTCAAAATAGAGCAGTGACTAGAGAAGACTATATAGCAAGAATATATGCAATGCCTGCAAAATATGGATCAGTAGCAAAAGCATACTTAGATAAAGACGAACAATTTTGGATGCAGCAAGTTGGTACTAAAGAAGTAAAGAACCCATTGGCAATTAACTTATATTCTAAGACATACGACGAAAACAAACATCTTATTAACATGTCTGAATTAGCAAAATCAAATTTGCAAACGTATCTTTCTCAATACAGAATGTTAACAGATGCAATCAATATTAAAAATGCAAATGTAATTAACATAGGTATTAGTACATCTATTATACCTCGTCCTGGTTACCAATCTAAAGAAGTATTGTTAAGAGTCATTAATAAACTAAGATGTATATTTGATATTGACAATTGGTCAATTCAAGAACCTATAGTTATGGCTAGAATAGCAACTGAACTAGATATGGTTGAAGGTGTACAATCTGTTAAAAACATAAACATATTTAATTTGTTTGATGAAGCTGAAGGTTATTCAGGAAACATATATGACATAAAGGGTGCAACAAAAAATGGAGTTATATATCCAGCAATGGATCCATCTATATTCGAACTAAAGAATCACGATGTTAACATTAAAGCAAGAATAGTAGGATACTAATTATGATAATAACAAAGTTTTCAAATAAAAGTGCAACACTTCAATCAAGATATCCAAGAAGAAATAGTGGTCTAGATGAAGTA
>TARA_B110000908_G_scaffold49054_1_pt1 | contig 13010 bp, 13 predicted proteins | sample TARA_B110000908 | Tara Oceans TARA_B110000908 (sample SAMEA4398067) | marine metagenome | biome: Polar Biome; feature: [DCM] deep chlorophyll maximum layer (ENVO:01000326); material: water (ENVO:00002006), including particulate matter (ENVO:01000060) such as... | depth 36 m
CCGCTTTCCTAAATATAGGGGCGGACCACTTCAAAGGGGGAGCCTCACGCTTACACTTTAACTGGCCAGATTTGACCCTGCGACGAATGGTTTCCTCGCCGCAGCTAAGTAGCTTTGCTGCGTCACGGACGGTTATCAGTTTCACTTCTGCGTCTGCGCTTACATATTTGAGAAGCAGGGCCTTCATCTCTGCCATCTCGACAAGCAGTGGTTCCATTACGTCACGAACTTCTTGCTGGAGTGCGCTCATGGGTTTGCCTCAGGTTGCCAGATCCCATTTCATGCGGTTACTGACAGCCCAACCAATGACCCGCCGTGAGTAAAGATCGAGGATGACCGCGAGGTACAGCCAGCCTTCACCGGTCCAGATGTAGCTTATGTCTCCTGCCCATTTCTGGTTTGGCCCAGTGGCAGAAAAATTCTAATCAAGCAGATTGGGCGCACTGATGCGCCTGATGATCCGCGAATATGGTGATAAGTTAGCTCTCGTTCGAGCTAAACACTCCAGATACTACTCTCGCAAAATCTTTGACAGATATTTCCCATATTCACTCTTCTGGTAGCGGGCAGCCATCTCGTTAATAGTCTCCGGTGAAATCCAACCTTTTCCATAGGCTATTTCTTCAGGGCAGCCCGACTGCATTCCCTGACGCGCAAAAAGTGTGCGCACGAAGTTTCCTGCATCGAGGAGTGAGGCGTGCGTGCCGGTATCGAGCCAAGCATAACCGCGCCCCATGCGCTCTACCGTCAGCGCCCCATCAGCGAGGTAGCTTTCCAGCAAGGTCACGATTTCGAGTTCATCGCGAGGTGACGGTTTTACCTCTTTGGCCCGTTTTGACGCGTCTCCATCTAAGAAGTAAAGTCCCGTGACCGCATAATTTGAAGGAGGGTTCTCAGGCTTTTCAATGATCTCTTGCACTCTCCCATCGCTGTCGAACTTAACCACTCCGTAACGCTCAGGGTCGGCAACATGATACCCAAATACGGTTCCACCAGTATCTCGTTGATCCGCAGCTTCCAGCATTTCTGGCAGCCCGTGTCCAAAGAATATATTATCGCCGAGCACCATTGCCGATGGCTCTCCGTCAAGGAAGTCTTCGGCTAGGATATAGGCTTGCGCCAGACCATCAGGCGAGGGTTGCTCAATGTAAGTAAGACTAATCCCCCATTGGCTCCCGTCATCGAGAAGACGGATGAATTGGGCTTGGTCCTCAGGCGTCGTGATCACGGCAATTTCACGAATACCTGCAAGCATTAAGACCGACAAGGGATAGTAAACCATCGGCTTGTCGTAAATTGGCATGAGCTGTTTTGATACGGCAATGGTAAGTGGGTAGAGGCGTGTGCCTGACCCACCAGCAAGGAGAATGCCTTTGCGTTTTGTCATCTGGGTAAATCCAATTCATCTATAATATTTTGAAGAGATGCTTTCCAATCCGGCTGCCTAATACTAAATACATTTTCTGTCTTAGCAAAGTCCATGCGGCTGTTGATTGGACGTAAGGCGGGCGTCCGATAGGCACTTGTCGGAATATCTTTGACACCCACATCACGACTTGATTGCGCAAAAATCTCGCGGGCAAAACCTGCCCAGCTGACCGAAGGAGATCCGCTGAAATGGTAGGTGCCTGATTTTTTTGGATCATCGAAAAGGGCTTTAGCGATGGTGATGCAGGCCTGCGCAATTGCCGCAGCAGGCGTTGGCCCTCCGATTTGATCTGCAACAACGCTAAGCTCGCGGCGCGTTTCTGACAAGCGAAGCATCGCCTTAACAAAGTTGGACCCATGCGCGGAAAACACCCACGAGGTCCGCAAAATAGCGTAAGTGCCCCCAGCAGCCCGAATGCCACCTTCACCCGCAAGCTTAGTTCTGCCGTAAGCACCCAGCGGAGCCGTTTTGTCGTCTGGCTTGAAGGGTTCAGTTCCCGCCCCATCAAACACATAATCGGTCGAGATGTGAACGAAGGGTATGCCAAGCGCAGCGCAAGCGCGCGCCATAGCCGTCGGCGCAGCGCCATTCACTAAAGCCGCAATCGTTTCATCGTCTTCGGCTTTGTCGACTGCGGTATAGGCAGCGGCGTTGATTACCGCTTCCGGGCTGCTTTGTTCGATAAGGGTCGCGCAAGCTGCAGGATTAGACAAGTCTGCCTCATGTCGCCCCAGAAACAAAGCGCACGGCAGCAACTTTTGAAGTTCGAGCGCCACCTGTCCAGTTTTACCAAAGACAAGTATCATGCCTTCACCCCTAACCGCTCGCCAACGCCCGAGCGGCCCTGCAAATCATGCCACCATGTTTCGTTATCAAGATACCACTGGACCGTCTTTTCGAGGCCTTCTTCAATAGTGACAGATGGACGCCAGCCAAGCTCGTTGCGAATGCGCGACGGATCAATGGCGTAACGTGCATCGTGACCCGGTCGATCAGTAACAAAGGTAATTTGATCCGCATAGGAACCACTCACCTTTGGACGCTTTGCATCGATGATCGCGCAGATGGTCTGTACCAGTTCAAGGTTCGAGCGTTCATTTTCGCCACCAATATTGTAGCTTCGACCGATTTCACCCTTTTCCAGAGCAAGCAGCAGTGCCTCCGCATGATCCTCCACGTAAAGCCAATCACGAACGTTTGATCCATCGCCGTAAATAGGCAATGTCTTTCCAGCCAACGCGTTAAGGATCACGACAGGGATTAACTTTTCAGGAAAGTGGAATGGTCCGTAATTGTTAGAGCAATTGGTGAGTACAATCGGCAGGCCATAGGTCTCATGCCAAGCTCGGACCAAATGGTCGCTTGAGGCTTTCGAGGCCGAATACGGACTGCGCGGGTCATAGGGCGTGTCTTCCGTGAAATGTACAGACCGGTCTGTAGGCAGCGAGCCAAAGACTTCGTCCGTTGAGATATGATGAAACCGGAAACCCGCAGGCTTGTCTTGCGCAACCCAATAGACGCGTGCGGCCTCAAGCATATTGTAGGTGCCAGTAATATTGGTTTCGATAAAATCTCCAGGTTCATCGATCGAGCGGTCTACGTGGGATTCGGCAGCCAAGTGCATAACAGCATCTGGTTTATGTGTGTCAAAAACTCGATCCAAGACAGCGCGGTCGCGGATATCCACATGTTCAAACGCGTAGGCTGGACTACCAGATACGCTAACCACATTGGCTAAACAGGCCGCATAGGTCAGTGCGTCCAAGTTGACCACCTCATAGTCGCGCGCCACAGCAAGCCGCACTACGGCTGAGCCTATGAAGCCCGCGCCACCGGTTATTAAGAGTTTCATGGGGCTATCCTCCATAGGCAAACGGCGTATCGAAATTACTGAGGAGCGGCGCAGCGCGGTCTTTGGCTGATAACACCGCCTCAGTTCCATTCAACGGCCAATCGATACCGATGGTGGGATCATCAAAACGCACTGCGCCATCACATTCCGGCGAATAATAATCTGAACATTTATAGATGATCTCGGTGTCAGGCTGCTTAGTGACAAAGCCATGCAAAAACCCAACAGGAATCAACAGCTGCTTGCCATTTTCAAAGCTCAGTTCTTCACCAACCCATTGCCCAAAAGTTGGTGATCCACGCCGGATATCCACGGCTACGTCAAACAAGCAGCCGTGGCCACAGCGCACCAACTTGGCCTGCGCATGGGGTGGTGCTTGAAAATGCAGACCCCGCACGGTGCCGACTTCACGTGATAATGAATGATTGTCCTGAACAAAATCATACCTGAGTCCAGCCATTTCCATTGTCCTATAGTTCCAGGCTTCGCCAAAGAAGCCACGATCATCACCAAACCGTAACGGCTTTAATACTAGTACTTCTGGTAGGGTAGTCCTTTCGATTTTCATAGGCACGATCTATCTCTTTCTGATTGTTGAGGTGCTAATGGCTTTGTTGCATAAATTGGGATGATGCCACATTTTTTCTCCCCAGTTAAAGCCAAAATTACCTACGAAGGCTTATCCCCTTCGTTCCGGCGAAACGATATGTTGAGGCGGCAGAGCTCTTTATTGGAGCTTGAGGCGCGATCCGGATCAATTTTCTGCGTTATGTGAGTGTTCAGAGCTCGGCTTTTACGACGAAAGAAGGCTCTCAGGCGCGCTGACCGACGAAATCGCGATATGTTGCGGGCGCGAGGCCGACACCGATCCCGAGCAGCGTGTCGAATGCGCCGCGCATGTGTCGCCGCCGGTTCCAGCGGAACACGAATTCGTCGAGATAGCGTTGCAAGTGGTGTTTCCTAAGGCCTTGGAACACGCCTTTCGCCCATCTCTTCAGGTTGGAGAACACGCGGTGGACCCAGTGCAGGATCTCATGTGCTTTTTTGCCGGTGACGACCTTCGCCTCATGCGTGTTTGCGGGGGGGGCGTATCCGGCAAGGGGCCTTGGGCAAAAATGCACCTGAACGTGACATGGTCGTTAGCCCAAATCACCGGATGTTGATCACGTCAAACATGGCTGATGTGCTGTTTGGCGAACGCGAAGTTTTGATCGCGGCCAAACATTTGACCAGCCTTGATGGTGTTAACCAAGTCTTAACACCAAGTGTGCAATACATTCACCTGATGTTTGCAAAACACGAGATTGTGCTGGCAAACGGCGCTTGGACCGAGAGCTTCCAACCGGGCGATCACTCCTTAAAAGGGATTGCATCTGCGCAACGCTGCGAAATTATCGCGTTGTTTCCTGAATTGGAAACCGTTGCAGGGATGGACAATTACGGCGCCGCGCGGTGGTCACTGAAAAAGCATGAGGCGGCTTACCTGTCGCGTCAATTGGGCTAAGAAAGAACACTTGCGGAACGGGCACGCCAAGAAGACCAATCTTCGGGCGTGTCCAAATCCAGCCTTGCACGGTCATTCTTTAAGGGATGCAACACCAACCGATTGCCAAGTTTTGCCAAGATGGGTTGCGCACCTGTGTCGCCACCAAGCCACTGAAATTCATTGAATATGGCATTGCCAAAGATAATAGGGTGACCCTGCGCACCTGCCTCGGTTGTTGCACGAAGGGCTAGAGCATCCGTGGTGGAAAAGGCGGCCTGCATTGCGATCATATCCTGCGTGGTTATATCGGGCATATCACCCGGCAGGACCATGACGCCCTCGGCAGTGTCCGGCAGGGTGTCTACGCCACGCTGCAAACTGCGCGACATCCCAAGCGTTGCATCAGGCACTGCAACCAATGTCACCTGTAGGTCGGCCAAACATCTGGCCCGCGGATGGTCCAAACTGGGCAGTGTTACCAACACAGGTTGGCCTGTTGCCACTGCGCGTTTCGCTAAAACCTGCAAACACGGCGCGCCGTGCACGTCTTCCAACAGCTTGTCGCCGCCACGCATACGGGTTGATGCGCCAGCGGCTAGGATCAAAACGGGTAAAATCATGTGGTCAGCATACCGACGACGCATGCGATTGGTAGGGTGGTCTTTGACCCACCAGTTACCCTCGCATCCGCGCACCATCCGCATCAAACAATGGCTCGATGATCATGCGGGCAGGGCGCATCTGGCCCAAAATCTCGATTTCAACGGCCAATCCATCCATAATACGTTCTGTTGGCAAGAACCCCAAAGCAACTGACTTGCCCGCATGATGTGAATATCCACCCGACGTGCAGAACCCAACGACCGTGCCATCCAGCCAAATGGGTTCGTACCCCTGAACATCTGAGTCCAGTGCATCAACCTCAAATGACACTAGCTTACGGACAGTACCGTTTTGTCGCTCGGCCTCGGCTGCCGAACGGCCAATGAAATCGGTGTTCTTCTTAAAGCTGATGAAACGATCCAATCCCGTTTCCGCGGCGGTATAATCGGGGGAGAATTCTGACATCCAAGACCCAAAGAATTTGTCCAACCGCAGCGACATCATCGCGCGCATCCCAAATGGCACCATGCCGTGGTTTTGCCCCTCATCCCAAAGCGTATTCCAAAGATTGCGTTGTCCCATTGGATCGCAATAGATTTCGTACCCCAGATCGCCTGTATAGCTGACACGTTGGACCAGACAGTCTGTCATCCCCACGGTCATAGGGCGCGCATCCATGAATTTCATTTCGGAAATATCGGATAGGGTGCAAGCAGTCAAAACGGCGCGTGCATTTGGTCCTGCAATTTGAAACCCATTCCGTTTATCACTTATATTTTCTAGGGTTACGCCATCTTCCTCATGTTGCTTGAACCAACGCCAGTGATAAGCTTGTGATCCATAAGACGCGGTCAGCTGAAACTCATCCTCAGCCAAGCAGGACACAGTGAAGTCTCCAATCAACTTGCCTTTAGGCGACAACATGGGTGTCAAACTTAGACGCCCAAGGTTCGGCATACGCCCCGCCATAATACGATCGAGCCATGCGCGGGCACCGTCGCCTTTGATCAGATATTTACCAAAGTTATGTACCTCGTTGATGCCCACAGCCTCGCGAACCCCGCGCACTTCACGCGCAGTGGCCTCAAATGCATCCGAGCGGCGGAAGGACGGTGTTTCAAACGTTGGCTCATCACCAGTGGCAAAGTAGTTGACCACTTCCATGCCAAATTGCTGGCCCCAGACTGCACCCATACCAGTGAATATATCGTACATCGGCGTTGTGTGGTTTGGACGGGCGGCTGGCAGCTCTTCGTTAGGATAGGAAACGGAAAAGCGCTTTTGATAGTTTTCGACCACCTTGGCCAGAGTGTACCCCGGCGAAATCCAATCGCCAAAACGGGCGACATCCATCGCCATCACGTCACGCTCTGTTTCGCCCTCAACCATCCACTGCGCCAACATCAAACCCACGCCGCCACCTTGGCTAAAGCCCGCCATCACACCGCAAGCCGACCAATAATTGCGCACACCGGGGATGGGGCCAACCAGCGGATTGCCATCCGGTGCAAAAGTGAATGGACCGTGGATCACATTTTTGACGCCAGCTTTTTCCAAATCAGGAAAGCGTTTGTAGGCGAAGTTAATACTATCCTCGATTTTATCGAAATCATCCTGCAGCAGGTCCTGACCAAACGACCACGGCGTCCCATTCACAGCCCAAGGACGGCAGGTTTGTTCGTAAAACCCAATACACAACCCTTGGCCTTCTTGGCGCAAATAGCTTTCTCCAGCGGGGTCCATGACGTGCGGGTGCTCTATCCCGTCTTTCATCATATCGACGATCCTAGGAACGTCTTCTGTCACAATATATTGGTGCTCCATCGGGTGCAGTGGGAAATAGATCCCCGCCATCGCCCCAACTTCACGCGCCCACAGACCGCCCGCATTCACCACATGTTCCGCGTGAATTGTACCCTTATCCGTTACTACATCCCATGTCCCGTCGGGGCGCTGGTTGGTCTCTTTCACAAATGTATGCGTTTCAATCGTCGCACCGCCCATACGCGCGGCCTTTGCATAGGCATGGGTTGTACCTGAGGGGTCCAAGTGCCCATCAAGCGGGTCATAAAGCCCACCAATAATGCCCTCAATATTGGTCACAGGCGCGATTTTCTTGATCTCTTCAGGACCAACGATTTCGGTCTCTAAACCCATGAACCGATGCTTGGCGCGTTCGGCCAGCAGCATATCAAAGCGGTCTTGATTGTCGGCTAATGTCACGCCGCCCACGTGGTGTAATCCACAAGACATGCCTGTGATTTCCTCAAGCTCCTTATACAACTTAATCGTATAGCCCTGAAGCGCCGCCATATTGGTGTCACCGTTCAACGTGTGAAATCCGCCCGCTGCGTGCCATGTAGATCCCGAGGTCAGTTCAGAGCGTTCCAACAACATTACATCCGACCAACCCAATTTGGTTAGATGGTACAAAACAGACGCGCCAACAACGCCGCCTCCGATCACTGCTACGCGGGTGGTGGTTTTCATCGGGACGGTTTCCTTTGCATATCTCAATAGTAATTTGGATTTCACTCTGACCTGTAGCTGGCTCGATTGCGACAAAATATGTCGCCTTGTGGCAACCCGTGACAATACAAGTCGCGCAATTCAGAGGCAACGAAGCCAAGTTTCAGAGTGTTTTTTACATGTGTACCGATGCACAAGCCGTTGTATTTGGCGGCGGCGTTATCGGTAGTTCAGGCTTTTTAGACAAGCAAAGCAGCCCTCCGTTGGGGTTTGTGAATGGGGACGAGGCAGAGGTGATAGTGCAGGGTGTAGCCACAAAACGGTGGTTCTGGATGAAAAGGGCGTAGTGTTGCCGGGATGAAACTTGAGTCAAATGGCGGGTATGCTAACGTCTAAACGCTCACACCAAAGATGCGACCAACACCGGCAGTGATTGCCATAGCCGCTGCGCCCCAGAATAATACGCGCGCTGTTGCGGGCAGTTTTGGCGCTCCACCAGCTTGGGCTCCTAAGGCACCAAGGCCAGCGAGGCAGATCAATGTGGTGATAACAACAGCTGGGATAACCTTGTCGCTTGGTGCTAAAATCGCGGCGGCAAGTGGAAATGCTGCTGCGGCCGTAAATGTAAGCCCAGACGCCAGCGCCGCCTGTAATGGATTTGCAGTGTGCACTTCGGACAGTCCAAGTTCATCACGCACATGGGCCCCGAGGGCATCTACTTTGGTCAATTCTCTAGCGACTAAGGCGGCTGTTTCGGGGGACAATCCACGGGATTGATAGATGGAGGCAAGTTCTGCTTCTTCCTCTTCTGGCGTATCGATGAGGGCCTGTTTTTCACGAGCTATATCCGCGTGTTCAATATCGGACTGCGAACTCACAGATACGTACTCGCCTGCGGCCATCGACATAGCACCCGCGGCAAGCCCGGCAGCCCCAGCCACTAAAATCGCTCTCGGGCTGGGATCTGCAGCTGCAACGCCGACGATCAGCGATGAAACAGACACGATGCCGTCATTCGCGCCCAAGACAGACGCACGCAGCCAGCCGGTGCGATTGATGTAATGCAATTCTTCATGCGCAGATTCGTAAGGTAGGGTCATGGTGATCTCCGACAAAAATGTGGCACCTGCGCAATTTCACGCCAGCCACTCAATCTTTAGTATTCTCTTTTTCGGTGGAAAATTCTGCAATGTAAACACTGATGGATGACGTTCACATCATGCTCTGCCTGTCACTGGACCAATAGTAAGTGCCAACATCCACGGCGGGATAAATCCTTCCCTAAGATGCACTGTCCCCTCGTGCACCAGACCCAAGCTCCAAACTCAGCGGTTACAATCTCGCTTTAAACCTTCTATGAACCCTCCAACTCCTGAAGGGACACAGTATGCCTAAATCTAAAAAGCCACGCGTCAAACGCGCAGATGCCAACCCTGTAAAAAAGCCAGCGGCGTATCAAGGGCTGCACAATGTTGCGAGACAAGAAGGATCGCACCCAAATAAGGCCGGTAAGAAAGCCGTGAACAAAGGCGCGTAAGTTGGTTTTGTGACCGACGAGGCTGCGATGAAAACGTAGGGCGGGATTTATCCCGCCTTTGGCGAACGGTGCCGTGGCAGGGTTGAAGCCGCCCAACGGCACCCGATTTGCGCAAAACCTTACTTAACAGTTAACGACCGCCAGCAAAGGTTAACGCGGGCGTATGCGTTACCAACCTGTTAACGACCAAATCTCGCAAAAATGTACAAATCGACCCGTCAATTGTACATCTTGCCAAATTCGCCCTCGAAACTACGATTATACAGCTCTTGGATTGTACAAGTCAGGGGGCAAAATTGTACAGTTTAGCGTTAAGCAACCAACGCACGCCCCGTTAACCCGTGTAATTACAACGGGCGGATCTTCAGTTCAGTGATCCGATTACCGTCGCGTTCCATCACCTCGTACCGGAAGCCGTGGAATGAAAACACCTGACCCACAGTCGGGATCATCTGCGCCTCGTGAATGACCAAACCCGCGATGGTGTTGGCCTCTTCATCAGGCAGGTTCCAGTCGTTGGCGCGGTTCAAGTCACGGATGGTTGTCGCCCCGTCTACGATGAATTCACCATCGCCTGTGGCTGTCACTTGATGCTCTGTCTCGGCGTCAAATTCATCGGTGATTTCGCCAACGATTTCTTCCAAGATATCCTCAAGTGTGATCAACCCTTGCAGGCTGCCATACTCGTCCACGACCAGTGCAAAGTGGCTGCGATTGCGCAAGAATTGGCGCATCTGATCGTCCAAGGTGGTCGTTTCTGGCACAAAGTAGGGCAACACTGCGACAGATGAAATATCGAATGATTTCAATGCGCTCGCGTCGCCATCTGATCCACCAATCTCTTTATAAATAGCCCGAAGTAAATCTTTGGCATGGATAACACCAATGATGTTTTCAGGATCATCTTGATAGACAGGCAAGCGGCTGTGCGGTGAATTCAAACACTGCTCAAGGATTGCGTCAGGGGTATCCCCAAGGTTGACCATTTCGATGTCAGAACGGTGCAACATGATTTCTTCAACCACACGTTCGCCCAGATCAAGCGCGCCCAAAATACGGTCACGATCTTCCTTTTCAACGATGCCTTCGGAGTGCCCCAAATGAAGGGCGCCTGCGATCTCTTCGCGCACGGCCATGATGTGACTGTCTGGATCAATCCGCACACCAAACACACGCAGCACACCGCGCACAAGGAAACGCACGGCAGCAACGATTGGAGAAAATACAATTACAATCAATGAGATAGGGCGCGACACTGCTGCAGATACGCTTTCTGCATTGATGATCGCATAGGTCTTCGGCAGTACTTCTGCGAAGATCAAAACCAACAAGGTCATCACAACGGTCGCCATCAAAACACCGCTTTCCCCAAAGGCGCGCAAGAAGATACCAGTCGCCAATGATGTCGCGAGGATATTCACAAGGTTATTGCCCAGCAAGACCGATCCGATCAGCCGTTCGTTGTCTTCTGTGATGTCCAATGCGCGTTGTGCCCCGCGGGAACCCTTGTTCGCTTGGGCACGCAATTTACCCCGAGAGGCGGCGGTCAATGCCGTCTCTGAACCAGAGAAAAATCCAGACAAAACAAGCAGTAACAAGATCACGCCGCAGGTGATCCAGAACGAGTTGTCCAGCGTTGCCAATGTATCGATCATTTGTAAGTATATCCTTTACCTTACATGGGTTATGGGCGCGCTGGCCTGTGCATTCAAGGCCATGCGACTGCGAGGATTTACATTGCGACATGAACACATCGGCACGTTGAATGGCCCAGTCCTTGCGTTTGGTGGTCCGTATTCCAATTTGCAGGCGACACAAGCATTGTTTGAGCAGGCAAAAGAGCGTGATATAAGTGAACAAATTCTGATCTGTACAGGGGATGTCATCGCTTATTGTGGGGCTCCGAGTGCGACAGTGAATTTGGTTCGAAAATCGGGTTGTGTCGTTGTGGCAGGCAATTGCGAAATTCAGCTGGCCGCTGGTGCGCTTGACTGCGGGTGTGGGTTTGAAGATGGATCTGCCTGTGATCTTTTGTCGGCAGGTTGGTTTGTACATGCCAGCAAATCTATCGATGTAGTTGATTGCGAATGGATGGGGCAACGCCCTGATATTGTTACCTTTGATCATTGTGGGTCACGCTACGCCGTGTTGCATGGTGGACTAACAGACGTGGCGCGTTTTGTTTGGAACAGCAGTGACGATACGGTATTTTTGCAGGAATGGGCTGCAGTCGAAGAAAAAGTTGGTCCCGTGGATCACATTATTGCGGGGCATTGCGGCATACCGTTTGTGCGCGAAACTTCAAATGGACGTTGGATCAATGCAGGCGTCATTGGGATGCCACCACACAATAGTGAAAGTACGACGCGTTATGCAGTGATTGAAGAGGGCATGATCACAATCTGCGAGCTTGATTACGATATTGCCGGAGCGGTTGCCGATATGGAGTTAGCGGGATTGGTCCAAGGGTATGAAAAATCACTGATATCAGGTGTTTGGCCTTCTGAAGACGTTTTACCTCAGGACTTGCGTTTGCCATCCTTGGCCAGTGGATGATGTTCCAATACCAGCTCTGTTAGTCGTTCATCTAACACATGTGTATAAATCTCGGTGGTGGCAACGTCTGCATGCCCAAGCATCGCTTGAATCGATCGCAGGTCAGCCCCGCCGGCTAGTAGATGGGTGGCAAAGGCATGGCGCAAAGTATGCGGTGTCACCTTAGATGGCATCACGCCGCCATCCACAGCCAGTTCCTTAATCAGTAGGTAAAACCTGTGACGGGTTAGGAAACCTGCAGCGCCGCGTGAGGGAAATAGGAATTTCGATGTGGTCTTGCCTTTGGACTTGGCCAGATCATCGGCTGCATCGCGCATTGGCAACCATGCAATCAAGGCTTCGCGGGCAGGCGGTGACAGGGGAACAATCCGTTCTTTGCCACCTTTGCCAAGGATCAAAAGCACCCGTGGGTCACCCCGTGCGGCTGACACGGGAAGGCTAACCAATTCGGTGACGCGCATACCCGTTGCGTAAAGTAATTCCATCAAACAGGTGTTGCGTAGACGGTCGTGGCCCATTGTGCGGGCAGCGTCCAAAAGGCGGTCAACCTCCTCAACTGTAAGGGTTTTTGGTAGACGTTTGTCCAATCCAGGCCCCATGATTTGTATTGCTGGATTGTCTTCGCGCCAACCTTCTTCAAAGGCAAACCGATAGATTTGTTTGATGGATGACAGGCGGCGGGCACGGGTCGATTTGGCCAACCCTTGGGCGTCACAATAAATCAGATAGGATTCGACATCGTCTTGGGATGCTTCAAGGAAGTCGCGTGAATTTCGAGACAGCCACGCCTGAAAGTCTTTAAGATCGCGTCCATAGGCCAACAACGTATTGTTTGCGGCCCCTAATTCAGCTGCCTGTGCTTCCAAAAATGTTGAAATCCATTGGCTCATCAGGTGGCGTTCGCAATCAAAAGTTGCAAGGCGGCGCGGCGGGCGGCGTCCTCAAGCCCTAAGGCCCGTAGGGTTCCCAACGCGGTGCTAAGTTGCCCCATATCGCCCTGTGTGCCCGCGTGCAGTGTGGTCAAAGTGTTTAACAAGGCCATGCCCAAGGCACCATTCTTTGCGGTCTTTAATAATAC
>TARA_B110000908_G_scaffold36958_1_pt1 | contig 12892 bp, 17 predicted proteins | sample TARA_B110000908 | Tara Oceans TARA_B110000908 (sample SAMEA4398067) | marine metagenome | biome: Polar Biome; feature: [DCM] deep chlorophyll maximum layer (ENVO:01000326); material: water (ENVO:00002006), including particulate matter (ENVO:01000060) such as... | depth 36 m
AGTTTTTATAGAAGTTCAAAAAGCTATAACTACGACAGTCAAGCGTATATATACTCACGATTATTTCAGAAACCAATGAAATTTTTAGTAATAGAGAAAGGAACGGGTCTTATAGGTATTTTCGACACCTCTGAAGACGCTTACTCTAATGGTTCGTATAAAGTGGAGGAAGCAGAATCTCAATTCCTTAAATACTATGTAAATAAAGAAGAGGATTTATCAAACTTTACAAAGTATGGGGAAATCTAATAAATATGCAAATATAGACGAGTTTGCACAAATAATAAGTATCGTCATTTTAATAATAATTTTAATCAAGTTTAATTTAATATAAATACTATGGGACTACTAATTTCAGCTTCGATCAAAGCTTCTGAACTAAAGAAAATTGATCCAAACAAAGTAATAAAAGGTGAAAAGGACAACTACATTCCTATCTTAATTTCTGTAAATGATGATTCTAGATTCGGTAAAAACGTATCAATTAGCATCCAACAAGAGAAAGAAGAGAGAGATAATAAAGCACCTATGCATTACTTAGGAAATGGCTCGGTCATATGGACTGATGGTACAGTTAAAAAAGGAGTAAAAGAGGATAAAAACAATAACTCTGAACCTTTTGAGAAAAAGTCGCCAGCTAGTAGCGGTGCTTTAGATAACGATATGCCTTTTTAATTAACAACTAACTCTCTGAAAGCTTTTGCGAGTAGGAGAGTTATTTTAAAACACATTTATGGAAAGAAATTTCAAAGTACTTAAAAGAATTGCTGATATAGTAGCAAGTCATTATGAGGTACACCCAATGTCTATGTTTCCTAATAATAGATTAAATCATTTTGCTGAAATAAGGCAGGTTTTTCATTATATGGCAACAAAGCATACCAAAGCTAGTTTACAGGAAGTTGGAGACTTCTCAAAAGCTATGGGTAGAAAAAAAGCTCACAATCATGCTAGTGTACTACATTCGGTAAAAAAAGTAACCGGCTTTATAGATGTAGATAAAAAATACAAAGAAGAGCTTGATGAGTTAGAAAACAGGATATACAAAGCAGTAAGTTTAATTAACGAGTCTTCAAAAGTAAGAGATAGTCACGTCCAGGAAATTATCGAGGTAGTTTTTGGTGAAGATAATTTAGAGTACTTAGAATTAGTTCATTTGTTAGTTGAAAAAATTTACGTAAACAAGAATAAAGAAGAATTATCTCATTTAATTTTTCTACAACACAAATTGAACAATGAAAGGATTTATAAAGCTTCACAGGTCGATACTGGATTGGGAATGGTATAAAGACGCGAATACTAAACATTTATTCATACACTTGCTTCTTAATTCTTGTTACGATAATTGTAGATTTATGGGCAAATCAGTTAAAAGAGGAGAGTACATAACCTCTTTGACTAGGCTATCTAGTGACCTAAATATACCTGTCAGACAACTCAGAACTTCATTAAAAAGATTAGTGAAAACTGGGGAAATCGACACGCAAACGACAAACAAATATACTAAGGTAACTATCTTAAACTATGACAGTTACCAAGTTGATGAGGTTAAGAAAAAGAAGGAAGCGACACGCAAACGACAAACAATCGACACGCAACCGACAGAGATAAGTAAGAATATAAGAAAGAAAGAAGATAATAAAACAATGATAGATATATGTAAAGCTGATATCATATGGAAAGAAACAACAGCTATGCACTTTTCTTTAACCTTATCCAAGATTGATGTTGCCTTAGATAAATTCCTTCAAGTCTTAACAATAACGGATGAGAAAAAAACCAGTATGCGTGATTTAAGAACTCACTTTGTGAATTGGATGAAATACAACTCTAATAAAATTTCTACAAGTAATGGAGATTACAAATGGAAATGGAAAGGTCAAGCCATTAGAAGTGGAACAAAAGCGGAAATGGAGATTGATAAAAACAAATTTGACCAAAAAGGTTTTGACTTTACAATACTATAATTATGATGAAAACAGAATTCGAGGTAGATGTATTTAATCAATATAAACTTCCAACAAATAAGAAAAAATCAACATGCCCAGTTTGTTCTTCACAAAGAAAGAAGAAGACTCAAGAATGTTTAATGTTAGATTGGGAAAGAGGTTTAGGTACTTGTCAGCATTGTGGAGAGATTTTGCAATTACATACATATAAGTTTGAGAAAGATAGCAATGCTGTTAATTATATAACTCCTAAAACAATAGTTTCACAATCAACAAGTGATGGGGTTATTAATTGGTTTAAAACAAGAAATATATCTGAAGAAACTGTAAAAGATTTAAAAGTTACTAATGGTAATGAGTATATGCCCCAAGTAAGTAAAGAGGTTAATGCTATATTTTTTAATTACTATGTTCAAGGTAAGATAGTAAACATAAAATACAGAGATGCTCAAAAGAATTTTAAAATGTATAAAGGTGCTCAAAAAACCTTTTACAATATTGATTCTATAATGGGTAGAGACGAGTGCGTAATAACAGAGGGAGAAATAGACACTATGTCTTATCATGAAAGTGGAATTAAAAATGTAGTAAGCGTACCTAATGGATTTAATTCTAGTGGGCAAGTTAATTTAGATTACCTAACTGATTTTTACTTTGCTTTTGAATCTAAAAGTAAAATATACTTAGCACTAGATGCTGACCAAGCAGGAGAGAATGGTAAAAAAGAATTTATAAGAAGATTTGGTTCTGATAAATGCTATTTAGTAAATTTCAAGGATTGTAAAGATGCAAATGAGTATTTAATTAAGTACGGAAAAGAGGCTTTAAAAAATACAATAGCAGACTCAACACCTTGTCCAATAGAAAACGTCATAAGAGTTAATGATATGACCTCTGAATTGGATTCTTTTTATAAGAATGGTGTTGAAAATGGTTATAAAATAGGTTTAAGTAGTTTTGATGGTATATTTTCAACATATACAAAACAATTCATTGTAGTGACAGGTTTCCCTTCAAGTGGTAAATCTGATTTTGTAGACCAAATGACTGTTGGGTATAATATGATGTATAATTGGAAAATTGCTTACGCATCTACAGAAAACTATCCTCAATACTTACACGTAGATAAATTAGTTAGAAAGTATTATGGAAGAACTCCAGAGTATAATGACACAAAAGAAATGCCTTGGAAAGAATGTGTAAGTCACGTAAATAAAAACTTTTTCTTTATAAATTACGATGATGGATATGATTTAGATAAGGTTTTAAAGAAAGGTGAAGAACTTGTAAGGAGAATGGGTATAAGATGTTTAGTTATAGACCCATACAATAAGGTTAAAGATAAAGCATCCTCTAATCTAAGTATAAATGATTACACGAATGCATACTTAAATAAAATAGATAATTGGTGTAAGAAGAATGACTGTATAATTATATTAGTTGCACACCCAACAAAACCACAAACAGATAAGGGTAAGGTTTTTGAGCCTACATTTTATGATGTGAAAGGTGGTGGAGAATTCTATGACATGAGTCCTCATGGATTGTTAGTTCATAGGGATTACGAGCAAGGAACAGTTAAGGTAAAGGTTTTAAAAGTTAAGTTCTCTAATCTTGGAGAAAATCAAGCAGATGTAAATTACTTTTGGAATGTAAACAATGGCAGGTACACTGAAATGATAAACGGAGACCCTAGGTGGGATAACACGAATTGGATAACATCAAGTAAAACACCTTTTGATAAAAACAAAGAATTAGATAAGGAATTTAAACAAATAGAGATATAATTATGGAAACAAAACAATTACGAAAAGATTTAAAAAACGGTTTAGAGTTGGTATTAACCCTTCAATTAACTTTAGAACTGATGGATGAGTACAAACTAAAGGGGTTGCCTAAAAAGTATGGAAACATGTTTAAAAACTCTTTAGAAAAAGATTTGTCACAATCATATGACAGGCTCTACAACATAGATCAAGAGTATACAACAAATGCAATGAACAAAAAAAACCAATTGATATCAAATATAGCGTCATTTAATGAGGTTGATGCAATATTGTTCGCTCAGTTTGCTGAGAAGTTCATAGACAATATAGAAATAGCTAGAAAAAAAGGAGTAGTATTTTTTGATAAACTAATATAAAAAGAAATAAATAAATTATGACACCAAAAGAAAAAGCAATAGAGTTGTTAGGTAATTTTGATAACATTAATTTAATAGCAACAAGAAACACCAAAGGGAATTTAGTTTCTCCTTACAAAAGTAAATACCTTGAAAATGAATGTTGTGTGTATAATTCAAAAAAAGGTGCATTACTTTGTGTAGATGAGATATTAGAAGCATTAGAACACCAAACGTGGCAAAATAAAGATTGGATAAGATACTACAAAGAAGTTAAACAAGAAATAAATAAATTATGAAGCAAAAGAAAGGGAAAACAGAAATTAGATGGTTTTTAATTGGTTGGTTATCAATGTACTTATTGGGTAAAATTTTAGGGTGTTATTAATAAATAAATTATGGTAAGAGTAATAGGTTTTATGGCAATAGCAGTAGGGGTAATAATTATAGGGAAAACAATAGTCCAGAAGTTGTGTACACACTTGAGCAGAAATTGCCATTATAATAGCACTATTAAGTGTTTTAAACGCTTTATTGCTACTGCAGTACCAAAGGATTGGGATCCTTATTACGAAGAGTACTTAAAGGGTAAACAGGTTGAAACGAAAGACATAAAAAAAACACAAATGAGTTTACTATATAAAAAACAAGAAGACATAATCACATCGGTTGAAGTTAGACATATAAGCGGAGGAAGAGTAGTATTAGACTTCTCAGCAGATTGCGGAAAGTTCGGCACAGATGAAATGCTAGATGGATATACTTTAACCGCTGATAGATTGTTAATGATATTACAACATAGCGAAATAATTACTGAAGAAGAAAATTATTCTTAAATAAAAGACCAATCCGTGACAATGATAAAGTTTGCCGTCGCTGGGGACTATTTGATTTGCGGGGTTGGTTTTAATAAAAACATAAATTATAAATGAATAATCAAGGTAAAGCAATACATTTATATATGGGTATATGTTTTAAGGAAAATATAAAAATATACCCAATAATATACGACAGAAATAATTTTAAGATTCAAATAGATTATGATGGTCGTATAAAAACAGGTAAAGAACTCTATAGAGTTACAACTGATCAAAAAAAAATGCAAACAAAAATTATAGAATTATACTATGAAATCGGAGATAAAATACAAGGTAGGAAATAAAACATTTATATATGATTTACATTCTTTAGAAAGGTCATACAATAAATATATAAATATGACAGACGAAGAATTTTTAAAAGATATATTAAGTGCTCTTCATTTTTCCATATACATTTGTTTTGTAAAAAATTTAGAGACTAAAGATATTTTATCTGATGATGGAATAATTCATCAATTAACTCATTTGACACAAAATAACACAAGAAAGTATGTTAATTTAGAAGAAATTAGGGTTAATTTCAAGAAAACTTTGGTTATTAACAAAAAAACAATTACATTTAATAAAATTATTTATTAAATGTCAACTCCTCTATTGAAAAAAGATTTATTTTGGGCCATGTTTGATTCAAAATTACAAATGGTTAAAGAGTTTAATATAGCTTTCAGTATAGAGAATGAAAGCAAACCCTCCCTACTTACCGAAGAGAAGTTTCAACTGAAGCTTCGTATAATGCAAGAAGAACTTGATGAATATAAGGAAGCGTGTGAGAACGATGACTTAGTTGAGGTTGCAGATGCTATTGTAGACATGATGTATGTTTTATATGGTATAATAATTCAACACGGATTAAGTGATGTGTTTTACGATATGTTTCAAGAAGTTCATAGATCAAATATGAGCAAGTTAGAAAGGGGTAAGCCATTAAGAAGATCTGATGGTAAAATCCTAAAAGGCACAGAATATTTTAAACCTAATTTAAAAAAAATATTAGATAAATAAGTGCTTAAACAGAGAGAAACATATTTAATTAAAACTTTTGATGTTTTACACGACAAATTAAATGATGTGTTTGAGAGTGTCTCTGACGGAAATTTCGAAGATTCCAGAAATAATATTAATTCGTTAATATATGACCTTAAAGAGTTAAAGAAAAACACCGAATCATGAGTAAAAAAAGAGTAAGATTAAGTAAGGAAGAAGCTATCGCTTTAGGAGCACCAGTAAAAGACATTGAAGAAGGAAGAAAAACATTTAGGTCTTATATAGACATTGAAGACCAGCAAAAGCTTAACCAAATAAGGAATCAAGGTGTTGCTGATTATTGTAAAGAACGAGGTATTGATTTCAATAGTGTTAGTCAGTATTGGGATAAAACAAAAGAGTATTCAGTACAAGTAAGACCAACAGTAGTATCATACAACGATATATCTAGACAGATAATCGATGAAATGAAATTATACTCTCCTAAATACCCTTCAGTAAAAAGAAAAAACAAAAAAGACCCTCACTTATTAGTTATAGACCCAGCAGATGTTCATATTGGGAAACTATCTACTGCTTTTGAGACTGGAGAAGATTATAATTCAGAAATAGCTATACAAAGAGTTAGGGATGGTGTTCAAGGGATATTGAATAAGTCCGCTGGTTTTCAGATAGACAAATTCTTATTGATAATAGGTAATGATATATTACACATAGACACTCCTAAGAGACAAACTACTTCCGGAACACCACAAGATACTGATGGTATGTGGTATGAAAGTTTTTTAAAAGCAAAAGCTATTTATGTTGAGGTTATAGAAACCCTTTTATCTATAGCAGATGTTCATGTAACATACAACCCTAGTAATCATGATTACACTAACGGATTCTTTTTAGCTGATGTTATAACTACTTGGTTTAGGAAATCTAAAAACGTAACTTTTGATTCAAGTATAAGTCATAGAAAATATTTTAGATACGGGTCTAACCTAATAGGAACGACTCATGGAGATGGTGCAAAGAACAATGATTTACCTTTACTTATGGCTGTTGAAGCCAAAGACGATTGGTCACAATCAAAACATAGATATGTTTATACGCATCATGTTCATCATAAAAACGCAAAAGATTATGCAGGTGTAACAGTGGAAAGTTTAAGAAGTCCTTCTGGAACAGATAGTTGGCATCATAGAAATGGATATCAACACGCTCCAAAAGCAATAGAAGGTTTTTTACATCACCCCGAATTTGGGCAAATAGCAAGATTAACACATATATTTTAAATGGAAGAAAAATGGAGTATGTTGTCGCTTACGTTTAGGTGGCCTCACGAAGCTGTTATATTAGGTTTTGAGTTGATTCCTCCAGGAGAGGATGAGAATTACAACACAGTTAGAATACATTTAATGCTGATGACAATTAATTATGATTTTGGGTGGGGAGAATCCCCTTATTAAGAATAAAATTAGTATATTTGTATATATCTCCCTTAACAGTTTTTTAAACTAACTGTTATGTTTTGTTTTCAAAAAAACCTCCTAAATCAAGGGGGTTTTTTAATTATATTTGTTATATGGAAGGAAGAAACAAAATTTTTATAAGCACACACCCTTCAGACAATCACTTAGATTATGTAAAAGATTTATTAGAAGACATTGATATTGAAGAATATTTAGATGATTCTTTTATTTATGTAAATATATTTGATAAAGGAGGAGCAGAGGTTTTATCTTTTAAAAATGAGCATGTTTTTCACGCTTCAAAAGAGTTAAGTGTAAACAATAAGATGGCTATAGAGTATCTTATAAGGTCTGAGGAGATAAAACAAAAGTTCAATGAAGTATGTTATTGGAATGAAATAAATAACATGAAGAAATTTGTTGTAGTTGTTAGTGAAGTAAAAACTAAAAACGATACAGTTAAAAATTATGCCTCAGAAGCTGTGTATTCAGAAACATATGTAAGTGCTGTGATGAATTGCATAGATAAAGGTTTAGAAGATTACTTATACTTAGAAAATGTAGATGCGTAAATTTAAGAAAGGAAAACAAATAACAAGGTCGACTAAAGTAAAGATAGATGGTATACAATTTCTATCAAAATTAGAATCTCATATGTATTTATTGCTTAAAGCAAATAAAATAGATAACGGGTATGAATCTACAAAATTCACAATCATTGATGGATTCTTTGCTGATTTCTCTTCTTATGAAAAAACTCCTGCTAAAAAATACTTACACGATAGGGGTAACAAAAAAGTTCTTCCAATAACATATACTCCAGACTTTGTAGATACTCAAAACCCTCCTAGATATATTATAGAATGTAAAGGAAACCCCAATGAGAGGTTTCCAATGGTATGGAAGCTATTTAAAAGACACCTACACCTTAATAACATTAAAGCAGACCTATTTGTTCCAAGGAACCAAAAAGATTGCCAAGAGGTCATTAAAATAATACAAGAGAAATATTATTAATCTTCTTCTTGTAGAGGCCCTTGCATACCCATAATCCTTTGCATGTTTTGATCTGGTTTAGTCTGTAAAAAATACTTTTCTATTGTACGTTCTAATTTATCACCATACTTATCTAAATCAGCTCTAGGAGCAATTGGATTCATAATAGAATGCATTCTTACTTGATAAAGAAAATCAACAGCATTAGCTAGTTTTTGTCTCATAGCGTCATTTGGAGCAGTTAAATATCTTTCTGTGTTTTTATAATCTCCTTTATTAACTATTACAGTTCCATTTTTTCTAAGAGTATGAGCAGTTCTAATTCTTTCAGTAATTTCTAAACCTATACCAAGAAGTCCTGATTTTTTAAGAATCATATCTATACCAGTGTCAGTATCTAATGGCTCGTCAAAACCTCTAGAACTAAACTCTCTTGCTATATCTTCTCCGTATATACTATTTACACTCCAAGCCATCATATCATTCATAAATCCCATCACAGGTGTTGGATTTAATGTTTGAACAGCATCTTGAATTGTAGAACCTATTATCGGATAAGTCTTTCCTGTTTCAAATTTATTATCATAATTCATAGCGTATTGCTGAAATCCATCAACAACATCTTGCATTTCTCTAAATCCCGAAAGAGCAGATTGAGCAGCGTTTCTTTCTTCAATACTTGTAGCACCCTGCACTGTAGAGGTCAATGCATCAAGGTCGTCTTTATCCGATGTTATTCCAAGTCTACTTGATATATCACCTTCCATTCCCCCATTCTCATAAAGATCGTCTTCATCCATTCCTAAAGCTAAGAGTGCAGACAAGCCTTTTAGTGTAGCTACACTACCAGCGTACTTTACAGCATTAAAAGAAACAATCTCATTTAACTTTCCTTTCATAAACCTTCTTGCATCTTGCTTTTGCAGTTCAGAAATATTTGGGTCTTGAAGTATGGATATTTGATTTGAAAAATCAGCTTTAGCATTTAAGATAAACTTTTGAAAAGGCATAGCAAATCTCATTCCGTTCTTGCCAATGTCACTACTGTATACTCTAGATTCCCCAGCTGGATCACTCTGTCTCATTGTTCTATCCACAATAGCATCCGCGTATTTTATAGCTTCTAAATCTGGATTTGCATTTTCTTTTTCCCAAAAAGCATCTAAATCTCCAACATTCTCTCCTTGTTCTATTTTATAATCTAAATAGTGAGTTTCAAAAGCCATGTTTGCAGCAGCCTTATCTGAATTAGCTAACAAAAACTCTAAAGCTAATTCATTTGACTTACCTATAGTTTCTAAAACTCTATCAATTGTTAATTGAACACCAGAAGACGCTTCTTGAAGAACTCTTCCTTGAGCATCTGTAAGATTTAAATTTTTAATATAGTAATCTGCCGGCATAGATTTGTTAGGGTCAATAGCTAATTGAGAAGATAAAGCATTCCTAAGACCTGTTCTAGATTTCTCATATATGTTACCTAGTTTACCCATACTGTCAAAATAGCCTAAAGCTCTTCCAACTTTATTATTCGCATTAAAAGAACCTGCTGTACCTGTAAAGAAACTAAGTCCTCTTTTTTTTAAATAAGACCTAGCTTGTTTACTTTTAACAATAGGAAATGTACCAGCCCATGCACTTGTAAACTGACTCATTGGCTGAGTAAGTCTTGTAAGGGATATAGCAGAAATACCACCGTATAAAGCATTAACAGTTTTTTGTAACGTTGTTTTTATTTTTGTATCACCAATATCCGTTGGAGATAAATTAGAACTCTTAACATCGTCTTTCCACATAGCAGATCTTTTACTAAAACTATTTAATAATAAATCCTTAAGGGCTCCGTCTTCAAAACTGTTTTTAAACGTAGGGTTTTGAAGAAGGTTATCTAGGGTTTCGTAATGCTTTTTACCGCTTATTTCCATCTCCATTCCATTAAGTTGACCATAAGCACTATCCCAGTAAAGTCCGGGGTTTAATCTTAAATCTGTTCCTAATGATTCTGGTCTAGTAACGTTTTTACCGCTGTTAGAACCTATTCCATCAAAACTAGTCGGCCCAAAGTAATCATTATACTTTGATCCATCTGAAGCTTTTGACATAAAAATTGGAGTATATGAACCCTCCTCGAATTTAAAGGCTTCATAGTTTTCAAAATCATTAATTCTATCAAGAGCTCTTTGTCCAGGCATAACTTCTGAAAGCCTAGTTATTGCATTTAAATTAAATGGTAATGCTTTACTAGAGACATCATCAAATGATGAAGCATCAGAAACACCAGTCTTTCAACTACAGCTTTATATTCTTTATACTTGCGTTTTCTAGCTAATTTACCAGCAACTTTAGGGTCTTCTGAATCTTCTTTTCTTTTTGCAAGTTCTTCTATTATTAAATTCTTTGCTCTAGAAAACTCTATATCTACACCATCTTGATTTTTTTCTCCAACCTCTCTTCTTAACATACTTAATATTGACATTTCATAAGAAGTGTCAACGTCAGAGCTTGGGTCTAAACTATATCTTGTTCCGTTTGCTTTATTATATGCCTCTACTTCAGCTCTGTATTCAGAAGTATGACCAGCTTTTATATTACCTGATTTTTGTTTTGCTTCTGCAGAAGACCTTAATCCTTCTTGAATTAAGTTATGTAAAGGAGCTCCAATTTGAGAATCTCTAATCAAAGTCATACCTTCAATAGTCATTGTATTTAAACCAGCTCCAGCTTGTATCGTTTGTGCTAGTTGATTATACATTTGTAATCCTTTCTCTGTTAAAGAGCCGTCGCTATTTAAAACACCTTTTAACTTAGCTCCTACTCGTATCTTCCCAGATGAATTAGATCTTATCTGTAAAGCTATGTCATGTGCATCTAATATAGACTCTATCTTTCCAAAAGAAACTTTATTACCATTTTTTAAATTATCAAAGAAACTTTTTACTTCTTTATATTGTTTTGGAGCTAAATCATTAGCAAAATCAGAATCAACATTAAGAGATTCTATTCTGTTAACTATAGCAGATGTTCTTTCTTTTTTAACCTCAGCCTCTGTTTTTACAGGAGCTAATGGTTGACCTACAACAACATTTCCGTTCTCATCTTTTTCAATAGGAGCGTCTTCTTTGTTATCCTTATTATCATCAATATTTAAATCAAGTTCAGTAGCGCCCAGCATATCTTTCACAGTCATTAAATCGTTTGATAAACTCCAATCTTTAAGTTCTTGCCTATCAACCTCAACCAAGAAGTCATTAGCTGAGTTTATCCCAATATTTGATGCTGCATTAGCGTTTTGCCTTGCTATTACTATTCCATCAGCCACAGCTTGTGTATGTAGTTTAGCCGCACGATCAAAAACAGCAGGGTCATTACTATTTACTGTAAAATCTTTTTCTCCTGCATCAGCTTTTTCTTTCCCTATTATCTCAACAGCCTGTCCTAAATAATCTTGCTGAACACTATTTTCTGCAAAATAAAAAGACATATCACTTGGGTACTTAGATAAAATACCTTTAGCTTTAGCTTTAAGATCAATTATATTTTTTTCACTTTGTTTTTTTACATTATTAGAAGTGTCTTCACTAGTAATATTTCCATCTTGTTGCTCTATTTGTCTTAGTATGTCTAAAAACTTTGACTTCTCTCTAACATTCATCCTGCTAACGAGGTCTTGCTTCATGTCATCAAACTTCTGAACCTTAAGGTCTGCTTTTGATTGAAGATCTTTTAAAGTTTTATATTCTACATTGTTTTTTAAATCAACCAATCCTTGTTCTGATTGTTTTTCTATTTGATTTACTTGAGCATCAACATTAAGTTTGTTTACTATAGCTTCATTTTCAGCAGGTAGGTTCATGTTATTCTTAACCTGTTGCTCACCCACCTTTTTAATCTTACTTTGAGAGTGTATTTTTCCACCAATTCCCATTCCAATACCACTAATAACAGAAACTAAAGATGTTTCTTTCACTAAGTTTTTAGCTCTTTCAAAATCCCATACATCAAGACCAAATTGGACATCTACATAATAATTTGTTAAAGCAATAATATTTTCTTCAGGTAACTCTGCTAGTACAGCTTTTTTATCAATCCCTAAAGCCCTAGACATTTTACCAGCTACACTTTGTCTCACGTTTTTAGCATAAGCATCCGCTATTTTTTTAGCATTTTCAGCTGTCTTAGGGCCTGTAAATTTATTAGCAGACTTTAGTCCTTTAAAGTATTTAAATGTAAACAAAGAAGTAACACCGACCTCTACACCAGCTTTTGTTAATGAATTTAATCTAGACATTGCGCCAGATTGATTTAACATTGTTTGTTCGTCTGGACTTAATGCAAATCCTAGTTCTTGTTTTTCTTTAAGTTCTTTCCTTGCTGAGTTTTGAGAAACTCTATCTCCACCATAACTACCTAAACCTGTTGCTGTAAGACCAACAACTGGATTTGCTATAAACAGTCCTGTATATACTAAAGATTGAGATATTGCGGTAGATGATTTATATA
>TARA_B110000908_G_scaffold89553_1_pt1 | contig 12875 bp, 11 predicted proteins | sample TARA_B110000908 | Tara Oceans TARA_B110000908 (sample SAMEA4398067) | marine metagenome | biome: Polar Biome; feature: [DCM] deep chlorophyll maximum layer (ENVO:01000326); material: water (ENVO:00002006), including particulate matter (ENVO:01000060) such as... | depth 36 m
AACCGCTTGCACATGCAGAAAAACGAAGGTGGCAGCATACCGGAGGAGTTCCGGGTTGAATATGTTGCGGACCGGGCGCAGACAGCAGCCACGGCCTTTTTAGGACTGACCATGGAGTGTTGCCGATGCCACGACCACAAGTATGATCCTATTTCACAAAAAGATTATTTCAGCACCTTTGCCTTTTTTAATAACATCGATGAGGCTGGGCTTTATTCCTATTTTACGAAATCCGTCCCGAGCCCGAGCATGCCAATTATGGCAGAAGCCGAGAAAGTCATGATGCGCGCTAAGGAGGCGAAACTAGCTCAAGCTGAAGCTCGTGTGGCTGCCGTGAAGGAGTCTGAGAAAACAGCCTTCGACCAATGGGTTCAGAATGGGGATTGGGATGGAGCGGTTGCTGTTAAGGGGATGATTGGCGCGTTTAATTTTGATGCCGCCGATAAGGGAAAGATTCCCAATCAACATGCGCCTAAATCTTTGGGAACCTATAACGCGACATACTCAAAATTAGTCGAGGGCAGGACGGGGAAGTCGGGCAAAGGCTTCATTCTCGATGGTGATAGTGAACTTAGTTTCGGGGCACTAGGTCCCTTCGAGCGGCATCGCGATTTCTCCTTGAGCTTATGGGTGAACACTCCAGTTCATCACAAGCGGGCCGTGATTCTCCATCGGACTCGCGCTTGGACGGACGCGGCAAGTCGTGGTTATGAGCTACTGATGATCAATGGTAAACTCAACGTTGCCTTGGTTCATTTTAATCCGGGGAATGAGATCAGGATTCAAAGCAAAGAGAAGCTATCGCTGAATGCCTGGAAACAGATCACAGTCACTTATGACGGATCATCGAAGGCTTCAGGCCTCAAACTCTACTTGGATGGTCAACCCGTTGCTACAGAGGTCCTCAAGGATCACCTAACAAAAGAAATCTATTATTCGGCTAAAAAGAAGACGGCTCTCAAAGTTGGAGCTCGGTTTCGGGACAATGGATTTAAAAAATCGAAGGTCGATGAATTGCGCGTTTTTGATCGGCGATTGACCCGTCTTGAAGTCAGGGAGAATTTTTCAAAGGGTGCGAAGTCATCCGATAAGGCAGATCGTTTTGCCTATTATCTCGATAATGAATCGGAGGCTTACGGGATCGCCTTCAAGGATATTTTGGCGAAACGTAAAGATCTCAATGAGTATAGAAATAGCCGGAATTACATGATGGTGATGAAGGAGATGCCGAAGCGACGGAATACCTATTTACTGACACGAGGCCTCTACAGCACACCCGATCTATCGGAAGTGCTAGAGCCAAAGCCGCCAAAGAAAGTCTTTCCATTTGGTCCTGAATATTCCCGTGATCGATTGGGTTTAGCTAAATGGCTGACACATCCAGAACACCCATTGACAGCCCGTGTTGCCGTGAATCGTTACTGGCAAATGATCTTTGGAAACGGATTAGTGACCACGACAAATGACTTCGGCTCTCAAGGCTCCTATCCATCTCATCCTGAGATGTTGGATTATTTATCGCGATCATTTATCGCTTCGGGCTGGGACGTGCAGGCTCTTGTAAAGCAGATCGTGATGTCGCAGACATTCCGCCAGAGCTCAAATATGTCAGCGGAGTTACATGAGAGAGATCCAGAAAATAAATGGTTAGCGCGTGGTGCTTCTTATTACCTGAGTGCTGAAATGCTGCGTGATAATGCGCTTCATACAGCGGGTCTGCTGGGTGGTGACTTAGGTGGGGCCAGTGTAAATCCATACAATCCACAGGGGGATCTCTACCGGAGAAGTTTGTATACGACTTGGAAACGTAATGCACCATCACCGGAAATGCTTATTTTTGGTGCGCCACGCCGACAAGTTTGTTCGGTGAAACGGGAGAAGACTTCAACGCCACTACAACCACTCGTCCTGATGAATAGTCCTCAAGTCATCGAAAGTTGCCAAAACATGGCAGGGCTGATCCTGTCTCACAAGGCGGATGATACTGGTAAAGTTCAATTGGCATTTATCAAGCTTACCGGGCGAGAGGCCAGCCCGAATGAACTTGAGATACTCACCAAGTTGTTAGCCGAGCAGCGAGTCTACTTTAAGGGAGCTCCCGATGTGGCGACTCAATTAACTGCAATGGGTAAGGTCAAAGCTAAGCAGAAGGATAAACAAGAACTCGCAGCGTGGACTGTGATCGTGAACACCATCATGAACCTCGATGGGTTTTACATGTTGAGATAAAGGAATAAATAATATGATCGACCGAAGAGAATTTTTGAAAATGAGCACCGCTCTTGGAGCAGGCCAGCTGGTGAATTCCAATGCGCTGGGAGCTGGTGTAATCGATCCAACGCAAGGAGTTCTCGGAGGGGCTCATATGCCAGCGACAGCGAAGCGGGTGATCTATCTCTACATGGCAGGTGGACCGTCACAGTTTGAGACATTCGATAACAAACCTGTCATGAAAAAGTGGCACGGGCAAGATCTACCCAAATCCATTATCGGCGAACAACGCCTTACGGGTATGTCAGGGAACCAATCCTCATTACCCGTCGCGGCAAACCCCTATCAATTTTCCAAACACGGGGAATCAGGTATGGAGGTGAGTGAGCTGCTTCCACATACGGCAAAAATCGTTGATGAAATCGCTCTTGTGAAGACGATGTACACAGAGGCGATCAACCACGGACCGGCTAACACATTTATGCAAACCGGTTCACAAATTGCAGGTCGACCATCCATGGGAGCCTGGCTGGACTACGGTTTGGGAACAGGCAATCCCAACTTGCCACCTTTCGTTGTGATGAGGACAAAAGGGAAGGGAGGGCAGCCCCTCTTTGCCCGCTTGTGGGGGAATGGTTTCCTGCCCTCACAGTATCAAGGCGTCATGTTCCGACCCGAAAACGACCCCGTTTTGTTTTTAAATAACCCAGGCGGGATTGCCAAATCCTCACGCCGGGGTGTGCTTGATGCGCTTCGCCGACTCGAGGAGCTGAACCAAGAGAAGGTCTACGACCCCCAAATCGCGTCACGCCTAGCGCAGTATGAAATGGCCTACCGGATGCAAGGATCTGTCCCCGAGGCTGTTGATACAGGCAATGAAACGAAAGCTACATTTGATCTCTACGGAGCGGATTCAAAAACTCCGGGGACGTTTGCTAACAATTGCCTCATGGCTCGTCGATTAGCCGAACGTGGAGTCAAGTTCATCCAGCTCTATCACCAAGGCTGGGATCAACACGGTGGCTGCCCTGGTGGAGTGAAGAAGCAATGCAAGGATGTCGACCAGGCATCAGCCGCCTTAGTAATGGATCTCAAACAACGTGGACTCCTTGAAGATACTCTCGTCATCTGGGGGGGCGAATTTGGCAGGACGGCCTATTCACAAGGAAAACTCACCAAGGATAATTACGGTCGGGATCATCATCCTGGGTGTTTTCCAACATGGTTTGCCGGTGGTGGTATCAAAGGTGGCACCATTTATGGAGAAACGGACGATTATTCCTACAATATTGCATCCGAAGACAAGATGCATGTGCATGATTTTCATGCCACGGTTCTTCACTTACTGGGTATCGATCACACCCGTCTCTCATTCAAGTTTCAGGGGCGCTCGTTCCGACTCACCGACGTGCACGGGCATGTGAAACACAAAATTTTAAGTTAATGAAAATACTCACAGGAATCACACTATTTATACTAGCGACAGCTTTAAGCGCGAGCGCGCATGGACCGAGTGGTGACCACTCTAACGACGGGGGAACTGTCATAGCCAACGCCGAAAACGGGGAAGTCATCGGGCATGGTGCTTTTAAATATCGAGTCCATAAAGATTGGGGTAAACTAGACACCAAGAAATACCCCATCAAAAACTGTCATGGCATGGTGCAGCTCAAGAGTGGCGATTTTTTGGCTCTATGCGACGACACTCGACATAATTTTCTACTCTACAGCCCGGAAGGGAAACTCAAGAAGGCGTGGATGACCGAGTATCCAGGGGCTCACGGAATCGAGCTGTTTGAAGAGAACGGTGAGGAGTTTTTAATCATCGTCGATAGCGGCTGGGCAGTGCGCGCGGGAAAACAACTCAAGGAAACCGGACGTGTAGCGAAAACAACAACAGACGGCCAGCTCGTCTTCGGCCTTGGCCATCCTCAGACGGTGGGAGCTTACGAGCCGGGACAAAAATACATGCCCTGTGATGCGGCTGTGGCACCTAATGGCGATATCTATGTGGCCGATGGCTATGGCTCACAGTGGGTTAGCCAGTATGATAAAAACGGCACTTATATACGTAAATTCGGAGGGGCGGGGGATCCTGATAAAAATGCCCAATTAAAAAACTCCCACGGCGTTTCAGTTGATCTAAGAGATGAGGCCAACCCGAAACTCCTCGTCAGTTCCCGCAGTGAGAACAAGCTGAAGGTCTTTACCCTCGACGGTAAATTTATTGAAAATATTGATTTGCCTGGAGCTTATGGTGGACAGGCTGTTGTGCATGGTAAAAACCTCTACGTGGGCGTCTGCTGGTCTAAAAAAGAGGGCAAAGGCTCTAGGCTGAAGAATTCAGGATTTGTAGCTATCCTTGACGAACATAACAAAGTGGTCTCATGCCCCGGAGGGAGCCAACCCGTTTATGTGGATGGGGAAATCCAGCCCATGTATCAAAAAACAAAGACGTTTATGCACGTGCACGATCTTTGTGTAGGTCGTGATGATCATGTCTATGTTGTCCAGTGGAATGCTCAAGGGGCGTATCCGATGAAGTTGGAACGCATCACTGACCAGAATTAGTGGGTGAAGTCTGGAAGTCGGGAAGTCTGTGATCACGCGGGATGGAAAAATGACGGAACACCCAAGGAAAGGCGAGATTGCATCTTGGCGACACCCCATGAACACATCCTTTGTGCTCGCATATCCTGCCGGCAACTTGCAAAGTTACCCTACTGTTCCATCCGCTGGATTCCTGAAAATAAAAATGCCTGGCATATTTTGAGCTTCATAAAAAAGGGCACCCCGTGATGGGATGCCCTTTGAGGAAATGATTCTAACCGAGGTTTAGACTTCGACAGACTGGATCGTCTGAATGATACGACCAGCAATCTTGTAGGGGTCGCCCTGTGAGTTAGGACGGCGGTCTTCAAGGTAACCCTTGTATGCGTCGTCTTTGACAAAGCCGTGAGGAACACGAACAGAGGCCCCGCGGTCAGCAACACCCCAAGAGAACTTGTCGATAGACTGAGTCTCGTGAAGGCCGGTGAGGCGCATGTCATTGTCTGGGCCGTAAACGGCGATGTGCTCTTCGGTGAACTCTTCAAAAGCATCCATGAGCTTGAGGAAGTATTCTTTGCCACCTGTATCGCGGAGATAATCAGTGGAAAAGTTAGCGTGCATACCGGAGCCATTCCAGTCGCCTGAGATAGGCTTACAGTGCCACTCAACGTCTACTTCATACTCTTCACAGAGACGGAGAAGGAGGAAGCGGGCTACCCACATTTCATCAGCAGCGCGCTTGGAGCCTTTGCCGAAGATTTGGAATTCCCACTGGCCTTTGGCCACCTCGGCGTTGATGCCTTCGTGGTTGATGCCAGCGAAGAGGCAGAGGTCAAGGTGGACGTCAGTGATTTCGCGAGCGATTCCACCGATGTTGCCGTTGCCGACACCACAGTAGTATTCACCTTGAGGTCCTGGGTATCCACCTTTGGGGAAACCGAGAGGGACTCCTTCTTGCATGAGGAAATACTCTTGTTCGAATCCGAACCATGTTCCTGGATCATCAGCGATCGTGGCACGACCGTTGGATGAGTGAGCGCTGCCGTCAGGGAGCATAACTTCGCACATGACGAGGATGCCGTTCTCACGGGTTCCGTCAGGGTAAAGCGCTACGGGCTTGAGCACGCAATCGGAGTCGCCGCCTTCAGCCTGTTGTGTGGAGGAGCCGTCGAAGCCCCATTCGGGAAGTTGATCGAGAGTTGGAAACTCATCAAAGTCCTTCATTTGGCACTTGGTGCGGAGGTTCTGAACGGGCGTGTAGCCGTCAAGCCAGATGTAATCGAGTCTATATTTAGCCATAATGTCTGTTTTCTAATGGTGTTTTGTCTGTTGTGTCGCTGAGTTTTGCTGCGACGAAGCAATTTCGATTTTAATGAAAGCAGTTATCGTGCCAGTTTAGGTGAAAATAGGGATAAATCACCTGTTTTCAACCGTATCGTGGACTTCTAGCGCAATCAGAGTTGTATCGTCTTTGCCGTCATTACTGATGGCGCGGCACATGAGAGACTCTGCGAGGGAACTTGTCGAGTCTGGGTTTTTCAAAAATGCGGAATGAATGTGTTTATCCCAAAGTCCGTCGATAAGTCCGTCACTACAAAGCAGAAATCGGTCACCGGATTGATAGGGTAAAGCGACGATATGCGGGTTAACTGTAGTATGGCCACCACCAACGGCCTCGAAGAGCACGGATTTCCGTGGGTGGGAGCGGAATTGGCGTTCCGTGATCTCTCCACGGTTCATTTTTTTCCAAGCAAAGGTGTGATCCAGCGTGAGTTGGCGCGTCTCGGGCTCGCCGTCTTCATTTTTCCGGTGGAGGTAGAGCCTGCTGTCGCCAACGTTGCAAAAGTAGAGATTCTCCGGTGTAAACCAGGCTAGAACAAGTGTTGCCCCCATACCTTTTTTACTGTCGTCTCCAGCCGCTTGACCATTGATAGCAAGATGCACCGCTTGGATCGCCTGCTGCAGGTGGGAGAAGTAACCCGGACGAAGACCTGCCGCCGCTGTTTTAAAAGTCCGAGGGATCATCGCACTTAGCTGCTCAAGCATAAGGCTGGATGCGACGTCGCCAGCATTGCCACCTCCCATGCCATCGGAAACAGCAAAGATGAGGTCGTGAGCTTCTAGTGAGTGTCGACCGTCTTTTCCTAGTAAAGAGGCACCATTAATATCGGATGCAAAAGCGAGCCACGCATCATCGTTAATCGGTTTTTTTGTCCCCGAGACCGAGTCAGCCGACCATGTGATCGTTGCACCCGGATGCTCAGGAGAGATCTCGGTGGCACCTGGTAGAAAGGGATTCGTAGGGAGCATGGTCGTCGGTTAGCCGTAGGCGGTAGGCGGAAAATTCTCTAGGGATGTTATTTCGCTAAATCAGGATTCAGCAGTGAATAGTGACAGTCCGTGAGAAATTAAAGCAGTAAAGTCTGCGGTGTTTGCGGTGGCAAGTGTGGCTTTTCTGTTGATGGCAGAGGCGGCGATCATGATGTCGATACGTTGACTGCGCGGACGACTCAGCTCGTTGAATAGTTTAGCCGCCAGAACGGAATCCCCATGATCAAAGGCATGGACTGACATGCCCACCAAATGCCACGCGAGGTTGATTTCCTCGTCAGTAATAGGTCCAGTAATGAACTCACACCAAACCAGAGAATTCGTTGTTAGTACTGTCTCATTCTTGCACCACTCAGTAAGCTGGGCGGATTCCTCTGTGCCGTTAATTAACCCCCGGATCAGATAGTTGGTATCCAGAAAAATCATTTGCCCTCAGATCGCCAGTTTTTCCGATCATTACTAATCTCAGAGATCCACTGCTCCGCTTTGTCTGTATCCAGTCCACCCTCGCGATGATATTCAGCCAGGAGCTTCGCCGCACTCGGCTTACTCTGGTCATTCCTCCGTAAGCCCTTTTCCAGAGCTTCGGCAATGACGTCCTTCATTTTCTTTTTTTCCATGGCAGCACGGATTTTCACCTCTGTCAGGAGGTGGTCAGGGAGGTCAAGTGTTGTTTTCATGTCCACAGAATGCCATATTTATGGTTTTATGTCAATATGGGGGTTTTATCTGAGTGGATCCTCAGTATCAGACTATCGGGGGGGCGTCTAGGAGAGTGGCGAGCTCGAAGTCGATGATGCAGAACTGGCCAGCTTTACCATCGTAGGTAATGTTACGGGGAAAGGGATCGTCGTGCCGAACTCCGAATTTTTCCTCGAGTTCGAGAAAGAGTTTGTCGGTTTTTTTCTGAGAAATGTTAGGAGCAGGGCTGCCGCAGTTACTGGTGACGAGGTGCAGCTCACTATCTTCTGATTCGATGTAGCGGGGGACGTTTTCGCAACCACGTTCTTCAAGTGCCTTGAGGATGACTATTTCATTGTCAAAGCGCGTTTCCTTATCGGTACCACGAAAGTATTTATGGACGTTTCCGTAGAAGTCGATTTTGACGAGTGATCGAATGCCGTCTTTGAGGGGGCGCATCTTGAGCTTGTAGTTTGAAGCCTTAAGTTAAGGTAACAGTTTTACTTTGATATTCTTGGTTAGAACAATGCTATTGGGATCGTGAGCTTGGATTCCGAAGGTTCCTTGCGAGAGTTTGCGACGGTCTTTGAGATCAGCCTCTTCGGTATAGGTCACCACTACTTTCCCGTTCACTTTAGTCGTTACTGTATGGTCCTTGACGATGATTTCGTATCGAAACCACTCATCGTCTTTGGCTGGAGCTTCGAGGTGTTTTTTAACGATGTAGATGCTGCCTGTTTTGACGGGATCTTTCTGGGTCTGGTTGACTTGAGCTTCGTGACCTACAGGCCATCCTTTGTCCTGGTATTTGGTGTGAAAAAAAATACCACCGTTAGATCCGGGTTTGGTCATTACGTCTGCAATGAAATGGAAGTTTTTTGCGTCTTTTGCTTTGCCTGTATGGTAGACCATCGATGGTTTGCCTTGGCATCTGATTGTTCCGTCTTTGATTGTGATACTAGTAGGGTTCCACTTGTCGATTTTCCAATCGGTGAAATCTTTGCCGTTAAACAAGTTAATCCAGCCTGCTTTTTTTTCGGTGTCGGATAGAGTGTTGTCCTCAGCGTGGGAAATTCCGAGGTTCAGTGACAAGGCGAGGATCATTATAGTTAGATGTTTTTTCATGATGTGTATTATTGTGATTTTATGAAGTTATTGGCCACAGAGTTTAAACCCAAGCCAGACTGCGGCGAGGCTACCGACGACGGATGCTGTGATATTTAGAATAGCAAGTGCAGGGGAGGATGCAAAAAGTTTCTGCGAATCCAAGGCGAATGTCGAGAAAGTGGTGAAAGCACCTAAGAAACCGGTAACTGCGAGCGGGTGCAGCCAAGCAGGGTGCTCGTTACCTCTTGATGCGATGTAGCCGAAGAGGCAACCGATGAGAAAGCTGCCGAGAATATTACAGGCGAAAATACCGATTGGGAAACGGTGTAGACGTGTGTGTTCTGCAAGCGACTGAATACCGCTCGATAGTCCAAAGCGCGAAATCGCACCAAGGCCGCCGCCGAGAAATATGTAGAGAAGATTCACAGTTACATATTGCCAGTTGCTCGTTTAAGGGCGAGGACTTTTTCAAAATCTTTAATGCCAGGTGACAGCTCGGCACCTGAGGCGATGTCGAGGGCAGCTGGATGGACTTGGGAGATGGCTTCTGCAGCATTGTCCGGAGTGATACCTCCAGCTAACAAAACGGGGATGTTTGGATGTGATTCGATGAAATTCTGAGCGTGGTTCCAATCAAATTTTTCACCCGTGCCGCCGTAGACTCCAGGGGCTGGGGTATCGAGAAGTATTGCCGTAGCGCGATAGGCGGCTATGTTTTCTAATGACGCCTTGTTTTTGACTCCTATGGCTTTGATGAAGGGGAGTTTGGCATCGGCAAAGGCTGCACAATACTCGGGTGTTTCGTCGCCGTGAAATTGCGCTATATCGATCAAATCATCTTCAAGCAGTGATTGTGGCACATCCGGAAAGGCATTCACGAAAACGCCAACGCGAACGATTTTACCCTTGGCAGATTTCAGGAAAGACGCTGCGATTTCTGGATTGATGTAACGTTTCGACTGTGACCAGAAATTGACTCCAAGTGCATCTACACCGAGCTCGATCAATCGCTCTACATCTTTAGCGATGGTGACGCCACAGATCTTTAGGCTGGTTGGCTGGTTGAGTAGTTGATTGGTTAATTGGTTCACTGGTTGGGTGGGCTTGAGCTGAACAACCAATGACTAGCGAACTAGTCAACCAATGACCAGCCAACTATTCAACATTCTGAACTTGCTCGCGGATTTTTTCGAGCTCGGTTTTGGCATTCACGATGAGCTGGGCGAGGGTGGCGTCGTTGGCTTTGGACCCGATCGTATTAAACTCCCGATTGAGCTCCTGGCAGAGGAAGTCAAGTGGACGTCCTACAGGTTCATCGAGGGCGAGGTATTCGCGGAATTTTTCAAAGTGGGAACGGAGTCGGGTAACCTCCTCGGTGATATCACACTTATCGGCGAAGAGACCAATTTCCTTCATCACTCGGTCGTCATCGAGATCAATCTCAAGGCCGGACTCTGTTAGTCTTCGGTGGAGGTTTTCACGGTATCGAGTGAGCACAGACGGGGCGTGTGAAACGATTTCGTTGGCGATGCCTTCTAGAGTTGAAATCCTACTCTCAGTGTCATCGTGTAGGTGCTGTCCCTCGTTAGCGCGCATGGAGATCATTTGATCAAGTGCCCCTTCGACAGCTGGGGTGATCGCTCTGAGCGCCTGATCAGGATCGGCAGGTTCGTCATCGAATTCGAGGATGTTTGGAGTTCTCAGGAAATCGGCCGAGCTTGCCTGCACCGGCCGGTCAATGGCATCGGACAGTTCCGTGAACGCTGTTTCCAATGCACGAGCACGGGATGCATTAATACGGATGGTGTCTGTAACACTGTCAGGACGTTCGAGTTGAATGCTGATACTGACTCTGCCACGTGATAGCTTTTGAAGTGCCATCTTACGAATTCCGGCCTCCAATTCCGCGTAAGCACGGGGGAGTTGGACAACGACCTCACCCTGTTTACGGTTTACAGACGACGCCTCAACACGGGCGGCGATTTTGCTAGTGGCGTGCTCGGCACGACCAAATCCTGTCATTGAGTGCATGTTTTTACGTTGTTAGGTTAGTAATTAAGTCAGTGATTAAGTGGGTGCTTAAGTGGGGCGATTCTCATCGCTCTTTTCTTCGCCTTCGGAATCGGAATCGTCAGGTTTTTCATCATCAACTTCAGAGCCGTCTGAATCAGAGTTGTCTGAATCATCGTTGAGCGCGTCTTCGGACTCACCGCAGTCAGTAGGACGATAGCTTTCATGCTCGTATTCTTGTTCATGTTCTAAATCATGTTCAGCGAAGTCGTAGGTGCCGGTATCGGATTCATCGCCCTCGTCTTCACTATGATCGGCATGATCTTCATGATCGGCGTGATAATCATCGTAGTCGTGAGTTTCTGGATAGTAATCATCGTCGTGGTGATCGTGATCGTGATTGTAATCACTCACCTCATCATCATCGTCTTCACGACTCGTTGCAAAGGCAGGGGATGCTAGAAGTTTTTGGCGTAGTTCTTCCTGTTCCTTGAGTTCGGCTTCTCGCTGTTTGCGGTTATGGAAGAAGGATAGCCAGATACATATCTCATAGAGAATGATCATGGGGATGGCAAGGAATCCTAGAGTCGCCACATCTGGAGTAGGGGTGATCAAAGCTGCGATCACGACGATGGCCAGGATTGCGTAGGAGCGCGTATTGCGCATGATCTCGTAGTTGAGGATACCAAGCTTCACCATGGTCATAACCACGACAGGAAGTTCAAATGCCAAACCAAAGATCAGGGTAAACTGAGTGGCAAACGAAATGTAATATCCGATCCTCCATTCGTTGGTGACGCCCATTTCCTGACTGTAAGTGTAGAAGAAATCCAACACCTTGGGCAGAACGAAGAAATAGGAGAATAGAATACCTGCTAGGAAAAGCCCGAATCCTATCGCCATCGCCGGCCAGAGAGCTTTCTTTTCTTTTTTCTTCAGACCTGGAAGGATGAATTGGAGAAGGAAATAGAGTAGTAAAGGAAAGGAAATGACGATACCTGCAAAGAGAGAGAGTTTGATCGAGAGCATAAAGCCTTCGGTCGGATTTAGAGCCTGCATTAACACCAGCTTACCTCGAGAATCGACGGCAACATCTGGCCGTTTGCCTTCTTCCATCAGTGCAACAAGCTGTTCTTTCATGTCCGGCTCTAGCCCCGGAAATTTTCCTATGAACTCCTTGCCTGATTGGTGACTGTTCTCCATGTCGATCGCGGCACGGTAGTAGCGCACACTCTTGGTGTGGAATTTGAGATTTAATTTATTATCGGGATCGATGTGGGTAAAATAATAATCCTGCTGCTCGGGCGTAAATGTTGCGACATCTCGGTCGGCTTTTTTTGCGAGTTCCCAAGTATCCAGATCGATACTGACTGGGCCTTCCGGCATTTTCTCAACCTGGCTGACCTTCCAAACCTGTTCGACGGGTCGGCGGATGATGGTCATGAGCTCGTTTCGGAACGCAAAACAAACGCCCATGGCGATCACTAGAGTCAGGACCACACGGGTGATGACGATACGTAGATCTTCGAGATGCTCCAGAAAGGGCTTCTCCTCCTCGTTATGCGTTTTGTCACGCAGCTGAAATAGTTTTTTAAGCACAAACATGCGACATATATCCGCCCAGTTGCGGGCGTTGGGCATGTCTTTAGCTTACTAATGGCGTGTTGTGAAGTCTTGATGTTATCAAGACGGCAACTCAGATGGTTCTTCTTTGTTTTTACGGTTTCGAAGGGCTGAGTATCCTCTGCGAATTACACCCCAGGTTTTGCGCGATAGCCAGATGGCGATGATCACGACAACTAGGAAGACAAAAAACGACACAACCGGGGCAAATGCCATCAAACCAAGACCTCCCAGCACGAGCCCATCCTCACCGAGGCTGGCGACGGCATTCGATACAGGTTCCGGTGACATGTTGATCAACAAGCGGCTACCGGACTTGGTTGCATGAGTAAGAAGAGTCGTGCTTCCACTCAGAAGGGCAG
>TARA_B110000908_G_scaffold172128_1_pt1 | contig 12850 bp, 11 predicted proteins | sample TARA_B110000908 | Tara Oceans TARA_B110000908 (sample SAMEA4398067) | marine metagenome | biome: Polar Biome; feature: [DCM] deep chlorophyll maximum layer (ENVO:01000326); material: water (ENVO:00002006), including particulate matter (ENVO:01000060) such as... | depth 36 m
TGTAGGTTCTGTCTGTCCGATGCCATTGCGATTTCGCCTTTTTTTTGAAAGTGACTTGCGGATCAAATCACCCTTTATGTGATTATGTATAATGATTTGAGGAGTTTCCAGCCCAAAAAACAGATCAAACCACCCCTTTTGACCCTACGGAACCTATCCGCGCCACAAATTGGGGGTTAAAAGCGCGATGATCGCAAGGGTTTCAAGACGCCCAATTACCATCGCTGCTGCAAATATTCCCTTAGCAAAACCACTTAATTCTATAAGCCGAATGGGAGTTTCACCGCCCACTTCCAACAGTGGCCCCGTTGTTGATAGGCTAGATATTGCGATCACAATTGAATTCTCAAAGCTGACACCGGCCGCGGCTAATAAAATTGTGACCAGGGCCAAAGAAAGGGCAAAAAGCATGAAGAAGACCCACGCAATGAACGCGCCATTCTTCTGAAGTCGTTTTGCCATCGGGTCTGCGCCACTTACAGATGATGGATGAACCAGTCGCTCCATCTCGCGTTTCCCGTTGCGGTACAGGGCAAACACCCGCAACAGCTTAACTCCACCCGCGGTTGTCGCAACCCCACCCCCAGTCAAGCAGAGCCCCATCAGAATTAACCCAGGTGTCGCAAGACCCGACCATGCCTGCGCTTCCCCCCATGACACGCTGGTAAAGCCAGTTGTGGTGAGGAATGACATGACCGTGAACATCGCCCCCCAAAAGGCAAAGGCAGCGTCGCTAAGCGTGGTTTGCGCATCGACATCGAACGCGGCAAGCCAGTGGCGCAGAAATATGACAACAGGCACGCCAACAACCAATGCCAACCCAATCCGAAACTCTGGATCATAGCGAATACCGCCACTTTCGCTTGTCACAGTGTCCGTCGAAAACGTCAATCTGGACAGGGCAAACAACATAAACAACAACATGACAAACTCGCCACTGACCCCAGATTCGCCTGTCAGCCCCCCTACCGGTGAAATCCCAGAGGTCGCCATGATCGACATTGCATGACAGAGCGCCACAAGGGACTCATCACCACTGACCCACAGCAACGACCACAAAAGCCAAGTCAGGCCAAAATAAACGGGGAACAGGGTGCCGATGATCTTGACCAAACGCAGCCGTCCTTCGGTTTGCCCCACCTGCCCTTGACCCAAAGCCCGCCTCCCCGGTTCAGCCCGCGCGGTGACTTCAAACCCGCCTAAATTTAACGGTGCAAGAATGGCAGAGGCCGCGATCCACATAATCAGCCCCCCCATCCAACCAACCTGCGCCCGCCACAAATGTAGCGGACGGTTCAAACGTGATGGATCATCAAACAGAGTTGCACCTGTTGTAGTGATAGAACTTACCATTTCGACATAAGCGTTGAAAAAGCTGGTGGTTTGCAGTCCCTCATAAAATGGCACGGCAAGGATAAGAGGCAGGAATACAAAAGTTGAAAAGAGCGACAGCAACGGCCCCAAAGCCCCGTGTCCTGGCGCACGCCCATTGTGGGCCAATGCGATCAGTACAAAAACGATGACCCCCAACATGCCAGAATACAGAAACGCCCTGCCCGTTTCGAGTTCACGCACAACACCAGCGTACACTGCAGGGATCAACATCGACACCGATGCCATCCCAAACACCAACATAAACAATGGCAGTTGGAACATCCGTTCTATAAAGCCAAGGTCCTGTTTCATATCAGAAAAAGTCGATTGAAACTTGCATCAGGCGTTCCACTTCTGGAACGTCTTTGGCCAAGGCGAACAAAGCAACTATATCACCCTCATCGATCCGTGTACTGCCCATTGGTCGGATCACTTCATCGCCTTTGCGGATTGCACCTACAAGCACACCTTCGGGAAAATCAATGTCACTGATCCGCTTACCCGCCAAGTGGGAGGTGGATAAAACTTCGGCTTCGATCACTTCGGCCTCTGCATCACCGATAGAATACACGGCGCGCACACGGCCATGTCGGATATGGCGCAGGATCGAGCTAACGGTGGTTGAACGTGGATTGATGTAGGCGTCAATTCCAAGCGGCCCCATTAGGGGCACAAGTGTCGGGTCATTGATCAAAGCGATGGCATATGGGCAGCCTTCGGACTTTGCACGCACAGCCGCCAGCATGTTGGTTTTATCGTCATCAGTCACAGCCAACATCGCATCAGCTCGACTTACGCCCGCTTCGGTCAACAGCGCAACGTCCAGCCCATCGCCGTGCAACACAATGGTACGTTCCAGCGCTTCTGCCGCGTTTTCAGCGCACTTACGGTTCTTTTCAATGATCTTGACTCGCATCCGGTTAGCACGCGATTCCAATTCAGAGGCCACAGCCAAACCGACGTTACCTCCCCCAACCATCACAATACGTTCTTGCTTCGCAACGCGCTTACCAAACACTTCCATTGTCCGTGGAACGTCTTCGACATGTGCAAAAACATAACACTCATCACCCACAAACAACTGATCACCCGGATTGGGCGAAAACAGCGTTCCATCACGACGCACCCCGACGACGACGGCCCGCAATGTCGAAAACAGATCCGACAACTGGCGCAAGGGCGTGTTCACAACAGGACATTCTTCTTCGATCAAAATACCCAGAAGCTGAGCCTGACCGTCCATAAAGCGTTCTGTATCAAACGCTGCGGGGGCCGAAAGCCGTTGTAATGCGGCGGCAGCAACCTCACGTTCGGGGCTGATCACAACATCAATTGGCATGTGATCGCGACGATACAAATCAGAGTAGATCGACTCGAGGTAGGACTGACTGCGTAGACGCGCAATCTTACGGTTGATCCCAAAAACTGAATGGGCCACCTGACAGGTCACCATATTCACTTCGTCTGAATGGGTGGCCGCAATGATCATATCCGCGTCGCGTGCGCCTGCACGATCAAGGACGTTGGGGTAGCTGGCGTAGCCCGTCACACCCTGCACATCCAAGGTATCCGTGGCACGACGTACCAATTCAGGGTCTTGGTCCACAATCGTTACGTCGTTGCGCTCTCCAGATAAATGGCGGGCAATTTGCCAGCCCACTTGTCCTGCGCCGCATATAATGACCTTCATGGGTGAGCCTTTAAGCTATGGTCCATAGTTAGAATTATGGGCATGACAGATGGCCCTAGACGGGTCAATTCAATTGCGACAGGATTATTCGCCCACTTTAGGCGTCATCCCCCTCTTCAACATGTGCTACCCGCGTGCCCGCCTTGGCAGAAGTCACAACACCCAATGATTTCAACTTGCGGTGCAACGCGCTGCGTTCCATTCCCACAAAATTAGCTGTGCGACTGATATTGCCGCCAAAGCGGTTGATTTGGGTCAGCAGGTATTCGCGTTCAAACGCCTCGCGCGCTTCACGCAGTGGCAAGGTGGCCAAGGCCCCAGACAGAACCACACGGCCCTCTTCGTTGCTTGTGTCGTCTTCACCCGGTAATTCGCGGGCCTCGATTGGACCAGTACCGTCACTAAGGATCAGCACTCGTTCGATCAAGTTTTTCAATTGGCGCACGTTTCCAGGCCAGATCATCGTCTGCATCAAGGCTGAGGCATCATCGCTCAGTGCGCGCAGTGTTAGACCTTGGTTCGCGTTACATTCAGCAATAAAATGCTCTGCCAACAACGGAATATCCTCACGACGTTCTTCCAGAGACGGCACGGCGATAGGCACAACATTCAGGCGGTGGTACAATTCCTGGCGGAATGTTTCGGCCTCGATCTCGGCCTCAAGATTACGGTTGGTGCTAGAAATTACGCGCAAATCAACCCGCACTTTATCGGCGCCGCCAACACGGTGGAATTGCTGATCCACGAGCACGCGCAATATTTTGGATTGGGTGCCAAGTGGCATATCCGCAACCTCGTCAAAATAGATCACGCCACCATGTGCCTGTTCAAGTAGCCCGGGTTCGACACCGCGTTCGGTCCCTTCGCGACCAAACAACACTTCTTCCATTTTATCAGGGGAAACACCTGCACAATTCACCGTCACAAACGGCGCACTCGCACGATTGGAATTGGCGTGGATATAACGTGCGGCAACCTCTTTGCCGCTGCCTGCGGGTCCACTTAGCATCACACGCCCGTTGGATTTCGTGACCTTGTCCAAATGGCTGATCAATGTACGGAACGCAGCTGATGAGCCGATCATTTCCGATTGCGCGCCATCTTGACGCTTAAGGCTTTGGTTTTCGCGGCGCAGACGGCTGGTTTCCATTGCGCGGCGGATCACCACCAAAAGCTGGTCGATGTTGAACGGCTTTTCGATAAAATCGTAAGCACCCTGTTTGATCGCGGCGACCGCAATTTCGATATTGCCGTGGCCTGAGATTATAACCACGGGAATATCTGGATTGTCGCGTTTGACTGTCTTCAGAATGTCGATCCCATCCATGCGGCTGTCTTTAAGCCAGATATCAAGAATCATCAGCGAAGGTGCCTCGACATTGATAGCGCTCATGGCGTCATCTGAGTTGCCTGCCAAACGAGTGGCAAAACCTTCGTCTTTCAGAATTTCCGAGATCAGTTCGCGAATGTCGCGTTCATCATCTACAATCAGAATGTCGCTCATGGGTTTATACCTCTTTCTTATTGTTCGCTGCTGCGATTTCGGTTGGGGCAAGTGGCAGTTTGATCACCGCCATGGCCCCGAAATGAGTTTGGTCGCCAAAGTTCTTGGCAAATATAGGTGCGTTTTCCAGCTGCAATGTGCCGCCGTGTTCTTCGATTATTTTTTTCACAATAGGCAGGCCAAGGCCGGTGCCTTCGCTGCGGGTGGTCACATAGGGTTCAAATAGGCGGGCACGGTCTTCTGGCAAGCCGATCCCGTTGTCTGCAATTGTGATATGCGCCTGACCTTCGACAACAGCCATCGTCACCGCGACTTGGGGTACCAATCCATCCGAAGCCTTTTTTTCAATCAGTGTATCGATCGCCTCGCCCGCGTTTTTTATCAAGTTGGTCATCGCCTGCGAGATCATCGTGTCATCTAATTCAGCCACGACAGCGCCTTTCGGGACGGTAAGCGTTATCTCGACATTTGGTTGGCCCAAACGTTGTAGCATCACCGCATCTTGTACCAATTTGGTTAAATCATGCGATTTACGGTCTGGCTCAGGCATCCGCGCGAATTTCGAGAACTCGTCGACGATGCGGCGCAAGTCACCAGTTTGGCGAATAATCACATCGGTCATTTGTTCCAATATCTCGCTTTCATCGCCGACCTTGGGCGCAAATTTACGTTTGATACGCTCGGCGCTAAGCTGGATCGGCGTCAATGGGTTCTTGATCTCATGCGCAATACGCTGGGCCACATCGCCCCATGCCGCCATACGTTGCGCGCTGACCAGATCGGTCACATCGTCAAAAGCCACAACGTAGCCTTCAAGTCGCCCCGCATCGTTGCGCCGCGTTGCCATCCGCACCAAAAGGTTCTCAAGACGGCCATGCCGGCTGACTTTGATTTCGCTTTGGGCTACTTCGCTTGGGCTGTCGCGCAAAACCTCAAACAATGGGCCAAACTCAGGGACAGCAACAGACATTGGCACGGTTTGCTGATCCTCTTGCCAATCCAGCAGGCGGGCGGCGGATTTGTTCACAAAGGCCACTCGCCCATCTGAATCAAGGCCTACAACGCCTGATGTGACGGAACTAAGCACGGAATCGAACATACGGCGGCGGCGCTCAATCTGGCGCGTGTTATCTAACAATGTCTCGCGTTGACCATTCAACTGGCGGGTCATTTGGTTAAAATACCGGCCCAACATTGCGATTTCATCATCGCCATCTTCTTCAATCACCTGCACGTCCAGATCACCTGCACCGACACGCTGGGCTGCACCAGTTAGGCGACCAACAGGACCAGATAAACGCTCAGCAAACCCCAGCCCCAGCCAGATCGCTGCAAGGATCAGGATTACAGCGAAAGCTAAGTATAACATCCCAAATTCAAACAGGCGTTTGCCACGATCACTTTCAAGTTGCTGATACAGCCGCACAGTTTTTTGTGTTTCGTCCAACAATGACAAGATTTCGCCGTCCACATCGCGGGTCACATATAAAAAGCGATCAGGAAAGCTACGCAATGGGACCAAGGCGCGAAATTCGTTTATTTGCCAATCTTGGATGATCTCTAACCCATTTTTACGGGCCGCAGCCATCTGGCGGGCATCTGGTGGTTCAAAATCAAATAGATACGACCTGTCACCACGGGCGCGAATGGTTGCAGTGCCGTCGACCAAATATGCTTCGCGCAGGCCACGTTGGATTTGACGCTGCCCCTCCCCCAACAGTTCGCTGTCGCTAAGATTAACCTGCTGACTACGGGCGATATCTATGCTGGCGGCCAAAGCGCGCGCATCCTCAATTAGCCCCTCACGTTGTTCTTGTTCATAGGCCTCGGCGGCGGCCAGAGAAAAACCAACCACATTGCGCACACGTTCGGAAAACCAGCCTTCAAGCGCAATATTGATGGTGAGCATCGCAAAAACGGCAACGATTACAGTTGGTATTAACGCAAGGGCTGCAAAAACCGCAGTAAGACGCAGGTGAAGCCGTGACCCCGCCGATTGCGCACGACGTGCAGCGATAATGCGAGCCACCTGAGATAAAACCAGCGCCGCAACGACAAGGATATAAACAACATCCGCCAAAAGAATCAGACGCAAGGATAAATCGCTGGCCCCTTGGTCCAATGGACCCAAGACCAGAAAGGTAGCCAGCGCCAGAACAGGGCCCAAAACAACCAAGCCGACGGTCGCAAAATTGCGAATACGGCGCTGCCTATGCAGCCGCCGCAACGTATTACCCCAACTTTTCTGCCGTGTTCGGGTTGCCACGATGCCCCTACCTGTTGATGCGGTGCCATGGCACCTGACCGCTATATATCGTGATCTCTATCAGAGGTGCGCCCTGATTGTCACGCTCTGTGTGGCCTTTTTACATCAATTTGCGCCGGCGTGTCACCTCTATATCTAACTCGGTTATCTTCTTTCTTAGCGTGTTTCGGTTGATCCCCAATAGATCGGCACACTTAGCCTGATTACCGCCCGTCGCATCGAGGGCAATTTCGATCAAAGGCATCTCGATTTCACGCAAAATACGACCATAAAGCCCCGCAGATGGCAGCATATCACCATGCAAATCAAAGTAACGTTGGAGGTGTCGGGCCACGGAAGCACCAAGTTTTTCAGTATCAGATGATCCACCACGTAACTGTGCCAGATCAGGCTGATGGCCCAACACTTGTTGTACCTCGGGCGCAGTGATTTCGGCACTTTGACTTGTCAGGCCCAATCGGCGAATGGTATTTTCCAATTGACGCACGTTGCCGGGCCAACTGTAATTACGGAAAATATCTGCCGCGTCCTGCGATAAGCTACGCAAGACATTTCCAGCTTGCTCGACCCGCCCAAGGAAATGTTCCACCAACAATGGAATATCATCCACGCGTTCACGCAGTGACGGCACGTTCAACGTGGCACCACTTAGACGGTAATACAGGTCTTTTCGGACTTTGCCCTGTTCTATTGCGGCTGTCAGGTCAGACTGACTGGTCGCTAAAAATCGCGGAACATGTTCGCCCGGTACGTCCATCATACGCACGATACGGCCCTGTATTTCGTCGGAAATGTCCGAAATTTCGTCTATCAAAAGTGTGCCACCTTTGACCCGCGCCAAAACCCGTTCTGGACCATCGAGCCCTTGTAAATCAGCCATGGTAATCGTGACAAAAGGTAAGGTCCGCCGATCAGAAAAATCATGGATCGCACGTGCAATCAGTGACTTGCCCGTACCACTTTCCCCCCAAATCAAAACGGGGAGATCAGTATTCATAACCCGCGCAATAATACGATATAACGATTGCATGACATCTGTGCGCCCAACCAAGGGCAAGTCTTCTGGCCGCCCTTCAGCCACATCTGTTGCAATGGTGCGACGCTGACCGCGTTGGTCCAACGCCCGCGCTGTGCGTTTCATCAAATCGGGTAAATCAAACGGCTTGGGCAAATAATCATAAGCCTCTGCCTCGGCAGCTTTGATCGCAGTCATAATCGTATTTTGTGCCGAAATCACGATGACAGGCAGACCGGGACGATCCTGCGCAATCTTAGGCAACATCTCAAGACCATTCCCGTCAGGCATCATGACGTCCGAAATAACAACATCACCTTTGCCCTCAGCAACCCAACGCATCAAAGTGGTCAAGCTAGAGGTCGCGTGTACCTTACACCCTGCCCGTGTCAGGGCTTGGGTCAAAACGGTGCGGATAGTGCGGTCATCATCTGCGACCAATACGGTGCCATCCATGATCTATTCCTTTTGCAAATTTGATGTTGCGCGATTTTCTGATCGCGGCAGAGACATACGAAATACAGTGTGACCCGGCACAGACGAGACGGTAATCCAACCGCCATGATCCGAGATAATCTTACTCACAAGCGCAAGGCCCAATCCCGTGCCATTTGCTTTTCCGGACACAAACGGATCGAAGATTTCGTCTTTGATACCTTCGGGCAAACCTGGCCCATCGTCGATGATTTCGATTTGTAACGGAAGCAACTGTCCGGTGCCGTCTGCACGGCGCAATCGGAAAGAATGTTCATAGTAACTGTGCAACCTGATCGTTCCGCCCCGTTCATCTGCCGCCTCAGAAGCGTTCTTAAGCAGGTTCAAAACGACCTGTAGCAGTTGATCAGGATCACCAGACGCCATCGGCAGGGATGGGTCATATTCCTCAACGATTTTCATATGCGCCCCGAACCCCAACAACGCTGAACGACGTGCACGGTCCAAAACATCGTGGATATTCACAGGCTGCATCTGCGTCACGCTAAGGTTTCCAAATTGCTCAACTTGATCCAGAAGTTTGACGATGCGACGGCTTTCTTCGACAATTAAATTAGTAAGTTCAATATCTTCTGGCGCAAGGTTCATACTAAGAAGTTGTGCTGCTCCTGTAATCCCCGCCAAGGGATTCTTGATTTCATGCGCCAACATTTCCGCCATACCGATCGCTGACTTTGCCGCCGATTTTACGGTGTCGTTCTGTGTCATTCGCCCAGCCAATTCCCTTGGCGTGATCAGCAATATCATTTGCCCCTCGGTGCCGGACAACGGGGCAATCTGCAAAGCACATTGCAACGGTGCACGTCGCCCATTGCCTACATCCACATCGTTCACAAACAGCGGTGAACTGTTCTCACGTGCATGGGCAAAGGCCTGCTCCAGCGGTGCATCAATTGCAATCTGACCCCACAACGGCGTGCCCCGCACCGATTTGGCGGAGGCGTTCAAGAACCCTTCAGCGGCGGAATTTATGTCCAAGATTGTATCGTCTGGCGCGATCAAGACGGCTGGCACTGGCAGCGACGCCCAGATGTTTGCATGATTGATCATGCGCCCATCCCCATCATTGCATCAGGGATCAGCGATAAAACCTCGTCAGAGGTTTTGCCGGTCAAGACCAAGCGCCGCAAGCCTTTTTCCGTGCCCACGGTGTCCATGAACCAACCCAAGTGTTTGCGCGCCATCCGCAGGCCAATTACTTCGCCATAAAAAGAAATCATCGCCACGTAATGCGCTGTGACCATATCTGCGAAATCACGCCCTTGGGGGATGATCGGTGCGGCAGTGCCAAACAACTCATGCGCCACTTGTGCCAACAACCACGGACGCCCCTGCGCGCCTCGACCAATCATAATGCCATCCGCTCCAGACTGTTCCATAGCCGCCTGCGCTGTCGCAACATCGACGATATCGCCATTCGCAATCACGGGGATTTTCACAGCCTGTTTGACCGCCGCAATCGCGTTCCAGTCCGCATGCCCCTTGTAGAACTGACAGCGTGTTCGTCCGTGGATGACAATCCGCTTGATCCCTGCTGCCTCGGCCCGTCGCGCGATTTCTGGGGCGTTTATCATGTCGTCGTCCCAGCCCAGGCGGGTCTTCAAGGTCACAGGGATATCAACGGCATTCACCACCGCCTCGATCAAGGTCAGCGCGTGGTCGGGCGTTTTCATCAAGGCAGAGCCAGAATAGCCGTTTACCACCTTCTTGGCCGGACACCCCATGTTGATGTCGATCACAACTGCACCTTGGCCTTGGACCATGCGTGCCGCCTCAGCCATTGGACCTGCTTCGCTTCCAGCCAGCTGCACAGCAGTGCCAACATCGCCCAAACCCAATTCCGTTTTCTCGCGGACCCCGCGACGCGCGTTGATCATGTCGTGACTTGCGATCATTTCTGACACGACCATACCCGCGCCAAACGACGCAACTAAGTTGCGAAACGGCAGGTCAGTGATTCCAGCCAATGGGGCCAGCATCACAGGTGGGTTCAGGGTAAGTGGATTGGTCAAATTCGTGGTTCCTGATCAGTTCAATTTGATTTAGCGGCTTTAATGGCCTCACTCAATCCATCAGCCCCAATAAATCGCCCAAAAAACAAACATCTGCTTAAAATTTAATCATCCCCATCAGTATTTGCCTCCATTCGCGCAACTGCGTAAACAATGCAAATGATAGAACGGGTACAGCTATGAGCACTGCAGCCATAATCGTCGCGGCGGGACGTGGAACACGCGCTGGCGGGGAGATTCCCAAGCAATGGCGTGAGATCGCGGGCCAATCGGTCTTGCTGCATACAGTGCAGGCCTTTCGGACCCATCCAGAGGTCGATTGCGTTATCTTGGTGCTTCATTCAGACGATCTGGACCGTGCACCTACGTTTCCAAATTTGATCGTCACAACAGGTGGTGCTGAACGTGTCGAATCCGTTAAGGCAGGTTTGAACGCTGTATCCTCTAATGTAAAAAACGTTTTGATACATGATGTTGCACGACCTTGCGTGTCACACTCCATAATATCAAATGTCATCGCTGCCTTAGAGCATTCCAAAGGGGCATCCCCTGCATTGCCTGTGACCGACGCCTTATGGACAGGCGCTGATGGCTTTGTCAGCGGCACCAAGGATCGCACAGACCTTTACCGCGCACAGACCCCGCAAGGGTTCCACGTGGACGTTATAACCGCCGCACACGCAGCCAACGAGGGCACCGCGACCGACGATGTCGAAGTGGCGCGTGCTGCGGGTATTGAGGTTGCGATTGTGGCTGGGGACGAAGACAATCTAAAGATCACCCTGCCAGCAGATTTTGCCCGCGCAGAAAGCATATTGGAACGACGTAATGGACATTAGATTAGGCAACGGCTTTGACGTGCATGCCTTTGGTGCTGGGGATCACGTGACCCTGTGCGGGATCACAGTACCGCACAGTCATGGATTGGTTGGGCACTCGGACGCTGACGTTGGAATGCACGCGGTCACGGATGCGATTTATGGTGCGTTGGCGCAGGGCGACATTGGCCACCATTTCCCCCCATCTGATCCACAGTGGAAAGGCGCAGAAAGCCGCATTTTCCTTACCCACGCTGTGGAGCTGTCAAAAAGCCAAGGCTTTTCAATATCTAACGTGGATTGCACGTTGATCTGTGAATTCCCCAAAGTTGGGCCACACGCCATAGCGATGCGCACAGAAATGGCGCGGATCATGGGAATGGATCTGGACCGTGTATCTGTCAAAGCAACCACATCCGAACGATTGGGCTTTACTGGACGGGGCGAAGGCATCGCCTGCATTGCAACCTGTACACTTTTAAAGCCGTAAAGCTGGGATGAAATTATGAAACTCGCAACGATAATCGGAACCGTATTTGGCGTCGGCTATATCCGTCCTGCGCCGGGGACTTGGGGATCATTGGTCGCCCTGCCTTGGGCGTGGTTACTGCATGTCTTAGGTGGATTTCCCATTTTGTTACTTGGGGTTATCGCGGCCTTCCTAAAGGGATGGTGGGCGACATCGAAGATGACCGAAGGATCAGACGACCATGACCCATCAGAGATTGTGATCGACGAGGTTGTTGGCCAATGGATCGCGCTTTTGCCGCTGTCATATGCGGCGTGGAGCAATGACATTCCCGTCCATGTCATGTGGCCCGGTTGGATTGCAGCATTCGCTCTGTTCCGGCTGTTCGACATCTGGAAACCTTGGATTATTGGCTGGGCAGATCGACGTGGTGATGCACTGGGGGTGATGCTGGATGACGTGATTGCAGGTGTCTTTGCAGCGATTGGCGTTATGGCCTTGGCCGCCTTTGCACATGGAGTACTAATGGGATGAGCCTTGCTGCACAAATCCTTGATAAAGCAAAACAATGTAACATTCTGATTGCAGCTGCAGAAAGCTGCACAGGCGGTATGGTGATGGCAGCATTGACCGATATTGCGGGATCATCAGCTGTCGCTGAACGTGGATTTGTGACTTATTCCAATGCTGCAAAAATGCAGATGTTGGGGGTTAAGGCAACAACATTAGACGCACATGGTGCCGTGTCTGAAGAGGTCGCGGCGCAGATGGCCAAAGGTGCGTTGTCCAATTCAGAGGCGGAATTGAGTGTATCAATAACAGGTATCGCAGGCCCAGGTGGGTCAGAACACAAGCCCGAGGGCCGCGTGTGTTTCGCGATATCGGACATCCAAAATACAAACACCGAGACAGTCGAATTTGGGGCATTGGGGCGCGGAAATGTGCGTGTCGCGGCGCGTGATCATGCCCTACAGATGTTGCTGGATCGGCTGGACTTAATCATAGGTAAAACCTCTTAAAACCAACGTCGGTATTACGTAGGTATTACGTCGGTATTGAATAGGTGCCCCTGTCGGTGCCTGCATCGGGGTTGAAAATTCCATTGCGCACATAATTTAGGCACTCCCTGCAATTTGCAGCACATATTTTAACCATTCCCCAATCAGCCCTCTTTTTAGACAGGGCTTATGATCTTTGCAATTTTTTT
>TARA_B110000908_G_scaffold143345_1_pt1 | contig 12836 bp, 2 predicted proteins | sample TARA_B110000908 | Tara Oceans TARA_B110000908 (sample SAMEA4398067) | marine metagenome | biome: Polar Biome; feature: [DCM] deep chlorophyll maximum layer (ENVO:01000326); material: water (ENVO:00002006), including particulate matter (ENVO:01000060) such as... | depth 36 m
AAACTATGACGGATGCTGCAAGGTCAGACTCTTTAGGCATAATGATAACGGCCTATAGTGAGCTATCTTTATCTCTCAGAGACGCAAGAAAGGAAATAGAGCAGATGCCTGGCCCAATATCTGAGGCTAATATGGTTATGAAGGGCATTGCTCGCGCAGGTTATGCAGCAGCAGCAGCAGTAGTTGTTATGTCTTTAGCGATGGGATCAGCAGGTGGTTCTATAACGTTTATGACAGCCGCATTAGCAAAACTGTCTGGCGCTTTGGCTTTCGCCAAGGGAGGGTTTAACGCTCTAACAACAGCTATGTTAAAAAATCCTATAACAGCAGGGCTAATAGCTCTATTAGCAGTAGCTACCGCAGCTTATACAGCATACTCAAGTGCTGTTAACGAGGCCGCAGATGCCGAAGAAAGAAGATCAGAAGCATTAAAGAAAGTAAACGAGGCTGCTGCACAAAAAGCGGTAGCGGAACAGGATGTTGAAGCCACAGGCGTAGATCTTACTGCAGTAAAATTAGCAGCGGAGAAAAAATACATAGATGAGACTTACAGGATTAATATGGAATTTAATAATAAGACATTTCATATGCGTAAAGGTAGGCTGACTAAAGAACAGAAGGCCGAAAAAGCTCACCTTCTTGCGATTAAAAATGTTAGGCTAAAGAATCTTGGAGAACTTGAAGATTATAAAGATAAAGCCGTAGCATTAGACGCTGCTAGAATTAAAGCATCGGAGAAATCAATACTTAAGGGCAGATCAGATTTAAGTGTTCTATCTCAAAAAGCTGCTACAGGAGGCAGTGCACTAACGGAGACATTAACAGCTGCACGTAAGTTATCTGATATTGCTACTAACGTAGGTACTGATTCAGAGATTAAAGCATTGGTAGATAAACAAAAGTTAGCGTTTAAAGACTTATATAGTGAAATCGCTTCTAGAGGTATAGTACCTTGGGCTGATGAGATACAAACCGCAGACCAATTAACTGCTGCTATAGAGAAAGCCCATAACGCTTTAAAAGAGATAGCACAGACCAGAACTATGGGTGGGATAACTAGTAAGCGGCAGGGTGAAGATACTACAGATACCTTATTTAGACAAATATCAATCCAAGCTAACTTCATTGATTCACAGACAAAAATTGGAGGTCTTAACACTGACTTACTGAAAAAAGAGAATGATAAGTTAGCGGTTATGCATGCCCAGTATAATAATCTTTTTAATCAAAGAACAGTTATGCAGCAGATAAAGAAACTTAATGATGATGATTCAAGATTACAGGCGAGTAACTTTGGGTTCTCTGTTAAAGAGTCTAAGCTTTTGAAGCAGAAAAAGGACTTAGTCTCTAGCACTTTTGATGCTCGGATTGCTTTAGTTGGTATTAAAAACACAGCCGAGCAGGATAGATTAAAGGCTGAGAAAAAGCTACAATTAGAACTTCTTGAAACAAAATTAAAAACTATAAAACGTACAGAAGAGCATGAGGCTAGAGTTCGTAGTCTACAGAAGGCCGAAGAAGATAGGGCTAGAAGTGTTGCACAATCTGACGCAGTGGTATCTGCTTTAGGGCTTAGTCCTACTAATGTAGGGTCTGCTAATGAAGATATAACCGCTATGGAAGCTCAAAAGAAGCTTCTAGAAGAGAATAAAACTAGACTTAATGAGACTAACAAAGCAGGTAATGCCATAGGTACTGAGGCTGAGATACAGGCAAATGCAGCGGCTCTTGCTACTGTGAATGCGGAGCTACGTACAGCCACTTCTTTACTTGGGAGGGCATCTGTAGACGATTTAGCTGCTTCTTTCGATAAGTTAGGTGGTAGTTTGGCAGGCCTTGGGCTTACTGGACTACAAACTGATTTCATGGGTATGTTCTCCACATTATCTGTAGGATTTGCTAGTCTTAAAGAACTTGGTGGTGGTAGTACTTTTGACGGTTTAAAGTTTGGTTTTGAAAGCTTAGGTCAAGCTATGTCTAGTACTGAGGAGTTAGGACCTGAACAGGAAAGGGCTGCAGAAGATACTTTAAAGAGTATTACCTCAATAGGTCAAGGTGCTATGTCTTTTTATAAAGAACTGAGTGCTGGTAAAACTGCAGGGTTCGACAGAGAGATTGAGGCAGAGAAGAGAAAGGACGGTAAGTCTAAAGAATCTTTAGCTAAGATTAAGAAGCTAGAAGCGAAGAAGATAAAGGAACAAGCCAAAGCTAAGAAAGCTGGTGTAATTATGTCTACTGGTATGGCTATTATGCAAGCCATGGCGGAGTTAGGTCCTATTGCAGGTCCATTTGCAGCTGCGGGTATAGCAGCGATGGGCGTTATGCAGCTTTCTAACATAAGCAAGGCAGCATCGGGTCAGATGGAAGCTCTTGGTTCTACAGGTGCTTCTGGTATGAGCATTACTGGCGGAAACCGTAGCAACTCTATAGACGTAAGCAAGTCAGCAAATGCTGGTGAGTTCGCTTTCTTGGGTGGTTCAGGTAGTACACCTGGTCGAGCTGGTGGTGGTTTCTCTGAAGCAGGAGCAAGTGTTATGGTAGGTGAACGTGGACCAGAGATGATCACACCTCAAGTACCTATCAATGTTACTGCTAGTGGAGAATCTAGTAAAGCTGGAAATAGCGTAGTTTTCTCGCCTTCTATTACAATAGATGCAATGGATGGACAATCTATATTAGATAGAAGTCCTGAGATATTTGACGCATTTGAACAAGAGTTTAACGCACGATTTAACAAGTCTGTAGAAAACTTATAACACTAAAAGGGCTTCGGCCCTTTTTTCATACCCCAAATAAAATTATTAAGTTGCAAAAGTTGCCTAACTGCGATATAATATATTTAGAAATGGAGGACAATACTAATGAGCTACGAACTAACACTAAACCAATTACCTGATCCAAATACAACCCCACCCGGTCCCGGGTTTGTATCACAGCAGATCATAGACAAGACTCCCGGGATGATGCACACACTAAATAACGGCGGCAGTGTTAGTGTTAAGTTTTCCGGAAGTAATTGGGAGATCCAAATAGGATACCCACAACTAACTATAGCTGAAGCAAACACGATTATACCCTTTGTATATTCACTACAAGGCGGCTTCACAAATTTTTACGTTCAACTACCCACGTACGCCAACCCTGCAAGCAACCCCTGGGGAGCTACTTCTATTGTGGCAGCTGACGTCAGTACTGGAACTAATTCCAATCAGATAGAAATCGCTAACTGGGCTAACCGTGGCTCTGGGAACGAGCTCGCCGTTGGAGACATGATAAAATTAGATACTCATAGTAAGATCTATCTAATAACAGGGGCTTTGGTAACTGCAGGCGTTATGACTTTAACACTTAATTGTGACTTATCTATATCTAGGACTGCTGTAGATGCTGCCACTATTGAACCAAACGATATTATGTTTAAGGTAAGGTTAAAGGGCGACGCACCCCCATTTAATCTAACAGCCGATGGGCTATACGAGGGTTTTTCCCTTAATATGAGAGAAAATATTATATGAGTTTAAGAAATTTAAAACCATCTGCACTAAGCTATCTAGCTAGTGCCTCTTCAGTAAAGATAGCCCACCTTATTAGGTTTGATATTCCAACTACTGATGCTGAAGGAGTCCCTACGGTAACCCCTGCTTATCTTACTGACTACGGTTCTAATATAACTTGGAACTCTAAGACGTATCAGGCAGGGAAAATAACTAAAGTAGGAAGTGTTAAACAAGGACAAGGTCTAATTAATTATAAGATGTCTATTGATGTTGCTGGTGAATACCAAGAGGAACTTGATAGGGGTTTAATAGAGAACCTACAGTATTCCTACGTTGGAAACGAGATTGAAGTTTTGAGAGCATACCTAGACGATACTGGAGCTATAATAGCTTTTGATCAAGATACCGATGGTCCTATGCAGTACTTTATTGGAGATATAACCAATATTGATATAAGCGAAGGAATTGTATCTGGCAACAGTAAAGTAAGTTGGAAGTGTGCTGGTAAGTTTCAAGACTTTGAACTAATTAATGGCAGAATGACGGATGATAGCTCACATAGAGGTATTGTTACAAATAGTAGTACGGGACTAGCGGAACCTAGCGTTGGAGCGAAGACTGAAGCTCACCAAAATGACACAGGTTTTCAACACGCTAACCAAACAATAGAGGTGGTAAGTTCTTATCTTACTACCGTAAATAAGTATAAAATGAAAAGTCGTTACCCTTGGCAATCAGATAAGTTAGTTAGTTATGAAGAAGAAGTTGAAAGGGAGTTAGAATTAGGTGTTTCTTTAGCAGCTAAGTTCTTGCCTAAAATATATGGGGTTCAAAAGGTATCGGGTATACCGGTATTTATAGACGCCCTAAAAACTGATGCTACACAGGTATACATAGTATACGCATTTGCAGAGGGAGAAATAGACGGTTTCTTAAATTTTCATATAGATGGACAATCTATACTATGTACTTCTCAAAAAGATGTAGAGGCTAGGGTTTGCGTAGGTAGTACCGCTAATGGAGATACATTATCTGCCTATTCGAGTACTAGTTCAAACTACAATCAAGTCATCGGAGAGGCTCCTAGGAAGTACAGATTTGATTCAGAATGGGAATCTGGGGGTTATATAGACCCTATACCTCCTGTAGTCGACAAAGATTCAACTATAGGTACTGCACAGAATGACTTTTTTACTATAACTACTGATACAGGTACTAAAGAGATTGAAGTATTCCACGGAACTTCCAATCAGGCTGCTGCAAGTAGTTTAGTTAGTATAGCCCAAGATCCTAATGGTGGGTTTTTAAGACAAGACGCATGGTACGCTAAGGAACACGAAAAAGATAGCTCAGTTCAACGAAATGACTACTGGAATGCTCAAAGCCAACTTCTAGATACAGCATACGTTGTTGTAAAGATTCAAATATCAGAAGAAGAAACTGAAATGCCCGAACTAGAGGCTGTAATATCAGGTTCCTTAGTCAGTACATTTGATGCTGCGGGTACTGAAAGCGAACTACAGTATACGCTTGACCCTGTATGGCAGCTAAGAGACTACATGGTAGATAATATATGTGGTGGTAACTTGCCGGAGGAGCTTGTAGACATAGACTCTTTCTATAAGGTTTCTTTAAAACATAGCGTACAAACTACCAGTTATGAGGACACATTCCTTACCTACTGGAGATACAATGGTTGGAAGACAGCACCTATCGCAGGACAGGACTCGGGACAAAGAGATGTAATGCAATGTAACTTTGCTATTAAGACGGAAAACGTTGTTACTAAGAATATTTCCTCTATGCTAGCACAGTTCGATGGGACACTAAATATTGTTGGTGGCAAGTATCGTTTAACTGTAGAAGATAATTCAGCTCCTATTGCTAATATACATGTTTCTGAGATTAAGGGTAGTATAAAGACTAAAGACTTATCTAATAAAAATAAATGGAACTCTGTACAGGCTTCTATTGTAGACCCTGGACAGGGTTGGGCTACTAACTCAGTTAACTTCTTTAACTCAGACTTTTTAGCACAAGATAACGGTATAAAGAAAAAAGGTAATATACAGTTTAACGGCATTACTAATTATTATACTGCTAGAGAATGGGCACAAAGACAGTTAAATAAGTCTCGGTACTCAAGAGAGCTACAGTTTACTACTTACTTTAAGTATTTATACTTACAACCTAATGATAATGTAACTCTCACCTATGATAGGTTTGGTTATGATAACAAAACTTTCAGGGTTAAAGCCACTACGCTTAAGACTGATGGTTTAGTTGACGTCACATTAGAAGATTTCGACAGTAGCATTTATAGTGTACAGGACAGTCCTGACCTAGGCGGAGAAGTTACTCCTAGTAGTCCTCCTGCGTTACCCCCACAAAACTTAGAGTTCATTACATTACCTGATGCGAGGTTTTCTATAGCTACAACAGAAGATGTTCATGGCATACTAGTTTGGGACACCGCACCAGTATCTGAAATACTTAGGTATAACATCAGAGATTGGCAAGAGGTTTCAGCAGACTACACAGTACCTACTAGTCAAGTAATAAGTGATTCTGGAGTAAACAAGCACTACATAGTAATTACCGACCTTAACGCAGTTAAGGATTACACCTTTAAAGTTTTAACAGTGGCTAAAACAGGTAAGCTAAGTAAGTACGCTGTATTAACTTTCTCAAATAGTAAAGTAACCCCTATATCCTTTAACCCCGTAACAAACTTCCGTAGTATTGATACTATAGCAGGAGAGTTTACCGGCACGGACTTAGTAGTAGCTTGGGATGAGAATAGTAATACTGTTAGTTCTAGGTATGAGCTTTCTATAAGTGACTCAAGCAACTCACTACTTAGAACAGAGTACATTTCTAAGGGAAATGAAAACCCGTATACGTACACACTAGCTAAGAATATGATAGATTACGCAGCTGCTAATGGTGGTAACATAGGTGCTATTAGAGACTTACAAATTAAAATAAGAGTTACGAACGGTTTTCTTGAAGGAGACGCCAGCTTCGTCTCTTCAGAATGGACTAATTTAATATGATAAATAAACAACCTGCGATCTTTAATATAGAGCAGATAGAGGTGGGTTACTCGAAAATACGAGTAGTCCATAACACTCCAGTAGATCTAGATATAACCTCTAGGTCTATTTGGGTCAAGGAAGCGAATGCTTTAAAAAGTACCGCAAGTAGGTTTGATACTTCGTATATTGGAAAAGACCATATATACATAGACAACCTAAGTGTAGGTACTTCATATGATTTCTCTTTTTCTTTAGTAGATAGCTTTGTATCTACTAATAACACCCTACTAAATGCACAGTATACGAGCACTCCTAATGTCTTGTACGTTACGGATCGTAATGCTGTATCTACCCTCACTGCATGTACTATTGATAATATTATTAATGTTAATGATGATCAGAACCAAATTGGGTCGCCTGCGTCTACAGTACAGATCAGTTTCTTAGGCAGTGCCAAGACTAGTGTTGTAGAGGTTAGTACGGATAATTTTACTACTTCAGAAGTTATTTATACGGGAGCTATATCAAACGATGTAATTTCTGTTACACTTGGTTCTGGTACTTATAAGTTTAGAGTTACCCCCTACTTCACGTTTAGTGATGGAACTATAGACACTGGGGACGTTAATACGTACTCAGAAGCTGTAGCAGTATCTAATAATATAAAAACACCAGCAAACCCAGACACTCTTATAGTATCTGCGGTAAAAATGCTTGGTAACGTTGCTAGCCATAATCTTAAATTAGAGTGGTCGTGGGAGCTTGCAGATAAAGGGCAGAAACAGAATACTTTAGTTCAATATCTGGAGTATGATGGTATAGATACCGAACTTGACTGGACTGACGCAGTCTCAGAAATATCTTTAGGTACAGATCACACATTTAATTCTGTACCGTATAGAAAGTATCTAGCAGTAAGGGTACAAGTACAGGGTTGGAATAATAATTATTCTAATTTTCTAACAGGACAGGCGTTTATCTCAGAAGATGCTGCAGACAGCCCAGTATCTGGTTATGTTGCAACAACTGTTGGACAACCAAACGCTAGTAATACTAAAGTATACATTGATAGTAGGTACATACAAGGTTTCGATACCGAAGCAGCAAAAACTTTTGAGTTTGATGCTAGTACTGGTAACGTTACCATAGGCAAGGCAGGTACTTATAATGGTACGGAAGTTGCTGTACCTTTTCAGTTTGATGCAGCTAATTCTAGACTTAATATAAGTGGTGAAGTAATTACAGATCAAATTGTGGCTGCTGACTTTGTTATGGGTTGGTTAGGTACTGAAGCTCCTAGCTTTAGAACATCTAATCGAGAGGCTACTACTGGATATACTGGTACTACTTCAGGTTTATGGATGGGGTACACAGAACAGGACACATTTAAGTTCTCTATGGGCGACAGCTCTAAGTACATCAAATGGGACGGTACTAACCTGTCTATCTCCGGTAGTGTTACTATAGGAGATTCTACAGGGCCTACTTTAGGGCAGCAACAGAAATATGTTACGTACTATAAAGCTGGGACAAGTACTCCAAGCACACCAACAGGGGGCACTTTTGGTACCCCAAACCCTTCACAGGCGGGTTGGTCTCTTACAGTACCTACAGTAGAGGGCGAAACAAATTATGCTTACATATCACAGAGGTTATTTACTTCTGATGCAGCGTCGCCTCAAGATGCAAGTTGGACACCACCGGGGGTATTTACTTCAGGCGGTTCTCAAGGTGTACCGGGGACACCTGCTCAAGCACTAAGTGTTTCTTCTAGTTCACAGATATTTAGTTTCGATTCCTCTAATACTATTATAGACGACTCAGACATAAACTTTTCAGCAAACAGACAGAATATAACAGAAACAACATCTTGGACTACATCTCCTGATGTAGGTACTGGATCAGGAGATGCTTTCACGCTAACAGTCTCTAACTTTGATACTCTATCTAGTGTATTGGTTACTGCTACTGCGGGCGCATACAGCGATCAGGTAAAGGTAGTAAGAGTTACTGATGGTGAAAGCTCATTGACAGTAGTGCTTTCAAACGAAAACCACTCAATACCTACAGATTATTACGGTGCTGCTGGAGTTTTTACTGGTTCAGGTACCGAGGTAAGAGTTTACGAGGGTAGTACAGAACTTACTTATAGTAGTGTTTCTGGTAGTGGTATTTGGTCAGCTACAGCAACAGGGTCCTCTATTACCGCAGGTAGTGTAACAGACTCAGGCACTTTTGCTACTGTAAGCCCACACGGCAATATGACAGCAAATGTCGGTAGCGTTGATTTAGAGATTACAGGAAAGAGACTAGATGGTACCGCTTTTATTATAAACAAGAGTCAGTCACTAACAAAGTCTATCGCAGGAATCCCTGCTGTAATTAAAGAAGTAAGATTTGTTTATAGTTCTACACAGAACGGCACTTATACTGATACTATTAACACTTGGATGAAAAAGGGCACGTACCACGATGGTGTGTTACAAGGAAGCTTAAGTTCTGCTGTTAAAGTAGTACCTGATGATGGTGTTTCTGTCTATACTGAGTTTGAGTTTAGCACTAACGGAAGTGACTGGCATACCCCTCAAGCGTCTACAGATATTTATATTAGAAGTCGTACAGCTAAGCTTGGAGCCGAGCTTGTCACTAACGGTGACTTGTCAGACGGCACTACAGGTTGGGGACCTCTTAACGCACAAGCTACTACCACAAATGTTGATGGTACTCTTAAAAGTGTAACTACAGAAGGTGCTAATGGTTCTGTTCGTCTTGATGGTGATTATATACCCGTAGTTGTAGGTAAGTCTTATGAAGTATCTGCTACCTCCACCCAAACAGACACAGCACATAGAATTAGGGTGGGTATTACCCAGCATTCCTCAGAGTATTTTGCCTCTGAGGACTCTACTGTGCCAACAACCTTTAAAACCATTATTACCCCAACAGACACTAGCTTGTTTGTTTACTTACGCAATACCACGGCAGGTACTACGTATTGGGATAATATATCAGTTAAAGAGGTTATCTCTGATAGTGGCTTCGGAGCTACAGTAAGTATTAAAGGTAATGCTGGTATCGAAGGTAAGTACTTTGAAACTAGATTTGCTAAAGGTACTACTGCTCCTACTATAGATGAAGATGCTGAAGAGCCTGCAGGTTGGGTAACCAATCCTAACTTTTCTTTAGAGGATAATGAATACATATGGGCTATTACAACTACTAAGCATCATACAGGTGCTTTAGATACTAACTGGTCTGCTGCGGGTAAGTGGTCTGGTGATACAGGTGCTTCAGGCGTAACTAGAGAGGTAAGATTTGTTTATAGTTCTACAGAGAATGGTACTTATACTTCTACTGTTGATGTTTGGATGAAGCAAGGTGTGTACTACGATGACGTACTACAAGGGAGCTTAACTGACGCGGTCAGGGTAATACCTGATGATGGCGGTTCTGTATATACCGAGTTTCAGTTTAGTACTGATGGAACTGGGTGGCATACTCCTCAAGTATCTACGGATCTTTATATTAGAAGTCGAACAGTAACATTAGGGGCTGAGCGAGTTAAAAACAACTCTTTCGATTCAACTACTAGTTGGTACTCTCCTAGAACTTCTTCAACAATTAGTTTAGACAATAAACACATAAGAACTACGGCAAGCTCCTCAGCCACTTTTGGTAGCTCCGCTGAACTATACAGTTTAATTGTAGGTAATAAATATAAAATAGTTGGCTCTGCGTATAGTAACAGGGCAACCGCACAGGTTAGGATACGTATCACTTCTAGTACTGACCTTATAGGTACTGAACCTATACAGTCTACAGGTTCCGGCTCAGTATCTGTTAATGAAGTATTTACTGCAATTACAGAAACGGCCTACGTAGGCACAATAAATACTGCACACAGTCCCAGTGACTATGTAGATATTTATAATATATCAGTAAAAGAAATTAATGAAGGGGCTTGGTCTCCCTCAGTAAATATTAAAGGTAATACAGGTACTACTGGTAAGTACTTTGAAACTAGATTTGCTAAAGGTACTACTGCTCCTACTATAGATGAAGATGCTCAAGCGCCTACTGGATGGTCACTTAGCCCTAACCTTTCTTTAGCGGATAATGAATACATATGGGCTATTACAACTACTAAGCTTCATACAGGTGCTTTAGATGTTAATTGGTCTGCTGCAGGTAAGTGGTCTGGTGATACTGGTGCTCAAGCAGATAGTTTCAAACAACAGGCTAGATACAGCACTTTGATAAGTGGTGCGGCTGCTACAGGTTGGGACGCTACACCATCAGCCACACAGGTTTATAGGCAGTATAGAACAGTTAAGCAAACAGAAAGCGTTGGTGCTTTCGTTGAAGTCGCTTCAACATTAGGTGTTTGGCATTTATTCGTTGCAGAAAGTATTAGGGGAGCAGGTAACTACAACCACGCTAAAAATGAGTGGGTTGATGATACAGACTTTACTAACGCTAATGCTCTTTTAGCTATACCAGACGGTCAGCCGGTGGTTGGGGATATAGTTATCCTAAGCAACTTAGCCAGTGCTGAGACATGGAATCTTACAGCTCGCTACTTAGGTGGTACTAGCGGTATAAACGGTTCTAGTTGGGAAGCTTTTCAGTTAGTAATAAATGGTTCTGCTCTAGTTAGAGGTACGGTTCGTGCAGATGACTTTGAGTCTATTGACCCTGATAGTGGTTCTTACGTTAAACTTAATGTAGCGGATGATTTAATACTTGCAGGAGCTAAGGTTTGGAACCCAGATGAGACACTTGACGATACAGAAAAGACTTTAAGACCTATATTTAGAGTTTCTAAAGATGGTACAGGTATTTTTGATGGAAGAATAATTAGTGATAAAAGTGTTTTTTCAAGCTCATTCAGTCAAGACGCTATAGATTATATCAAAAACGCAGTTGGTGCTACTACAGATAGTGGGGGTTTAAAGTCTTATAATGGTACTTCAGGTACTTTATCAGGCACTCCTTCAAGTAAGTCTTTAGGTCCTATAACGCACTACCCACCTGATGATACAAGCCTCGGATACCCAACAACTATTACAGTAAGTGGGTACGCTAACGAGCAGGCTGTTATTATGGGGGACAGCAGCGCTAATACAATTACTATAACTATGACACTATATAGAACCCACGTAGCTTCAGGCTCTAAAGTATCTATATCTACTATCACAAAGAATACAACTGCTGATGCATATCAAGCAGGTCCTTCATATGGTGGGACTACTGACTACACACACAGACATACTTGGTCACATACACTCACGGTTGAAGAAAACCTTGTTGATAATGGGGCAGGCAACTCTTATGTTTACTCGGTTGAGTGTAGTCGTTCTGGTAGTTCTCTTATTCAGGAACTAGAGATTGCACTTTCTGCGGAAGAGCAGACTATATCTGCAGGTGTTGATCTATCAAACTACCCCACAACCAGTGACGTTCTATCCCTAACGGGTGGGACAGTAACAGGGGAGTTAATAGTTAGTGATACTGATGGTAATAGTTTAATATCTGTTCGAGCACCTGATACAGGCGTTGCCCGTATTGAGGCTAGAGGTACTAACCAAGGTACTGGTCAATTATTCGTTGGTCAATCCTCTACCCACGGTGGTGGTATCGAATACAATGGTGATAATGCTCCTCCTAGTACAGGGGCCGGTGCAGACTATATTGCCTTGTTTAGAACTACTGGCAGTAGTTCCAGTTGGACTGCCAGAAATAGCCACGCTAATAATGATTGGGAGTTCCGTGGAGAGGTCAAGTCAAGCGCCTTTGATGAGGGTGGTGTACTACTATCTGCTAAGTACCAACTAACACAAGCCCCTCAAACACCAAGTATAACCTCAACGGGTGTAGTAGATGAGACTATAGAATTAATATTTGCAGCCTCTAGTACTACAGGTGTTGATCACTACGAAGTTTGGAGTGATGGAGCTACAGGGTCTGATTACTCTTTAATTGCAAGAATATCAGAAGAAGATATAGCACCCTCGATGAGTGTTATAGATACTTCCTTTGAAATAGCAGGTACGATAGCTTATAGGGTTTATGCTATTAAGAATGGGGTGTACTCGACTTCGGCTACTACTACGCGAACTTTCGTAATGCCTACTTTAGATGTAATAAACTTGTCTATTGTACCAGACCTAAACGTTTATCATATTGAATACAACATTCCCGATACTCGCTTTATAGATCATATTGAAATATATGTAGATAAGCACGAAGTACTGGGTAACTTAGCAAGATCAAACGCTGTACTTAGTTATAGTGGTAATAA
>TARA_B110000908_G_C10267877_1_pt1 | contig 12772 bp, 12 predicted proteins | sample TARA_B110000908 | Tara Oceans TARA_B110000908 (sample SAMEA4398067) | marine metagenome | biome: Polar Biome; feature: [DCM] deep chlorophyll maximum layer (ENVO:01000326); material: water (ENVO:00002006), including particulate matter (ENVO:01000060) such as... | depth 36 m
AAGATCATTCTACAAAAATTTCTAGAGTTTCTTAAAAAATTTCAAGAGTTTCTACAAAAATTTCAAGACTTTGTTAAAAAATTTCAAGACTTTGTTAAAAAATTTGTAGATTCTTAAAAAATATAAATCATTCTTAAAAAAAAATATAAATCATTCTTAATTTTTTTTAAGATGTCCGACTACATCGATTTCCACACACTCAAGTACCGAACCTCAGATTGCACTGATAAATGCACGGGACTGTGTGGATATTGTCCAGAACACGAACAGGCACGGCGTGACGAGTTCGGTGACTGGGTAATTGGCCCTGACACCAGTGGCTGGAATCGTAAAGATCAACCAACCCTATGGTTGTCCACACCCAACAGCAAATATCCCAGAATTACTGGCTACGAAAATAATCTCCAATATGGTCGCGGCCGTATGAAAACCTCCGTTCCATACGGCCTAACTTTTACGCACGAGAATGCAGGAATGCTTTTGTCGGCCATTGCTGGCAAAGGAAAGGTATTTGGGCTTAAATGTGACACGACGTGGGTGTTGACAGTGGGTGGTAGATGTTGGCGTTATTAATTATATAAAATCTATGGGTACAACTTTTGTTTTTTTTGATCTACGTCTTTTCATGCAATAACAAGCGCATAAAAAGAAAGTTATGACGATTGTGGTCGGTATCGCGATAGAAGCAATCTCTTCAAAGTCCCATGAATCCATTAATATAAATATTTTTAAAAAAATATAAAGGAAAGTATTTGGGCTTATTTGGGCTTATGTATTGACAGTGTGATATATTATTTTTTTTTTAAATACCAACCTCCTGGAATACCGTTATGTATATAAGAATAGCAGAGTTAATATTTCAAGTCAAATAATGGATCTGATTGCATCCAACGTCTATAATTTAAATTCCATATTCGTCTTTTTTCTTGGCTAATTTTAGATTCTGACATTTTTAGAAATAGTTTTTTGTGTATATCTGTGTTTGTTGGCATCGAAAGAGAAAGAACATTTTTTAGTGAATAATATGAAAGACATTTGATGTTATTTAAGCGGACAACACGTTCGTAAGAATGTCCATACAATCTGAAAAATACAGTACAATACAAATAGGTAATAGGTTAACATTTATTGTTTGAATGATAGCAACAAAATAGATCGGATGTTACTTCATTGACTAATTCTTCTTTGTCTTTTTCCAAGTCTGTGAGTTCTTTATGTATGGATGCGTATTCCTTTTGTAAAGCCATAAATTCTTTTTGTAATTCTTTTAGACGTTTGCAGCAATATGAGTTGGTGATGGCTTGTCTGTGTAAATGTGTACTAAACATGTGTATAGTTTGATGGACCTAATATATGGCCATTCTATAAAATTAAAATAGGTAGGTATATAAAGGAAAAATATATAATAAAATGGGATATTTACCAGAAGTTGTTCGAATAATTGCTGCGCATGTTGGTGGTGCTGGGGGTGGTGGAAAGGCCATTGGCACTGGATTTTTCTTGACGCCTGATGGCAAAAACGTACTTGAGGAAGGTCTTTTAATGACAAATGCTCACGTTGTTACAAATTCACCGGTAGTTAAAATTATGACAACATATGTGGAACATCAGGCATTGTCGGTGACTGTTGTATCTGTGTGTCACGATCGTGATCTTGCTTTGTTGAAGGTTGAGCCCCAGGTTCAACAATTTTTGAAACGCCATTTGAAAGAAAGATATGGTTTGGATCATATTCCATCTTTATCTTTTGACAATTCTGATATTTTGAGAACGGGTATGGAATTGCATGCGGTCGGACATCCATTGGGATTAATTGATCAACAATTTACTACGGGCAAATATCAAGGTTGTGTTCATCTGAAAGGCGAGATTAGAGGTCTTTCTGGAGCTTTGATCAACGGTGGAAATTCTGGGGGTCCCTTATTGACTTCTTATGAACAAGAAGGTCAGAAAAAGATAGACGGCCTTCATTATTTTGTACCGTCAAAATATAGAGTGATGGGGATTAATACTTTTAAACTTACCGGTGCAAATGTTGATGGTGAAAATGGTTTTATTCATGCGAACACGGCCAAACATGTAATATCGTCTCTTTTATCTCCTTTGAAAATACGTTATGCGCGCGAAACTAAAGTTTTGGGGATGTTTAAGAAGATGTCTATTCAAACGGGTAACCCTGTGGCTGGCCATACTTTAGTTTCTCATATGTCTGAGACCGAAAAGAATGTGATGACAACTTCGGGTATTGAAAATGCTTGGACGAATTATTCTATTGGTGGGCTTGCACGTGGTAAACCTAGAACGTTCCAAGCATGGGTCGGTCGCCATGTGTTTGTTCCGGGTGAAAAACACATGCATCGTGGCGGCCCTGAATTACTTTCAAAAGTTTTAGAATTTGCCTCAACAAAAGATTGGGATGGTCTTTTAGAATGGAAAAACGATAGACGTTGGTCAAATGTAAGGGAAATGACTACTCCAACAAAAAGTCCTGAAGCAAAACCCATGTCTATACGTATTTTACCTCCTGCTCCAGCCCATATCCATTCACCGAATATTGGTATTTCGACAAGAGCTATTTACCATAAAGATCTTTTATTACATTACGAATGCCCTAAAAATGATTTAGGACATTTTATTGCAGAAGGTGGAGTTTTGGTTACTGATTTGGAACCAAAATCACTCTATCATAATGCAGGTGGTAGAGAAGGAGATATCATTTACAAGTTCGAGTCTATTGACAATAAAGCAGATTTATCTCCGGCCGGTACATGGTACTCGGGAAAAAGAGACTTGCCGATGTCATTAAGAGACCTTTGTAATGATACTGCCATCAACGCGAATATTAAACTCCATGTATTAAGGCAAGGTAGTCCTCCCCAAGTCGTTGAATTCATTAATAGAGTTCCAAAATATGAAGAATTGGCCGATATTCGTCAGACTTATGCATTTTGTGACGAGGGTAGATTTGAAACAAAACAGAAAGTTCAAGTTCAGGGGATTGTATTTGCACCTTTGAGGTTGCATCATGTTGGACAATTTAAGTTATTAGATTATATGGCCCCAACGAAGAGACATGGATTTAAAGTGGTGGTTGAATCTGTATCGCCCCAGTCCACAGCATATGCAACGGATGCCATATCGCCTGGAGCCGTTGTTTTTAAAATAAATGATGAATTAGTCGCGGATACATGGAAAGCCTTTCAAGATCAATTGAACAAGCCGCATGCCAAGACAGGTTGTTGGGTTATAGATACTGTACAAAACGGTATGAAAAGTAAATATGCTATATTTTCTAGAAATATTCAAACAAAGTAATAAAAAATTAATCATATGTGTTTTTATTTTTCAATACTAATGTTATGTATGAATGCTATGTGGTCAATCCATTCCATTGAAAGAATAAATAAAATAAAAAGAACGGATATATTGCCAACTGGTTCATTTATACTTCGTCGAAAAAACGAAAAAATAAAAGTATTTGGCTTTTTGCCCGTGCACCATTCTGATGTTGAATTTAAACTGAAATTATCGACCCCTGACTCCAAAAAAGTATATAAAATTATTGAAGTTTTGAATATTGTTTCTAAAAAGTCCAAAAAAATCCAAGCATACAAAAATTTTGCCAAAAAATTATCTGATAAACTTCGATATAACTATATAAGATTGGTTGAAATAGCTCGTCCTTCTACAGCAATATGGACTGTATCCTGCACCTACAAATATTTTGATATTCCGAATGACATTGGCGCGACATTTCATTCGCTCGTTAATGATTTTACTGACATATGTCGAAGAGGGTCTTCTATATGTCGCAAAGATTTATTATATAATTATGACAAATCGGTTGAAATTATAAATCGAGGATTAATACAATTGGGGGAACTGCCCAAAGCCGCCGAATGGAATCATTTGAAAAAGTTGCATGAATGGCAACTTCAAACCAAATTTAATACAGCTTCGTGGAAAAAACCTGTATTTGATAAAAACGTTGAAAAATATAAGGGTAAATGGTCAGATACTGCAGATATAGAAGCTCACAAAAAATTAATGGGCCATTTTACCTCTAAAAATACCATAATTATGCGCGGAGACCCATCGCCATCGTTGATTCCTAAAAATGCCTATGTCATAGTGAGAAATGAGGAAGATGCGTATAAATGGAAATGTAGGGTTGAATCATCCCAAATTACCATGATTAAACTATGGTTTGATGATTCGATCTATAAAAAAATAGGTGTTTTTCCATTAACACAAACATCGTATGGTCAATCGCATGTTTATATTGCCTACGCACATTTATGGGATCAATCAGATTGGTTATCACTTGTTCGATTAAACCATGGGAATTATACCATTGTAGGAAGATTGGACCAATATCCAAGGGGTCGTGGGAATACATTCAGAGATATGTGCGACTCAAATATATTTAAAGTTAATTTTAGCAGGCATATTGGAGCCGAATGTGTTGAAAATACATCGATAGATGAATTGGCCAGTATAGTCTCAAAACATGGAGTTGTTCAATGTTTTTCAGAAGATAAAACATTGAATATAGATACAAAACGACGACAATTAGAACGACCATTTCGAATAAGAACCATACGCAAAAAAGGTTCACATACATATGAGTTATTTGAGGAATCTCCAGTGAAAAATGTTGGTAAAAATATGTCATTAATAACTGTTAAGCAATATAGTGGCATTCGAGTGCGCGCAGCAGTATATATATGCACTGAACATACAACATCATTTGATATTCATGTTGCACGGTCTTATTGTTCGGAAATTTTGTATATTATAGGTGACGAACCATCCATGTTTTCCTTTGAAAGAAAACCAAAAAATAGAATTACAATTGATTGGCAGTAATTTAAAAAAAATACATTATTTAAGAACCATAAATACCATTATAAATGTCAGGTGTACTAAATGTTTGTATGGATTCTAATGATTGTTCCAAGGGATGCTGTACGTGTTTAGAAGTATGTGCTAGTGCAATAGGTTCTATACCCTATATTTTTTGTTCTTTGGACCCGTGTTTTTGTTGTGATCAAAGTCCAAAACTGGATTATGCCCCTGTGAGTGAATCGACAAAGCCTCCTCCAACAAAGGAAATGTCGCGTACTGAAATTCAATTTTAATATATAAAATCAAATATTTAGGGTGCTATTTTTTTTTGTAGTTATGGCATTAGAACTTATTATTGGTTCGATGTATAGTGGCAAATCTACTGAATTAATTCGTCGAGTTAAAAGGTACAAGTCTATTGGTATGAAATGTTGTGTTATTAATCATTCAAATGATACCAGGGTTGATGGAGAATATATTAAAACGCATGACGGAACATATTTACATGCGGTTAAAACATCAGATATTCTCCTTGTAAATACAAAAGGTTATGATACTATAGCCATTGACGAAGGACAATTTTTTTTAAATTTAAGAGTAGCTGTGGTATTATTGTTAAAGGCAGGCAAGCATGTGATTGTAGCTGGTTTATCTGGCGATTATAAACGTCAAAAATTTGGAGAAATTTTAGATTTAATTCCAATCGCGGACGATGTAACATTTAAAAGAGCTTTGTGTAAAGAGTGTTGCCATCCAGGAAAACATGCGTCTTTTACTAAACGTATTTCCAATGAAACACAAAAAGTATTGGTAAATGCAAAATACATAGCCGTTTGTAGACAATGCTTTGAAATTTTCTAAAAAAAAAGAAAAAGTTCAACATATGTTTTTTTTTAATTTCGTATATAATATCAGACCAATTTACAAATGTATTCTGTTGGCGATCTTATTGAATTTAAAATTGCTGATTCTGTTTTTTGTGGAGAAATTGTAGGCCTGGCTGACGATAACAAAATTGAAGTTTCAAGACTTAAACAGACTAAAAAACAGGAAAGTCGTATTTGGGAATATGTAGATGACGATAAATGGTCTGCCATTGACCCTAAATTTGTATCGAAACATGTCAAAGTAGATACTTCGAAGGGTGCCTCTGTTATGAAAGGTTGGAAACAGCTTGGTTTTTTGGCAGGGGGTGACGGTATTTCTTTTTGCAAGCTAGAGGATGAAAAGGACACTATGCTTCCTATTTTCCACGGTGATTCTGATTCGGAAGATGACGAGGAACCATCTAAAAATCCAAAGATGCACGGCTATGTCGACGATGGTTTTGTGATCCCCGATGACGAAGGTTCTGAATTTGAATTTGCAAATCCAGACGATCTTGACGACGAGGCAGCTGAATGGGTACGCGAAACTCATAAAGCTGTTCATGGATATAAACAATGGGAACCAAAAGATAAACAGGGTAAAGCTCTAAAGTCTTTCATTGATAAAATGGATAATAAAGTAGCAGTAGAAACCAATGATCAACGCTGGGATGTTGGAAAAGAATCTATATCCACCGATAACCCACCACTCAAGAAGAAACGTAAAAAACAATAATTATTACACATATTCCAAAATATAATATAACTATGATTTATTTTGTATGAAATGTTAAATGAAATGTTAAACCGTTTTCGATTTTTGCCTTCTGTTTTTAAAAAAACAACCCCTCCTAAACTTGGCCGGTGGAATCGAAACCATGAGAAAAGGAAGATAGATTTGGCTAATCATGATCATTGTGGAGGTCCAACGTGTTCAAACACGAAATTAACCAAATCCAACGACACTCATGATAATTCTATGGATATCGCCATCTGTGCTTTACAAAGTTTCCACGTAAATCCTAGTGCACGTGGAAATAAATAATTTTTCATTTATGCATTATGTCGACAATGACATTAAAATAAATAGTTTTTCATTATATTCCTGTATTCAACATCTATTTCGATGCGATTAAGTTTACGAATAAGTTCATTCAATTTATATTGAAGAACATCAAAAGAAATACCTTCTTTCCATTCAGATCCTTCCTTACGGTAGTGGCAACGGTTGTCCATCGTTAATTTCATTTCATAATATATTTGTTGGCCTTGATATGTTTCCACAAGCATACAACTGGGTATTTTAACCATTTTCATATATAAAATACATTGTACTTGTTCATATCTCCTCAACTCGTTGAATAGACGTGCCTGTCGGTGTTTTAACTCGAAAATAATCCCCGATGCGATTCCATCAATTCTACCAATGACAAACCCACGAAATGGCATACCACTAATTTGTCGGAAATAAGCACGATCATTTCCAGCGCGACAACTTGGAAATCTCCGACGAACAAGTTCCAAATCGGACAATTCGCGTTGAATTCCACGGGTAGTATTAATAGTTTTTGTGGCTTGTTTCTCTACGTGTTTGGAAACTAATTGGGCTGTTTCGGCCTCTTTTTTGGCAATGGTCATTTCTTTTTGTACTTTTAATTTCGCTTCCACAGTACGATAACCTTCCAACTTGGCGTAAGCAACTGTCGAAATATTGGCTTTTTTTCTAGAAACTTTTTTATACACTTTACCGTTTGCCGAAAAAAATGATCCAACGGCTGCTCTTTTAACACCCGATTTTTTGGTCGGATAAACAGGCATTTCTTTAAGTTCTTCCACCTTTTTGACTTCTGAAATAGTTTCTTCGTATTTTCGCTTTGTAGAAGCCACCGTATTAGAAACATTACTTACAATCTGGCGCGTCACAGAGGGTTGATCAGCGTCATCGGTAACAGCTTTTTGAACGAGTTGGTTGTAGACTGGTTTTCTCAATTCTTGTTGGACAATTTCGTCTGTTGTTTTTTGTTGAGGTATTTCAGAGGGTGTGACACCAAATCTAGGCATACGTTTTATATTCATAAGCCAACATTCCGCAATAGCTTTCTGCTGTCTTTCTTTTCCAAAATACCCCAATAATTTACCTACGGCAGATGCATTTATTTGCCATTTAAAGGGTCTAGACATCTTGTTTGCTTTACTATAAAGTATTGTAAAATAAAATCACATATGTTTAATGTTTATTTTTTTAGAGCTTGTTTAAGTATAATTTTAGGTGAAATACCCATTGCCATAAGTTCTTGCATGAGCAATTTTCCGGCATATGGCATTTTTACAATCTGCACGTTTTTACTGTTACACGAAGCACATTGATATTCACCCATAAAATCCGAAGTGACCGTGCCAATAAGCCCACATGTCTCACAAATGGGAGCGTCATACGCATCTGAAGAAATCATCATTCTTTCGTGTAAAACAGCAGAAGCTCCGTGGGCAACCCCACAATCGCGTTCCATTTCACCCCAACGGAGCCCACCGCCATTTGCACGACCGTCAACAGGTTGTCTGGTAAGTCCAACAATCTTTCCTTTCGCCCTTGCATGAATTTTGTCTCCAACCATATGCTTTAAACGTTGATAAAATGTAGGCCCTATAAACACACGCCCCTTTAAAGGTTTGCCTGTATGTGGATTATACATAACCTCTTTTCCATCCTCTGAATAACCCGCTTTTTTCAACATTTTACAGATTTCATCTACTGGTTTGTGAGAAAAAGCAGTTGCGTCCACGCGTATACCTAAAAGTGAGGCCACCTTTGACGCAACACATTCAAAAACGTGTCCAATTGTCATTCTGCTTGGAATAGCATGTGGATTTACAATCAAATCTGGCACGATACCCTCTGCAGTAAATGGTAAATCTTCTTGATTATACATCATACCTATTGTCCCTTTTTGCCCATGTCTACTAGAAAATTTATCGCCCATTTCTGGTATTCTTTGTTCGCGTATTCGCGTTTTAGCGGTTTGGCCGCCATTTGCATTCTGAAAAAGAATGGTAGAGTCCACTACACCACCCGATTTTTTATTTTTTATAATGTGAGGATATTTTTTGCCATGAGTTACATTACAAAAAATAGCCTTGCCTTTATTGATTGTTGTTCCTGGAAAAGTTAACCCGTCTACATCCAATGTAGTGTTCACTGAACCATATGTCTCCTGCTTTTTAAATTCGGAAGCTGGGGCTTGTCTAGTGGATGAATTTGAAGCATTGTAAGTTCGAAATGTCGTCGAACGTCCAAATCCTCTTTCAACCGCAGACTTGTTAAATAATAACGAATCTTCTTGATTGTACCCACCAAAACACATTATAGCAACGATGGCCTGCATACCCGCCGGCAATTCATCACCACACAAGGCTTTCGCAACTCTCGTTGTTACTAAAGGTTTTTGAGGATAATGCATAATATGACCATTTGTGTCGAATCTTTTAGAAAAGTTGGATGCATATACACCCATAGCTTGCTTTCCCATCGCCGCCTGGTAGACATTTCTAGGCGATTGGTTATGATCTGGATATGGAATAGTAGATGCCAACGTACCTAAAATAAGAGCGGGGTCCAATTCACAATGAGAATGTTTTGCAGTGATTTCTTCAGGAGTCAAGGCTATAAACGCGAATTCTTCTTCATAAACAGAAAGGTTTTCAACAATTCCCAAAGAAAACAAATCATCCCATCTTAAACGTCCATCTTTTAAATCTGATATCTGGCCTGCGTTGATCTTTAATTTTCCACCTTTCACAATGAAAACAGGCCTGGAAACCCTACCCGAATCTGTCCAAATGTTTAAAGTTTTTTCATGTATAACGATAGATGCATCCGATGAAATAAGACGAGATTGTCGAGCAGAACGTAAATTATTTGCTAACTGAACAATATTTTTACAAAATCCTAATGGGGCACCATTATGAAAAATAGTATTTTGACATTTATCGTCGAGATCAGGTTTGATAATTTCAAGGATGGGTCCAAAATCGCATTTTGTGGTAATATATGCAGATAATGCCAGTTGTTTGACTAACCCGCACGGACCTCCTTCAGGAGTCTCTGAAGGACACATATAACCCCACTGATTTCCGTAAAGTAAACGAGGGGCAATTATTTTTTGCTGAGAATCAATGCCGGTATCAACTCTCCTAAGCTGTGATATACAAGATATATATGTATTGCGGTTTAATAATTGTGAAACGCCCACACGACCGGCAAATGCAGAATTCTTAATCTTCCAATTGCCAGTAGCTAAAGCATATTTAATACCATCAGTAATATGTTGGGGTTGGATTAAGCGATGGGGCCTTATTTTTTTATTATGATTCAGAAGCGAAATAGCCATTTTTCTTATATTGCCCAACATTTGATAGAACAAATGAGTAAACATAGTTCCTAACATGGCGCCTGCCGTATCTAAGCGTTTGGCGCGCACATGGTCTCTATCGTGATATGGACTTGTCTCTTTTTTCTTTGAAAGTCTGTTATGTTGATCTTTTTTTAAACAATCAATATATGTTTTCCATTGCAAAACCAATTGATGACATTTCAAGGAAGGATCTATATTTGGATATACACGACGGTCTAATAGAGACTGGGGGTCTTCTACAAACTCACTCAAAAATTTCATAGCTGATTCCTTTGTTTCCGTTACAATAGCATCTTCTTCGGATGTTTTTGTTGTTTGGGGATCTAATATTGAATTGTATTCGTCGTCTTCACCGCCAAGAGCACGCCACAAAATAATAATGGGAATTTCCAAATCAAGCCCTGCGAGTGTCACTTTGAATGGGGTCGAACCAAATTTTTTTACTTTAATCTTTAATGTTGCTACACGATGTGCTATTGAATCGTACTCTGCATGATAAATACATTCATTTGGACCAAAACAAAATATAATATTGGGCGATATACGTTCTTGAACCACCAATGTTTTTTCACGACCATTGACAATGAAATAACCACCAGGATCGTGTGGACATTCGTTTTTACTATATTCGTCGCCACCCTTTAGGGAACATAAAGACGATCTAACCATAATAGGCATACGAGCAAAATAAATATCTTTAAATTCGTCTATTTGTTTTTTTCCATTCACAACATGTTCATACTGTACATTAACATACATCGGTGCTGAATACATAAGATCACGAACCCTAGCTTCCATAGGTGTACATAATCGAATATCCCCATTTTTTTCAACTGTAGAAGGTACGTCATATCGAACCGAATGAATACGAATTGTATGAGGAGATACAGAATCATCAAAACACGAAAGATCTGGTTTAACAACGATTGGTCGATGGTTATTAATAACATTTGGGACTATACGACTCACAAAATCGTCGAATGAAAATAAAGCCTGTCTTGTTAAAGATACATCTCTAAATAATGCATCGACAACGATCTGTTGCATTGTCTACTTTATTTAAGGATTTTATTACGAAACAAACAAAATCTTTGAATATGTGTGTTTTTAAAAAAAATACTATATATTCAAATTATAGTATATAAAATGTTTGATTTTTTTAACAAATTTTATTCTAAATTACAGGCGGAATGGTTAAAAATTTTTTATATCTGGCCTTTAACATATTTAACACCTTTCTCAAGTTTGGGTACCTTTTTATTAATTGCAGTTCAAATGATTTGGACATTTATTTTTGTTTACAATGACATTGGTAATAGTATAGAATATTCAACTACAGGAGTATTTGCAATCCTTTCTGCAACACTCGGATTTATTCTACCTTTACAATTGAGCACTGCATTAGAAAAAAATTCCGGTTGTATAGATAATTTCAACGCTTTAACTGGAGATATAGTAGCATTTGCGATGGATATTATTTCATTTACACTGATAACTGATCAAGAATCTATGTTATCTAAAGAAGAATTAAAAAAAAAGGCGATCGTGGCTTCTAAAATTCGTTCAGATATATTTGATATTATTATAGCCATGCCAGTCCTTTCTAAATGGCATTTTAGAAAAAAGCAGGATTTAAATAAAGTGACGACGAAAGGCAATGTATTATTTAAAAATACAGAAGGTGGATATCAAGTCATATTACTATTGAAAAAAATACCATCAATGTCACCTGTAGAAGCCTGTTTTTACAAGTTATTGGACTATGTTAAAGATTTAAACCAAATAAAAACCCAGATATTACCTATAGTAACAATGAGATCATGGGAAAGAGCATACGGTTCATGGGGGAGTATGGGGAGTTTAAACGCGTATCAACAACCTCTTATTTTTCAATACGTAGTGAACTCGGCCCTAATATTTTACTCGTTTTTATTACCATATGAATTTTATGAAAGTGGGTATAGCGCCATTTGGATGTCTGGATCTATTGGATATTTCTTCTTGGGATTAAATGTTGCCGGCCATCGTGCAAGAAATCCTTTTGCCCATGGAAAACGTCTTTTCCAAACAGTTACTATCCAACAAAAAGTTGCAACAAAAGAATTAAATCAAATGTGGACAAACAGAGATATTATTTTCAAATTGCCCCATGAAATTCTTAATAAAAACACAACCAATTTTAATTATTAAATCACAATAATTCAAATGAACCAACGTAAATAATAATTGAAAATAATGAACAGAGTATCGGCCAAATATATATACTCCATGGTACTATATTTTTATTTGCCTGTGTCAAATACACTATTTCAACAACATTGCGAGTATATAATAGTACCGCACCTAGAATTACAGTGGCTCCTAAAAACATAATAGATTTACCTACCCACGGAGACACTTGGGGGTGCATATAAAATAAAAATGCAATACGAATGGATAGAAGTCCATTACGAACCATTGTAGCCAGAGCATTATCTACTTGTAGTCCATAAGTGAATATTTTTGCTTGTATCAAATCGTCATTTGTTTCGGGTTTTTTTTCTTTAACATATAAAGGTACTGTTGGTATTAATTTAAGACGTTTTTTTAACATAATATATAAATTTAAATATATTTATACTAACATTTTTAAAGTTTTAGTTCTCT
>TARA_B110000908_G_scaffold16684_1_pt1 | contig 12769 bp, 11 predicted proteins | sample TARA_B110000908 | Tara Oceans TARA_B110000908 (sample SAMEA4398067) | marine metagenome | biome: Polar Biome; feature: [DCM] deep chlorophyll maximum layer (ENVO:01000326); material: water (ENVO:00002006), including particulate matter (ENVO:01000060) such as... | depth 36 m
AGGGAGAGTGGACACTCTTGTCCACAGCGGAGGATATGTGAAGTAGCCTGTCTTATTTGGTATTCTTGACGCGCCGTAGCCTTTGGCGAAGGAGGTTGGAGTTTAAAGCTCTGTGACTGTGAGGTCGCGGAACTCTACTTTGGCTTTGCCGCCGGAATGGATTTGCACGGCGATGACACCACGGGCTGGGATTTTTGGGTCCTTTTCCATGTAGTCGGCTGTTTTGACTCCATTGATGTAGAGCTGGTGGTGATTGCCTTTGCAGCGGATAATATAAGAGTTCCAGCCCTCTGGGTTGAGGACATGTTGGAGGGTGGAGATGTCGCCCTTGACGAGTTTGCCACGGCGATGTTCGTCATAGATGCCGCCCCACCAGTCTTTGCCGATGTCGGCTTGGTAGCCGATGATTTTTGTCCCTTTGATGATCGAGCGGTATTGGATGCCAGAGTTGATCAGGCCGGTTTTGTGGTCGCCGGTGATGCGGAACAGGCAGCGGAATTCGAAGTCGCCGTATTCTTTGGTGGTGGCGAGGTAGGTGTTGGCGGGGATTTTTGTTTGTCCGTCACCGGAGACGATGATGCCATCCTTCACCGACCACATCTTGGCGAATGCGGGGTTGACGGTTTTCCATCCGTTGAGAGTTTTGCCATCAAAAATTGAGGTCTCTTTGGCTGGCTCCTTGGCGGAGAGCGAGGTGATCGATAGAGATAATATGAGAAGTGCAGTGAGTTTCATGGAAGTAAGTGTTATTAGTTGACGTCAAAATCAAAAACGACGACGCGTTCGAGGCAGGGGACGACTACTTCCTTAACTTCCTCATGGATCGGGTGTGGCAGGTAGGCATCACGTGACTCAGGGGAGTCGAATGTCATGATAAACCCATGGGTGAATTCCTCATTGAGTCCCTCATCGGATTTGTAGGGGCCGTGCTCCATGGACAGCAGTCCAGGGATCTTGCCAACCATTGCTTGCATGGTAGCGAAACAATGGTCGATTTGCTCGTCGCTAACGTCTGTCTTGAATTGGAATACTCCGAAGTGTCTGGTCATGGTGTGAAGCTAGTTATCTAGTTACGATGCGACAAAGGAAATATACGCACATTCTCATATGCCAAATCCACATTTGGCTATTTCTTTTGTTTCAAGTTGATCCAGCCGACAGGTTTGGTTGCGGGGATCTTGGTGCGGTAGTTTATGAGAATCGCTTTAAGTTCGGTCACGATCTCGGGGTGTTGAGCGTAGACATTGGTAGTTTGAGTCGGATCAGCATCGAGATTGTAGAGTTGGGCTGGCGGGGCATCGGATCGGATTTTTCCATCAACTACATCTGAGTTGGTTTTTTTGGAGAACGGGAGTGCCGCGGCACCGGCAAACAGGTGATCGCCTAGTTTTTCACCCTGAAACCCACCCTCATCGCGGCTGGGGATGTAAACCCACTTTCCGTGTCGGACGGTCAGGTGTTTCGGGCTGTTGGGGGAAATGATGAGTGTTTTGCGAACGGGCATCTTGAGCATGCCAGTCAGGTTCTGGAGCTGATTGACGCTATCGATTGCTTCTCCTTTTTTAAGAGGGCGATCAACGATGGCGGCGAGAGTCGCTGCGAGGTCGATCTGACTAATGAGGTGATTCGATGTAGTGCTTGCAGGAATTTTCCCGGGCCAACGAGCAATCATCGGAACTCGATGGCCGCCTTCCCATGCACCAAACTTATATCCGAGAAGGTCTCCGTTCATGGCGTGTCCAGCCTTGCGTGCTTTTTGTCCGGTGACGTGCAGCATACCTCCGTTGTCGCTGGTGAAAATGACCAAAGTGTTATCGGTCATCTTCATTTCTTCCAATGCGGCGAGAACTTCACCGACCATCCAGTCGAGCTCATGCACGAAGTCGCCGTAGAGTCCGCATTCGCTGGTTCCGACAAATTGTTTAGCTGGAGTGAATGGGTGGTGGATGTTGGTGGTGGCGAGGTAGAGGAAGAATGGCTTCGATGTCTTACGAGTTTTAATCCATTCGACAGCTTTGTTTTTCAACGTCGTCCCGATCAATTCATCGACATAGAGTTGGTGAGCTTTCTTTCCTCCGCCAATATTTCCGGCACCCTTTTCAGGGTATTTTTTGGTAACAGACTTCTTGCCGTAGACGATTGGATCGGCTGGATCGGCTCCGAGGACGTGGTGGTTTTCCACGTAGACAAATGGTGGACCGCTATTGACGCTTGGAATTCCGAAATAGTAATCAAAGCCCAACTCAAGTGGTCCTGGTTTAAGCTCCCCATTCCAATCGGGCTTTTTATGACCAAATCCTAAGTGCCATTTTCCGATACAGGCGGTGTCGTATCCTGATCCCTTGAGTAACGATGCCAAGGTGAGATGGGATGGATCAATCGTGAGTGCTTGTGTGGTCGGAATAGGTCCCCAGAAGTTTTTTCTAAGTGGATATCTGCCGGTGAGTAATCCGTAGCGGGACGGTGAACAAACAGCCGAAGCTGAGTGGGCATCTGTAAATCGCCGACCTTCCTTGGCGAGTTGATCGATGTTGGGTGTTTTTAGTTTCGTTGCACCATAACAACTAAGATCGCCATAACCGAGGTCATCGGCGTTGATGATAATGACGTTTGGGTTTTCTTGAGTCTGGACTTGGGAATTAGCTGTCTGACTGCTGATGAGGCTAGAAACAGTAAGTGTGAGGATGAAATGGAATTTCATAATGGTAGGAGAGATTATGTTTATACGTTGTTTTTATCGTGAGATATCCACAACTTGATATGTAAAATGCACATGCAGTGACGATGAGAGAGGTAGTTTTGTAGGGAGGGTGGACACTCCTGTCCACTGGCAACCTAGGTCCACTCATGCATGGATACTCCACAAGGGTAGATAGTGGACAGGACTGCACTCGTCCACTCGTGCTATGCTAGAGTGCAGCCCTCCTCCTCCGTCGGGCTGGGAACAGATCATGCGTTGTCCACCCTCCCTATTCGGGATCAGCTACTTCTGGATAAAGGCGAACACGCCTTTTTTGTTTCCCACGACAATGTCCATTTTGCCATCACCATTGAGGTCACCAGTGGAGATCTGACGACCGACGCCGGAGTTGTCGTCGATTTGATAGGGAATGAGTTCTGTGGTTCCGTCCTTATGGCGGGTGGTGCGGAACCAGTAAAGTACGGCGGGTTGGTCTGCTCCGGGGTCACGACCGTTATGGGCGTAGAAACATTTACCAGTAACGATGTCCTTGATGCCATCGCCATCGATGTCGATGCAGGACATGGCGTGGGGTTGACTAAAACAAACACCGTAGGGGTTACCCTCTGGTTTGTCGGTCATGATGGTATGCTGTTTGAAGGAAATCTTCTCACCGTCTTTGATTTGTTCATACCAAGCCATGCCCCAAGAGTGGGCGTTGAGGGCGGTGACGACGTCGTTGAGGCCGTCTCCATTGATATCGTAGGCAAACATCTGAGCTCCACCTTGCTTGGGCGCGAATGGGAAGGGATGAAATTTCCAATGAGTCTTACGATCCCAGTTTTTAGGTTGCTGCCACCAGCCACGTTTTTCGAGGATGTCGGGGAGCTTGTCGCCATTGATATCACCGATGCCAAGTCCGTGGATCGCCATCGAGACGCCTGAACCAATGTTGAGCACTTCCCAAGGTTTTTTGGGGTCGGCTGTCGGGACTGAGAGAGTAATGTGATTTCGGCTGAAGGAGAGCAGTTGTTTTTTCTCTCCGAGGAGAGCTTGCACGTATTGGGGCGATTCGTTGCAGATGTGATCCTGGGCTTTAGAGTGCGCGCACTGATGCTGGGTGTTATCAACAGGGAGTGGTTTTTCGCCGGGGTTAATGGCTAGTTGGGCTGGTTGTCCAGGGACGCCGACTTTGAGAATGTCAGTCCACTTGTCCTTGGTAATGAGATCTGGAAAGGTGAAGAAATTGCTCGAGTAAGCCGACATGCCGGGCCCTTTGATGGGATAGATTTTGACTGGGGCGTAGGCGTGGGACTTTTTGAAGTCAGGTCCTTCCCACCAAAGTGGGCCGGCGATGACATCGGGTTTTCCATCGGCATTGACATCACCAATCGATGCGCCTTCGGTGACATACTTATCGAGGAGCTCGATTTTCTGAAACTGGACGTGCGTCTTGGGGGCCTCCTTCGCCTGGGCGAGGTGGCCGAGACAGAGCAGTGCGATGATGGTGGCTTTCATGATTTTCTTTATGAGTTGAGGGATAGGCTATCTTGAGGGTTGCGATTTTTTTGACCATTGTTTGATGCCTGATCGTGGTGGGGATTGATCGAAGAACCGGGCATTTTTTCCGATGCGATCATAGTCGCCAATATCGTCTTGAGCATGGGCGGCTGACTGGAGCAGTTCCTTGACTTTTTCAGGGTGTTTGTCGGCCAAGTTGGTGGTCTCCCCGACATCGGCTTCGAGGTTGTAGAGTTGGTGGTTGAGGATCTCCATGATATCGTGTTTTTTCCACTCCGAGGCTTTGCCTAAAAAGCCTAACCATTTGGGTGCGTGAGGTCGTTTTAAGACGAGTTTCCACGGGCCTTTTCGAACGGCCTGGAGGTGTGTCATCAGGTAGTAATAATAGACTCGCTCATCGGTGAAATGAGTCTGTTTGCCCGTCATGATGGGGAGAATACTTTTGCCGTCGAGGACTCGGTCAGTTGGAGCTTTAACCTTTGCCAACTGGCACAGGGTTGGCAAGATATCCAGGGTGCTTGTTATTTCATCGCAGACCTGGCCTTGCGGGATGAGTCCTGGAGCCCACATCACGCATGGAACCCGAAGGCCTCCTTCCCATGTGGTTGTTTTCCCAGCCCGTAGTGGTGTGGCAGAGCCTCCGTGTTGTCCTCGTACTAACCATGGTCCGTTATCGCTGGTGAAGATGACGAGCGTTTTTTTATCCAGATTCAGCTTCTTAAGGGTTTTGATGATTTGGCCAGTGCTCCAATCGATTTCCTCGATCACGTCACCGTACAGGCCACGTGCGGATTTTCCTTTGAATTTTTCCGAGGCCCCTAGTTGGGTGTGGGGCATGGTGTGCGCGAGATAGAGGAAGAAGGGATTGTCTTTGTTTTTTTCGATAAACTTGACCGCTACGCGATGATATTTCTGCACCACCTTGTTCATGCCCACCTTGGGTTCGACGATGTTGCGATTGAGCCACAGATCAATTTTTCCGGAGTCGTTGCTGGTGCCTGTCCCGTACCAATGATCGAAACCAAAATGGTCGGGAAAAATATCATCTCGTTTGAATCGGGCGGAGTGCCCGTTCAGGTCCCACTTGCCGATGCATCCCGTCGCGTATCCGGCTTGTTTCAGTAATTGCGGAAGCATCACCTCCTTGGGATGAACCATGGGGTGAACTCTCTTGATGTTGCCGACTTCTGCGATACGCAATGGGTAGGACCCGATCATGAGCGCGGCACGCGATGGTCCGCAAATCGGTTGTGCGTAGAAGCTGGTGAACTTGATTCCATCGCTTGCCAGGCCATCAATGTGAGGTGTTTTGATCTTGGGCGAGCCGAAGCAGCCAAGATCATTGTAGCCCTGGTCATCCGTGAAAATGATGATGATGTTGGTTTTTTGGAGGGTGACTCTATCGGTCTTCCCATATGTGTTAGGAGTTCCTATGCATATCAGTAAAGCAAGTGAGCTGATTAACTTACTATGGGGATGGTTTTTAAAAGGCATGGAATCAAGGTTTTTTCAGTCGGTAGCTTTTTTGCTGTTACCATGGATGGCGTCGAGGATAGCGCCACGGAGCTCGTGGATTTCCACAGCGCCTGTTTTGCGCCATACGATCTTGCCTCCGGGGGCGATGATGAATGAGTGGGGTAGGGGGCCTTGCCACTTCGGGTCGATGGCTTTGGCGAGGTCATCCAGGTCGTCTCCTTGGAAATGGTAGTTGTTTGTCTTACGCCCTTCTTTATCGACACTTTTCTGCGTCCATTTTGAAACTGGAAGGTGCTGATCCTTGAGGAACTTGAGCACCTTTGTGTTGTCTGCTTTGGGGTCGGTGGAAATGGTGATGAGTTCGAACGGACGCTGGGTGTAGAATTGGTAGGCTCTGACCAAGGCTGGGAACTCTTGGATACACGGGCCACAGCTGGTGGACCAGACGTTGACGAGGCGGTATTTCTGGGTGTTGTTCGCGGCGATGGTTTTGGCGAGCTTTGCGTCCATCGCCTCGACCGATACCGGGCGAGACTCCCATTCTTTTTTTTCGGCGATGACGAGTTTTTCTTTCCAGTACCACTTGGTGGAGCAGCCGAAAACGCGGGTTTTTGTCTCAGGCACCGGTTTGCCCGCTAGCAGGGCGTCGATGGTATTGATGGTGGTCTTCTTTTTGGCTGGCCCTGGATTGCGCTGACCATTGTCGAATTGCCCCTGGTAGAGGAGTTTTCTATCAGGGCCAAAAATAAACACGTGGGGCGTCGCGACGGCACCGTAGGCGATGGATGTTTTCTGGGTATCTCCATCGTACAGATAGGGATGTGTCAGCTTGTGTTCCTTGGTGACGAGTTTCATCGCTTCGAAGGTATCGTTGTATTTTGAATGGCCGTTTTCCCAGAGCTGTAGCCCCTTGGGAGAGGCGCTTGAAATGGCAGCGACTTCGACGCCTTTACTTTTGTAATCGACGGAGAACTGATTGATTTTATCCCTTGCTGCAATCGCATCCGGGCAGTGGTTGCAGGTGAAGATCGCGACCAGATACTTGGCTTTTTTGAAGGATCCCAGCGTGTAAGTTTTCCCGTCCGTGCCTTGTAGGGAGAAGTCCGGAGCTTGGGCGCCGATTTCTAAGGTTTTGATCTGAGGCACCACGGCGGTGGCGCTAGCGGCAACGGAGAGGCAGATACTGGCTGTGAGGATGGTTTTTATCATGATTGTAAGTAGGGTTGAGATTTAGGATTGAGCGATGAAATCGAGCACCAGAACTTTATCGAGGATGGGAAGCAGTTCTTTAACAAATGCCTGGTGGGCTGCGTGCGGGGTGTAAACATCGAGTCCTTTTTGATTTTTGAAACTAACAATGAAACAATGGGTGAACCCTTGGGCTTTGTTTTCCTTGCTGACATTTGTGCCCCACTCGTAGCCTGTGATGGTTTCTATTTTTTTGGGTAAAGCTGAGAAGCCTTTTTCGATAGCTGCGATTTGTTCCTTGGTTGCGGTGTCTTTGAACTTGAACATGACCACGTGGCGGAGTGGTGCGACTTTGTCTTTAGGCTCAGCGGAGATGGCTGAACAGAAGAGGAATGAGGCGAGGAGGATGAGTGCTGTTTTCATAGTGGAGTATAATTAGGATGGTTGGTTATTATCGAGATTAGTAAAGAGGTGTAGTGTGCGCAGCATCAATGTTATTTATTGATGTAATCGTTTCCTTCCAAACTCTTGAGCACAGAAGTTTGCCAGGTTTGGATGGCAGTTTTCATTTTCTTGAGAATGACGGGGTTCGTTTTTGCGAGATCGTTTTTTTCCATTGGGTCTTCCGCAAGATTGTAGAGTTCATATTGAGTGCCCTTTTTCTTGTTGCCGATGGAGTGAATTTTATAAGGCCAGCTTAGCAGTGCTGCGTGACCGGCGTGTGATCCATTTTCGAGAAGTTCACGTTTGGGAAACTCATTGACGTTTTTAAGCACGCGTTCAGGAAATGGATTGGGTTTTCCTGCCTGCTGCGCTTCCATGAGGGATTTGATGATCTGGTTACTTTTTGTTGACTGACCACCTGTGTAACTGTGCCAGAAACCAATGGGGTTACTGCGTTGCGAGGTTGATCCGTCGATGATAGGAGCGAGATCAATGCCGTCGAGGAGCGGTTGTTTGTCGACCTTGACTCCTGCGATAGCGAGAAGAGTGGGGTAGATGTCAGATGTCGAAGCGGGAGTAGCGATGGTTTTATGTTTAAACTTGGCTGGCCATTCGATGAGAGCGGGAACGCGTAGACCTCCTTCGTAGATAGAGCCTTTTTTATCTCTTCCTCCAGAAGATTCTTTGACGAGGCCACCATTATCAGAGCAATACCAGACGATGGTGTTTTCGTGGATTTTAAGATCGCGAAGGGACTTTCTGAGCCGACCAACCTGATCGTCGAGTAATGCTATTTCGTCAAAGTATCCTCTGTTTTTGTTTCCCATGTAGAGTGACTTTGGCGGCATACTTTCCCTATGTGGAGAATGCGGTGACGGGAACCAAATGACGGTGAAGAGTGGCTTGTCGCCTTGGGCATTCTTTTTCAGAAACTTAAGAGCAGCATCCATAGTGAGAACAGTGCCCTGTCCCTTGAGATGTTTGTAGGTTCCGTTTCGGCTGAGATAGGGATCGATGTCGAAGAAGTTGAGTCCAGTCAACCATTCGTCAAAACCCTGGCCGCCTGGACTGGTAGGACTGTCTTTCTGGACTGATCCGATATGCCATTTTCCAAAGTGGGCGGTAAGATAGCCTGATTTTTTGAGTGCCTCAGCGATCGTCTTTTCTTGAGGACGAAGGTAATGACCGTGGTTGAGCACGTTGGTTCGCATCGGGGTGCGACCGGTCATCACGCTCGCGCGAGTAGGGGAACAGACAGGTGCGCCTGCATAGAAACGATTAAATACGATCGACTCCTTAGCCATGGCGTCGAGATGGGGAGTTTTTAGGAATGGGTGTCCTGTATAGCCTGTATCGCCATATCCTTGGTCGTCTGCCATCACGAGGATGATGTTGGGAGGCTTTGCATCCACAGCTTGGGCTGATGCAGGTAGAAGTAGAGCGCAGGTAAAAAGCTGTACGAGTAGGTAGGCTTTCATTTTCATAGATTGGATACGTTGCAATGAAGCCAGACTATCACGTGAATCATGCTTTGCCTACTAGTTCCAAGCTTTCAACGGCTGTGATTTATCGATTCTATGATGATCACGAATCACCGGTTTATAAGGAACTAGCATCTGAAGGTTTCTTGAAAATGCACAATAAATTGACGAAACCAAAAAACATAGACAAAAAGTTGACAAGGGGTGGGGTTCTGCTAATATAGCAATATATTTGGGATAATATATCCACAAAACGTAAACCAAAACCCACAGAATAATGATGAAAACAACTCTCACTACCACAATCATGACGGGGCTTCTAGCCATAGGGTCATTCGCCCAGTCTCCCTCAGACCAAACAGGGGACACAAAATTGATAGCCGACTTCACCACTGCCGAGTCCAGTATGCGCTGGCAAACGGTAAACGATAGCGTGATGGGAGGAATTTCCCAGGGGGATAGCTTCGTCACCGAGGGATCGACGCTTCTTTTTAAGGGCGACATCTCCCTAAAAAACAACGGTGGTTTCTCATCCATTCGCTCGCGTGGTTCAAGCTATGATCTGTCCGCTTACAAAGGAATCCAACTTCGGGTAAAGGGAGATGGCCGCAAGTATTACTTCACGAGTCGGGCTCGAGGTGGTCGGATGTTAGCTTTTTGGAGTCCTATTCAAACCACAAAGGGAGAATGGACTACGATCAAAGTTCCGTTGTCCTCATTTTATGCCACTTCGTTTGGGCGCAAAATCCCATCAGTCAAATTGGACACTAAGAATATCACAAGCTTGGGATTCATGCTCTACGACAAAAAATCCGGATCATTCCAGTTAGAGGTCGATGAGATCAAAGCCTACAAATAACCAACACCGGGAAAAACTAACCCAACCCAAATCAACTCAACCTATCAAATACAATGAAACGCTACATCAAAACTATCACTGCCGCAGGAGTGCTCTGCGTATCCATGGTCAGTCTTAACGCTGGCACCATCTTGGAAACAGCATCCTCAGCAGGTAAATTCACCATTTTAGAAAAGGCCGTGAAAGCAGCCGGTCTCACTGATGCTCTCAATGGAGAAGGACCGTTTACTGTTTTTGCTCCTACCGATGAGGCTTTTATGCGCCTGCCGAAGGGAACCATAGCCACCCTTCTCAAGCCCGAAAACAAAGCGATGCTCGTTGAGATCCTCACCTACCATGTTGTCTCTGGCAAAGTGGAAGGAAGCAAAGCGGTCACGCTCAGCGAGGCCACGGCATTAAACAAAAAGAAGCTTACTATTAAATTCAAAAATGCCGCTCTCTACGTCAACAAATCGAAGGTGATCGCCACCGATGTCATGGCAAGCAATGGTGTGATCCACATCATTGATGAAGTGTTGATCCCCGCGGCAATCAAGCCATCTGCGAGCCAGAGTTCAAGCGCGGCCAGTCAGAGTGCTGAGATTCTCAGCGATGCAATCAGCGTAGGAGTCGATCTGTTTAACGATGGCAAAGAGGCCGACTGTGCCAAAGTCTATAAAATAGCCCTGCGTGCCGTTGTGGCTCTCAAACCTGAGGAACTCGACAAAGCCACAATGGCGACGTTAAACAAGACTCTCCAAGCGGTGAGTAATGAGAAAGACGCCCGTAAAAATGCGTGGACCCTCCGCTACGCGATGGACAAAGCTATGAAGTCACTAGGTCACAGCGAAGACTAACATGTTTCATTTTTTGCCATGAAGATGCCTCCAATACTGAAAGCTGGAATCCTGATTTGCGGGGCGCTCACACTTGCTTCTTGTTCAAATTCACATGCCCCATTGGAAACTGTCAAAAATCTTGATCCCCAGAGATACCAAGGGCAGTGGCATGAGGTAGCGCGCTTGCCCAATTTCTTTGAACATAACGTTGTGGCTGCACGTGCGACGTATGGAGAAATACCAGGCAGCAAAAGTCTTTCTGTGCTCAATGAAGGGGTCAAGGTGGATGGCAAAAGAACACGCATTTCTGGCGCGGCCTCTTTGGTCGGTCAATCTCCCGTAGATGAGGCAGAACTCAAAGTAAGATTCAATCGTTTCCCCGCCTCGTTGTTTGCAGGTGATTATTGGATTCTTGATTTGAACGAGCAGCATACCCGAGCGGTGGTCGGCACACCGAACCGAAAATACCTCTGGCTACTCTCAAAAGATCCCAGCGATCAGGTAGAGGATTTTACCGTGCCTCTCAAGAAAATGAAACACAAAGGATTTGCCGTCGAAAATCTGATCGTTAATCCCAAGAGGATTAAGTGACCGGTTTTCAGTTAGGTAGAATTAACTCGATCAGACCGAGTAGTTTGTTAGCAGCCAGCATAACTAGACAATCAAGAGGCTATGGAAAAGTTTACTTGAGTGTTCGCAGGTAGGTAAAGAGATCTGCGACTTGTGCCGGTGATAAATGATCGATGAGCCCTTCAGGCATGAGAGAGGATTTGGCGATGTTATGTTTGGTGATGTTCTTTTTTGAGACCACCTGAACGCTGCCTCCGACAGGTTGAATGCTGATGGTGGTCTTGTTTTCTTCCACCATGGAGCCACTGACTTTGCTGCCGTTTTTAAGGATGAGATCGTGGCGGTAGTAGCCGCTTTCCATCTTGGCGTTGGGGGTGAGGATGTTGTGAAGGAGGGCTTCCGTAGACATGGCACCAGCACCTGATAGATCGGGGCCGATCACTCCTCCTGCGTCACCGGCCTTATGACAGGCCATACAGGTAGCAAAGTGGGTTTTGCCTTTGGCCGCATCGCCACGGGCATTGGCCATGGTTAAGTACTTCTGGAATTTTTCCTGAGCCGATTTCGCGGCGGCAGGCGTGATGAGTTTTGGCGAGCCACCAACAAGAGCAATATGCCCTTTGCCGGCGAACTTCAGTCCGGCGGTGCCACCTGAAATACGATGGCTTAATCCTTTGAGCTTAGTTTCCGAGTAGTCGGTGAGGTGATCTGTCTGGATCTGGGTGGCACTGCGTTCATAACTCCATACTCGGAACTCACGCATGGCAAATCCACTGCCTCCTGCGGCGGTGCTGTTGCCGATGCTGAGATCGGTAAAATCTAAGGTGATCGCGTTACTTTGAGCCGTGTCCAACTCTCCATCGAGGTAGATTTTAAATTGCCCCTTGGCATTGCGGGTGACGGCACAGTGCATCCAGAGGTTGGGTTGCATGGCGCGTTTGGCGATGACTCGATCTCCGTGTTTCGCGCCGGCATAGAAACGGAACTTACCACCGGCAAAGTTGAGGTCTGCTCCGCCTTTTCCATGACTGAGAATTGAATCATCTGGTCCGATGCCGGGATCGAGCCTGACCCAGGCTTCGACGGTGAAGGCTCCCTTTAGATTGATTTTATGGTCGACCTTATCAGCGGGATTTCCAGTGAGTCGGATGACCGGCTGAAGCAAACCGGGTGTGTTTTTGAGGATGGATTTTACACTTGGGTGGTTGGCTCCGAGTGCGGCGATGATGTTACCCAAGGAATCTGAGGTGAGTCCTTTGAATTGACCGACAGTGGAGGCTTTTGCAAGGGCTTCGGCTTTGGCTCGATTGGATGTCAGGCCTGCAATGACGAGTTGGCGATGATCTCCAGGGAGTTGATCCCAGGCGCTGGCAAAATAGTTGACGATGGATACGTCATCAAGCGATGCCAGGGCAATGATTGCCAGGCGTTTGATTTGAGCGTCACTGTGTTGATAGAGTTTTTCAAACAAGTCACGTGATTGACTGCGCATTTCCGACAGCGCGTGAAGTCCTGATTGGATTTCAGCGACGGTTCGATTTTCCGTGAGTAGCCACTTTTTGACAGGAACTTCGAGTGATTTGATGCGAAACTTTGCGGCCAGTCGGAGGACGAGAAGCTGATTCTCTTTGGACGGTTGATTTTTAAGAACGGCGAGGCAGGCGTTGCCGACCATCGTTGCGAGTTCTTGATCTGCTGCGAGCTTGGCATCCATCTGCTCGATGGTTTTTAG
>TARA_B110000908_G_scaffold172203_1_pt1 | contig 12759 bp, 11 predicted proteins | sample TARA_B110000908 | Tara Oceans TARA_B110000908 (sample SAMEA4398067) | marine metagenome | biome: Polar Biome; feature: [DCM] deep chlorophyll maximum layer (ENVO:01000326); material: water (ENVO:00002006), including particulate matter (ENVO:01000060) such as... | depth 36 m
TACCGCATCGGATACAAACCTGCGGGCGGGATTTCCAAAGCCAAAGACGCAATCACTTACCTTGCCTTGATCAAGGAAGAATTGGGCGATCGCTGGTTACAACCCGACTTGTTCCGCTTTGGTGCATCTTCCCTACTGGGCGATATCGAACGCCAGCTGGAACACCATCTGACGGGGGCATATTCTGCCAACCACCGTAATCCGATGGGCTAACCTTAGCCTGCCCAAGCCCTTCCAAGCCCTCCACAGAAAGACCAATCACATGACCGTCAAAGACATCTTTCAAAGCATGGACTACGGCACAGCCCCTGAAAACGCATCCGAGGCATTGGCATGGATTGTCGATCAAGGCGGCCAGTTTGGTCACTTTATCAATGGGGCGTTTACCGAACACGGCAACGGCTTCGACAGCACAAACCCAGCGACGGGCGAAGTTTTGGCAACATTCACCCAAGCGACCCAAGCAGATGTTGATGCCGCAGTATCCGCCGCACGTAAGGCGCAACCGAAATGGGAAGCGTTAGGCGGTCATGGCCGCGCGCGCATCCTGTACGCCATCGCCCGCCTTTTGCAAAAACACAGCCGCCTATTCGCGGTGTTAGAGACAATGGACAACGGCAAACCAATCCGCGAAAGCCGTGACATCGACATCCCACTAGCCCAACGCCATTTCTACTATCACGCAGGCATGGCCCAACTGATGGAAAGCGAACTGCCTGATCAGCAGGCCCTTGGGGTTTGCGGTCAGATCGTGCCGTGGAACTTCCCCTTGCTCATGTTGGCATGGAAAATCGCACCCGCTTTGGCAATGGGCAACACTGTTGTTTTGAAACCCGCAGAATACACCTCCCTTACCGCCCTATTGTTCGCTGATATTTGCAAGCAAGCAGGCGTACCCAACGGGGTCGTCAATATTGTAACTGGCGACGGTGCAGTGGGCGAAATGATTGTTGCGGCAGACGTAGATAAGATCGCCTTTACTGGCTCGACTGCTGTTGGAAAGTTGATCCGTAAAGCTACCGCAGGATCAGGCAAATCGCTGACCTTAGAACTTGGTGGGAAGTCTCCCTACATCGTATTCGACGATGCTGATCTGGATTCAGCTGTCGAAGGTTTGGTTGATGCAATCTGGTTCAACCAAGGGCAAGTTTGCTGCGCAGGCTCCCGCCTTTTGGTTCACGAACCGATCGCAGAGACTTTCTACGCCAAACTTAAGGCACGGATGGACAAGCTACGCATTGGCAGCCCACTTGATAAATCCATAGACGTTGGGGCCATCGTCGACCAATCGCAGCTTGATATAATCACACGTATGGTCGCGGAAAATACCGCTGGTTCAATGCACCAATCGACAGCCGAACTGCCAACGCAGGGTCTGTATTACCCACCAACTTTGATCACTGGACTGCATTCCGCTGACACGTTGATGCAGGAAGAAATATTCGGCCCTGTCCTAGCCGCGACAACCTTCCGAACCCCAGCCGAAGCTGTCGAAGTCGCCAACAACACGCGCTATGGGCTGGCCGCCACCGTTTGGAGCGAGAATATAAACCTCGCCCTCGACATCGCGCCCAAGCTGGCAGCAGGCGTGGTCTGGATTAACGGTACGAACATGTTTGACGCTGCCGCAGGCTTTGGCGGCGTGCGCGAAAGCGGGTTTGGTCGTGAAGGTGGCTGGGAAGGTTTGGGTGCATACACCAAGCCCAAAGGGCAAACCAAATCACTAAAACCGATCAGCGCATTTGCGGGCGACAAAGGTCCGAGTGATGGAATAGATCGCACTGCCAAATTATATATCGGTGGAAAACAAGCGCGACCTGACAGTGGATATTCCGCACCCATTTACGGAAAATCGGGCGCTCTGATCGGACACGCCTCACAGGCAAGCCGCAAAGATGTGCGCAACGCAGTCGAGGCCGCCAATGCTGCCAAAAGCTGGTCCAAAACCACAGGACATTTTCGTGCGCAAATTCTATACTTTATCGCTGAGAACTTTGATGCGCGTAGCGATGAATTTGCGGAGCGATTGAATACGCTGCAAGGCGGGCGCGGCGGTAAAAAAGAGGTCGAAGCATCTATCAAGCGGTTGTTCACCTATGCGGCGTGGGCCGACAAATACGATGGACAAGCGCACGGCGTCCCAATTCGGGGCACTGCGCTTGCGATGAAAGAACCCGTTGGCGTAATCGCGGCCCTTTGCCCGGACACAGCACCGTTGCTTGGCCTAATCTCACTGATGGCACCAGCCATTGCGATGGGAAATCGTGTGATCCTTAGCGCATCCGAAGCATTCCCGTTGGTCGCCACTGACTTCTTTCAGGTGCTTGATACATCCGATGTACCGGGCGGCGTGGTCAACATTCTAACAGGACCACATTCCGATGTCGCCAAGACGATGGCCGAGCATATGGATATCAATTCGGTTTGGGCTTTCTCAGGTTCTAACCTTAGTCAGGTTATCGAAGAAGGAAGTGCAACGAATGTAAAACGCACTTGGGTCAACAATGGGCAAGCGCGCGATTGGCCTTCAGCAGAAGGCGAAGGCAAACAATTCTTGATCGCGTCAACCGAGGTCAAAAACATTTGGATCCCCTACGGCGAATAAGGTTCATTTTGCCAAAAAAACTTCGGCGTTTGAGGCAGCGCCTCAAGAACAGCGCCCGCATCAAAGCAGGCGCTGTTTCTTATTTCGGCAATGGGCCCGTAACCAAACCTTCAGGTTTACCAACCACTACAAAGTGCAACCCATCCGCATCCAGTAATTCGCCAGCAACACGTTTCACATCGTCCAGTGTGACCGCATCAACTTTGTCATTGCGCGTCGCGATATAGTCAATTGGCAGACCAAGCATCTGCATTCCAACCATGATCCGCGCAATCGGCCCATTCCCATCAAAGCGCAGTGGGTAGGCACCCGTGATATAAGTCTTGGCATCACGCAACTCATCCGGTGTCACGCCTTGTTCTGATGCCTTTGCCCACTCATCACGAATGACGGAAATCGCCTCAGCAATACGGTCATTGGCCGAAGCCACATTTCCTTGATAAGTCGCTGCATGATCGCGTGGAGCAAGGAATGAATTGACCCCATACGTCAGACCGCGCTTCTCGCGCACCTCGTTCATCAAGCGGCTTTCGAATGAACCGCCGCCTAACACTTGATTCAACACATTGACGGCGAAGTAATCAGGGTGTTCTAGGCCGATCCCTTTGTGCCCAAACAACGCAACTGATTGGGGTGTATCAAATTCGATGACCGTGACGCCGCCTTCTATTGTGACTTCAGCGTCGGTAGGTTGCGCAGCACCTGTTTCAGGTAAATCACCCAAAAGCTGGTCCAACAGTAATCCCAGATCGGTCGGGGTGATGTCACCAACCGCACCAACATAAAGACGGTCTTTTGCAAAGATGTCCTTGTGGGCTGCAACTAAATCATCCCGAGTCAGGGCCGTCACGCTTTCCATAGTTCCAGAAAGAGACGTCCCATAGGGATGATTCCCAAAGGCCATCGCATTAAATGCTTTACCAGCAATTTCATCAGGGTCTTTTGTGTCTGATCGAAGGCCAGTCATAACCTGTCCACGCACACGCTCAATATCAGAGGCATTAAAGCTAGGCTCAACAATTGAAGAGCGTAGCAAAGCAACAGCGTCATCTCTGCTTTCGGTCAGGAATTTTGCGGAAATTGAAAGGGCATCAGCCCCAAGATCATAGCCAAAACTTGCGGCCAGATCCTCTAACGCCCGTGCAAACCCACGTGAATCCAAGTCACCTGCGCCTTCTTCCAACAACCCTGTCATTAGGTTCAAGGCCCCACGCTTGCCAGTGCGATCAAGTGAACCACCCCCGCGAAAGCGTAATTCAAGCGCCAAAAATGGGATCGAGGGTTCTTCAACCAACCACGCCGTTATGCCACCGGGAGAGGTCACCTCTTGGATTTTCACTTCAGCCTGTGCAGGCAATGCAGTAATCAATGCAACGAATAGGACACCTAGAAATCTCATTGGGTTTGCTCCTCTTCCTTCATCAGCCATCCGGTCACCGAGGTTTCAGGGATGATCACTTTTTTCGCTGCTGCCATAATGTCCTCGGCTGTGACCGCCTGTAAAATATCTGGCCACGCTTGTACGTCTGCAACTGTAAGACCCGTGGTCAATGCAGACCCATATCGTTGTGCGATGCCATCAACATTGTCACGGGCGTATATTTGTTGGGCGCGCAACTGTTTCTTTAGACGTGCCAACTGGTCAGCGTCCACGCCGTCCTCCATAAAGCTGGCGACCGCTGCGTCCATTGCATCTTCGACCTCTTGCAAGGTGACACCAGGGGCAGGAACAACGATCATATTGAATGTCGTGTCATCCAAAGATGTCCCGCGATAATAGACTGACGAATAGACCGCGACCTGCGTATCGAATTGCAACTTCTCTGTCAGATAAGATGTCGTTCCACCGCCCAAGACTTCGGCCAACAACTTTAAGGCCGCAGCTTCTTCTTGGCTTCCGCTGTCACGCTCTTGTGCAAGATAAGATCGGCTTACGTACGGTTGGGCCACACGCGCATCGCGAAAGATAAGACGGCGTTCAGCGGTTTGTGGGGGTTCTTCTGTGCGAAGACGTTCAGGCAAATTCGGGTTGGCTGGAATCACACCGTAGTACTGTTCAGCCAGTTCTTTCACGCCCTCAGGGGTTACATCACCGGACACAACAAGGATCGCGTTATTGGGTGAATAATAGATTTCATAAAACGACAACGCATCCTCCATGTCCAACGTCTGCATCTCGTGCATCCATCCGATCACTGGCACACCGTAACGATGGTTGTGATACTGAACCGCTCTCATTTGTTCAGAAAACAATGCCCCCGCGTTATTTTCGGTCCTCTGATTGCGTTCCTCGATGATCACGTCACGTTCGGTTCCGATATTCGCGGGCGTAAGACGGATGTTACGCATCCGGTCACTTTCCATACGCATCATCAGCTCTAGCCGATCTGCGGCGATGCGCTGATAATAGGCGGTGTAATCATAGCTGGTGAACGCGTTATCGTTGCCACCGTTTGCAGCCACCGTTGCCGACAATTCGCCCGCCTCTAACGTGTCGGTTGCTTTGAATAGCAAGTGTTCCAAAAAGTGCGCAACGCCAGATGCCCCTTTGGGTTCATCAGCCGATCCTGCGCGATACCAAACCATATGCTGAACAACAGGGGCGCGGTGGTCTTCAACCACGACAACTTGCATTCCATTGTCCAAGACAAACGTCGTAACAGGATCGTCAGCAGCCATAGAAACAGCAGGAGACATCAGCATAAGCGAGGCCAAAACGGCGCGCATTCGGGTCATGAATGATCCTTTGGTTGGGTCAGTACTTGTCCCAAGACATACGCCACATTGCTGTGCATTCAAGTAAGATGGCAGAAACGTGAGAATTAGGAGTTAGTTAGGTGGAGGAGCTGACGGCGTCGCAATACCGCTACGGCGATATTGTCGAGCCACCGCGTCAGGATCAAGCGCGAGGCGTTTATACGCCTGGCCATAGCGATCAACTGGAACCAGACGTATTTGGGTAAACCGCGCCTTGCGCTTGCGGAAGGCTGCATCCTCTGTCGCGAGCACACCGCGAACGTTTTGGGTCACACCAAAACGACTTGCATGCTGCACAACTGCACCATCACGTGACGGCACGGCACCATTCGGATCACCACGGCGACCACCAAGTGCCGCAGTACCTGCAGCAACGGGTGTTGGATCAACGCGATTGACTTGGCCGGGTGTCGGGTTCGGCAACGCAGTGTAGCTTTCAGGAGTTTCCAACGGCTTCGTTGGGTTCACGAGGAAATCGTCAGGACCATCACCATTTGAGCGTACAGTGCGCAAACCAGTGTTCGCACAGGCCGTCAAAGACACCATCATCAGCGTCATCACAAAGGGGCGCAATAGGCGCATTTGGCTTCTCCCACACTCAAACATTGGCCAAATCTTGGCTCGTTACAGGCATCAATATCGCAGGGTTACCCATGATGTCACGCACCCTTTTTGTTTGGTCGATTATCTTTGGTAAAGAAGACCAGCCCTAATGCGCCCGCAAAGATGAAAACATCCGCCACATTATAGACAGTAGGGTTGCTCCAACCACAGCAGGACGTGTTCAGAAAGTCCAACACATAGCTGTAATATACACGATCAAATACGTTCCCCAAAGCGCCACCAATCAGGAAACCTGCGGCAATTCGCACGATCCTTGGTTGCGCGTTACGCACGACCCAGACCGTTACCGCGATACAAATGATCAATGCGACAATGATCAAGGTCCAGCGCGTCGTTTCAGATTCGCTGCCAAACAGACCAAAATTGACACCACGATTTTCACCGTACCGCAGGTTTAAAACTGGTGGCAGAACATCCACGCTTTTACTGGGCGAAATACCCATCATATGAATGACCACGTATTTGCTGACCTGATCGGCCAAAAACGCAAACAACCCAGCAAAGAACATCAAACGCATCTATCGATCCTTAGTGACGGAAATGGCGCATGCCGGTGAACACCATCGCCAATCCTGCTTCATCTGCGGCTGCAATAACTTCATCATCACGCATGGATCCACCCGGTTGAATAAGGGCCGTGGCCCCCGCTTCTGCCGCTGTGATCAAGCCATCCGCGAAGGGGAAGAACGCATCCGATGCCACAACTGATCCTTTGGTCAAAGGTGCAGGCAACCCCATCGCCTCTGCCATATCAATCGCTTTCCGGGCTGCAATACGTGTGCTGTCAACGCGGCTCATTTGCCCAGCGCCGACGCCTACCGTTGCGCCGTCTTTAACATAAATAATCGCGTTGGACTTAACATGCTTTGCAACGGTCCATGCGAACATCAAGTCTGACAGCTCTTGATCAGTTGGGGAACGTTTGGTTACAACCTTCAAATCATCCAGCGTGATAAACCCGTTGTCTTTGTCTTGAAACAGATAGCCACCTGCGACCTGACGGATCGTTTGACCCGCAGCCTTCGCATCCGCCAAACCATCCGTGGTCAGTAAACGCAGGTTCTTTTTCTTGGCAAATACTGCGCGGGCCGCGTCATCTGCACCGGGCGCAATTACAACTTCTGTAAAGATCGCGCTGATCTCTTCCGCCGTTGGACCATCAAGTGGTTGATTTAGAGCAATAATCCCACCAAACGCGCTCGTACGATCACAATTGAAAGCACGGCTATATGCCTCGGCTAATGTCCCACCCGTCGCAACCCCACAGGGGTTGGCGTGTTTGATAATCGCGACAGCTGGGCCGTTCGCAGGGTCAAACTCGCTGACCAGTTCAAACGCAGCATCCGTATCGTTGATGTTGTTGTAAGACAGTTCTTTGCCCTGATGTTGTTGGGCCGTGGCCACACCAGCGCGAGATGTTCCATCTGTATAGAACGCGGCCGATTGATGCGGGTTTTCACCGTAGCGCAGGGTTTGGGCCAATGTGCCGCCAACCGTGCGGCGACGGGGGGTGTCGCCAATCTGTTCTGCCATCCACGTGCTAACGGCAGTATCATAGGCGGCGGTGCGAGCATAAGCGGTTTGAGCTAAACGCTGGCGCAACGCGTATGTTGTTTGACCGTCATTCGCTTCAAGTTCAGCAAGCACCACATCGTAATCTTCAACATCTACGATTACATTCACAAAGCCGTGGTTCTTAGCACCCGAACGGATCATTGCAGGGCCACCGATGTCGATGTTTTCGATCATTTCTGCATACTCAGCCCCGCGCTTCAACGCCTCTTCAAACGGGTAAAGATTCACAACAACCAGATCAATTGCGCCGATATCATGTGTGTTCATCGCCGCAACGTGTTCACCATTGTCGCGCAGGGCCAACAGGCCGCCATGTACTACAGGGTGCAGCGTTTTCACGCGCCCGTCCATCATTTCAGGAAACCCCGTCACCTCGGATACATCTTTAACCGTCAATCCAGCATCCCGTAGCGTTTTGGCAGTACCGCCAGTGCTAAGAAGTTCAACACCACGCGCGGCCAAAGCAGTGCCAAACGCCACTAACCCAGTTTTGTCAGAAACGGAAAGTAACGCGCGGCGCACAGGGTACAGATCGGTCATTTGGGGCAGGTCCTTTAGGATTCTTCAGTTAGGTCAATCTCATCTCGGTTCAAGTCTCTGACACCAATCGCAGTTTCCTGCGCCTTGGACAAAGACCACCGAATGCGCGTGGCATACTCTACTGCGCGCCCAGATAGAACAATCTGTTGTGTCGCACGTGGCTTTAATCGCCCAGTTTCCAAGTAAACACTTGGCTCTAAGGATAAATTAAATTTCCCATCATGTCGGAAAACCCAGATTTCACCACTTTTCAGGGCCATCGAGATGGCGGCACCACCCAGATCAAGGGCCGCATCGACCTCGGGATGCAGATGAAAGCGAACGTCAAACGGGATGCCGGAAAGCCGAACCTCATCCATTGAACGGTCAAATCGACGCTTCTGGGCATCTTCCATCGCCAACAGCATGTCTTCGCCCGCAAGGCCGCGACCATCAAAGGTCAATTCAAGCGTGCGTGCGTGTGTGAGGCCATGAATTCCCTCAAACCCGTCATGCCCACCTTGGAACCGCAGACCATCGGGGGCGTGGCTTACTTCGATAGGAACATGTTTAGGAGCATCGATCAAAGTTTCCAGACTGCTGGCGCGATCCGCATCCCCAAGACGGGCGCTGGAGTATCCATCCAAAACAACCGCGGAGTGGGATGGTGTCGCCCGCCCAGCGCGGCGCCATTCTGCACCAAACGACGCACCGGACCCACAACTGACAATCAAGGGTCGACGCCCTGATGTCAGCTCTAACGCAAGCGTCGAAGCATGCCCACTGCGCGAAGCACCACCTTTGGGTGGAACTGAGGCATCTACAATCACACTCGTGCGCCCTGCAGATAAACGGGCAAACCCCATAGACAATCCATCAGGCTGGCTGGTTTTAATACCTGCTGAGGCCAAGGCGTGATCCAACCAACCTTCTTGCCCACGTCCGCCGCCATGAAAGCGGGCCAACCCACCATCGGAATGACGTAAGGTGCGCAAGGTTGGAGCGATACGCTCAATAGCTTCTAAATGCGGTGCAGGCGTCTCTAACCCCGCCTCGCTCAACGCAGCAGCAGCCCATGTGAGCAACATAAAGACCGCCAACAATTCTTCTGGGTTACGGGTTGGCAAGCCACCTTCACTGTCCACTTGAATTGCGCATTCACGAGCTAACGCTTTAATCGCAGGCTTGGCCAAGTCTTCCATGCCTTCCAGTGAAAGACCCGCGTAAATCAACCCCGTTAGTGCCTCGAAACGTGGCAGACCGGGGCTTGCACTGTGCCAGCGCTTGGACAGAAATGTCGTTTGCTGGGCAAGGGAGCGGTAAAAGGCTGCCGATTGATTACTTTCTTGACTGCGCAGAACAAACAGCGCGTGGTTGATCCAGCGAATAAGTCTACGGCCCGTCAGATCAGGCGTCCAACCGGCACCCGCCCCACGACCAAACCTGTCAATCCATTCCCAAAGCCAGCTCTGTGCCGTTTCTCGTGTGGACAGGTCCCCTACTGCCGCCAAATCATCCATCCACGCAAAACCGTGAAGTTCACTATCAAACGACGCGTCCGGTGACCTTAGCGTCCAGATCGACGTTTGCGGGGCCTCTATCAAATATCCTGCGAACAAGAAATTGCCCGCCACCAATTGACGCCCTTTAGCAAAGCTTCCAATTGTACGGGGTTCCGGTGAAGAGACAAATCCAGTTGCGGCCCGCGTACGGGTCGCAAGCCGCGCATGGACGCGGTTTAAAAATCGCGCCTTACGTGCGGCGAAACCGTTTGGGTTGGACATAGTGCTCTGCCTTCTTACGCTCTAGGGGCGTTTGAATGCACTATACCCTGCACCGCACGGCAAGTCACCAGTTTTGCGCGGTTTATACCGCTTTGGTAAGGGCTGCGATATAGAAGCCGTCCATCCCACCCAATTCAGGCCAATAATCTGGACGCAGACGCAATCCACCTTCATCCGTAATCCATGCTTGGTCGACACCTTCGATGTCTAAAGCGTCACGTGTCACGCTCATATCTGTATGGCGGCCTAAAGCTTCGTCAATCTGAACCTCGCCCTCATCTGGCAACAACGAACATGTGCAGAAAACCAAACGCCCACCGGGTTTAAGAAGCGTCCAAGCGTGATCCAGAATACGGGCCTGTAGATCAATCAGTTCACCAAATTCCGAGCCATCTTTGGCATGCGGCAAGTCTGGGTGACGACGGATTGTACCTGTCGCAGAACAGGGCGCGTCCAGTAAAATGGCGTCATAGGTGCCAGTAAGCGTTAGGGCATCGGCTACCTGAACGTCAGCTTTCAACCCAACACGAGCCAGGTTTTCCTCAACCCGTGCCATGCGGGTTCGCGATATATCAACGGCAGTCACATCAGCACCCATTGCCGCCAGTTGCATCGTTTTGCCACCTGGGGCAGCGCATAAATCCAGCACCTTGTCGCCCTTCGCAGGCGCTAAAACGCGCGCTGGAATCGCCGCCGCTGCATCCTGAACCCACCAAGCACCTTCGCTATAACCATCCATTGTGGATACTTGGCCCGCATCTGCCACACGTACAGACCCCGTCGGCAAAACATTGCCACCAACGCGGACTGCGAGAGCAGCGGCATCGCCATCACGCGGGGTTAAGTCTAACGGCGCACCTGCGACATGGGCTTCTTCCATCGCGATCATCGCCTCATTGCTCCATGCTTGCGCCAAAGGCTTGCGTAGCCATTTCGGCAAACGCGGGGCGCGTAAAACCTCCCATGCTTTCGGTCCTTTGGCTGCAACCTTGCGCAAAACCGCATTTGTCAGGCCCTTCATCTTGCCATAACGCTTATGACCGGCCACAAACTCCACCATTGCATTTACAACGCCGTGCGCTGCAGCACCTTGGCACAACTCCACAGTACCGACGCGCAGCACATTGCGCACCATAAGGTCTGGAACCTTCTGTAGGTGTTTGTGCAAAACGCGGTCCGCGCGCTCTAAGTTGCGCAATGTCTCTGTCGCCAACCGTTGAGCACGGGCGCGATCCGCTGGATCAAGCTTATCAAGCGCACCAGCCGCCAAAACCTCGGACATCAATTTGCCCTCACCTAAGACCTGATCCAACACGTAAACTGCGCTGCGGCGGGCTTGGACGCCTGTATCTGTGCGCTTGTCTGTCATTGGATCAATCCTTCGTCATTTCGCCATTGGCATTCTGTCTTGGGGCTTGTCCCCGACAAGGCACGGCGTATATCAACGACATGGCGACAAAGGAACCCAAGCGATGACTGATATTCCAAAGGATCTACCGGATGCGGCAAAACGCGCGTTGGCCGAAGCCAAGGCACGGCACGAGGAACATGGCGATCTAGAGTTGCCAACCGAATTGGGCGGACGGAATGGGCCGGAACCTGTGCGATATGGTGATTGGGAAAGAAAAGGTATCGCTGTCGATTTCTAATCGAACACAGTAGAAAAGTTACTTCGTTACCAAGTAATGGACGCGATAATGTTTTCCCAGCGACAAAGCGTAATAATCTTTGTGTTTGTCAACATTGGTAAGGACAGCCAAGGCAGATGTCGCGCCATTGCGGCCGCACATCCTGAAGTGGTTGAAAACGCCAAAAATCAACGATCCTTCGATGTACTTGTCATGAACAATACGAGGGATAGCAGGCATCAAATCACTTTTTTGGGCATAACTCTGTCAAAATCCGCCCACTTAAAGCGGATTTTCGCCAATTTTATTTCTTCTCATTCGTTCAGGCCAAGGACATCCAGCATGTCATATTCGCCGGGCTTTTGACCAAGCCCCCACAACGCAGCCTTCAAGGCACCACGGGCAAAAACTGCACGGTCTGTTGCCATGTGGCGCAAAACAATACGCTCCCCCGATGCCGCAAACATCACGTCATGCTCACCAACGATGTCACCGCCACGGATCGCGCTGAAGCCAATATCACCGCGCTTGCGCGCACCTGTAATACCGTGACGTCCGCTGTCCATTGCATCACTTAACGCCACACCACGCCCTTCGGCAGCGGCCTCGCCCAGCATCAATGCCGTACCCGACGGTGCGTCCACTTTGTGATGATGATGCGCCTCGATCACTTCGATGTCGAAATCTTCGTCCAGCGCCGCAGCTACTTTTTTTGTTAATAATGTCAGCAGGTTAACGCCCAAACTCATGTTACCTGCGCGCACAATAATGGCTTGTTGCGCTGCTGGTTCTAACTGCGCGATCTCTTCAGCCGTCATGCCAGTGGTTCCGATCACATGGACCGCACCCACCTTGGCTGCCAATTCTGCAAACGCCAATGTGGCTTTTGGCGCCGTGAAATCGATCACAACCTGCGCTTTTGAAATCGCGGCTTGCGCATCGTCAGTCACGACAACACCCAACGCAGCACCGCCCATTGCCACGCCCACATCACGCCCAACCCAGTCATGACCTGCACGCTCGATCGCGCCAACCAAAGTTGCGCGATCACTCTTGTTGATGACATCAATCAGCATCTGACCCATACGGCCCGATGCCCCTGTCACAACGATTCCTGGCAATGTGGTCATGTCACTTATTCCTTCCGCGCATATTCGCTCAAACACTTATCGCGCCACGGCACGCTTGGCAAAGGGCACAAGTCGGCTTACATGCACATTTATGGCTAGTAACAAATCACATGAGGCGCGCGGACCATCCCAGCGCC
>TARA_B110000908_G_scaffold31515_1_pt1 | contig 12754 bp, 13 predicted proteins | sample TARA_B110000908 | Tara Oceans TARA_B110000908 (sample SAMEA4398067) | marine metagenome | biome: Polar Biome; feature: [DCM] deep chlorophyll maximum layer (ENVO:01000326); material: water (ENVO:00002006), including particulate matter (ENVO:01000060) such as... | depth 36 m
ATTTGAGCACGTAGAGTTCAGCTCAATTCAGGCGTATGAGTATACTTAAAGGACATATAGATAATGTTATGCGAGCTAACATTCCTCAGCCCTAGGTTTCGCGCCAAGTGTTCAAAATCATTAAGGCAATGGAAGGGCGAAGAGCGGCAATGTTAGTCAACAATCAACCGGTTGAGCATTTCACTATCAGGGTCAGAAAGTGCATCAATCACGTTGAAATGGTGTTCATCTTTCGTCACCACCTGATCACACTGCCACGCATCGGCCAGCCACATTGCCTGATCCAAAAACACAGGGCGCTCGTCACCGCCGACCCATACGGTCACTCGGGTTTTGGGTGCAGGTTGGAGTAGCGGACTTTCCGCTGCGGCCATTCCTACATCCATTTGGAAATCGTCGTTCATATCCGTTTCGCACAACGGCTCTAAATCGCTAACGGGTGAAATGGGGATAACGTGATGCAGTCGATCAACAACGGCCTTAGGCAACATGCCCGGTGCCAACATTCGTGCCACCAAATGGCCGCCTGCGGAATGGCCAACCAAACTGATCGGCCCAGACGTTCGGGCTGCAATCGCTTGAACAGCCTGCGCGATTTGCTGCGTTATGCCCGCAATACGCACCTGCGGACACAGATCATAAGACGGCATTGCAACCGCCCACCCCCGCGCCAATGCGCCTTTGGCAAGGTACGACCAACTGGAACGATCAAGCATCCGCCAGTAACCGCCATGCACAAAAATCAATGTGCCCTTCGCCGGTGTATCCGGTTGGAAAAAATCATAAGCCTGCCGCTCGGACGGGCCATAAGTTACACCCAACTCAGCCCGATCCCCAAGGTCGCGGCGCAACGTGTCAGAGGCCGCAGCCCAGCGGGGTGGATAGTCGGATGCCCCTTCAATATAGGCGGCATTCGCATAGGCATCGTTCAGGTCGATCATCGCACCCTCGTCAATTCAACTGGACAAGAACCACATTAGTTGCTTTGGCTTGGGGCGCAATCGCTGGAGGACACCAAATGCTAGAAACAACCACAAACCTTAAAACAATGCTTAAAGATCCCACCTTGCTCGAGACCCGCGCCCATGTGGGTGGTGTTTGGATTGAAGGCGAAAAGGGAACGTTTGACGTGACCAATCCTGCACGCGGGGATGTTATCGCCCAGGTGGCTGATCTAAGCCGTGCGCAGGTTGGCGAAGCGATTGCCAAGGCTGAGATTGCCCAAAAAGATTGGGCTAAGTGGTCCGCCAAGGAACGTAGCGCTGTCTTGCGCAAATGGTTCGAACTGATGATGGAAAATCAAGACGATCTTGGTATTATCTTGACGGCCGAAATGGGAAAACCATTGGCCGAGGCCAAGGGCGAAATCGCTTACGGTGCATCCTTTGTTGAGTTCTTTGCCGAAGAAGCAAAGCGCATCTACGGTGAGACAATTCCTGGCCACCAACGTGACAAACGTATCACTGTAATCAAGCAGCCGATTGGCGTTGCAGCTTCGATCACGCCGTGGAACTTTCCCAACGCAATGATTACTCGCAAGGCTGCTCCAGCATTAGCCGCGGGCTGCGCCTTCATCGCGCGTCCAGCAGAATTGACACCCTTATCCGCACTCGCAATTGGCGTGCTGGCGGTACGTGCGGGCTTCCCTGACGGGGTGTTCCAAGTGGTCACAACGTCGGATGCATCCAGCACAGGTAAAGAGTTTTGCGAGAACCCGATCGTGCGCAAATTGACCTTTACGGGGTCCACACCTGTTGGTCGCATCCTTTTGGCACAAGCCGCTGATCAAGTTATGAAATGTTCGATGGAACTGGGTGGGAATGCACCTTTCATCGTGTTCGATGATGCCGACTTAGACGCCGCTGTTGAGGGCGCAATGATGTGTAAATTTCGCAACGCTGGCCAGACCTGTGTGTGCGCAAACCGCATCTATGTGCAAGCTGGTGTGCACGACGCATTTGCCGCGAAATTGAAGGTCGCAGTAGACGCGTTGCAAGTTGGTGACGGCTTTGGTGACGGCATCACAACTGGCCCGTTGATCAGCAATAATGCGATGGCCAAAGTTCAAGACCACTTGGACGACATTCTTGCAAACGGTGGCACTGTTTTGACCGGTGGCGCAGCGCATGAATTGGGTGCCAGCTTCTTCCAACCCACGATCGTGACAGGCGTGACCAAGGACATGAAAGTCGCCCAAGAAGAGACATTTGGCCCCCTCGCCCCATTGTTCAAATTTGATGACGTGGACGATGTTATTGCACAGGCAAACGACACGATATTTGGTCTGGCGGCATACTTTTATGCCAGCGATCTTAGTCGCGTCTACAAGGTTGCCGAGGAATTGGAGTACGGGATCGTGGGTGTGAACACGGGCATTATTTCAACCGAAGTGGCCCCGTTTGGCGGCATCAAACAGTCCGGCCTGGGACGTGAAGGCAGTCATCACGGGATCGAAGAGTTCATGGAAATGAAGTACGTTTGCATGTCGGTATAACGTCGGAATCGCATCAGTTTTTATCGGTGCAATTACCCTATCCGAAAAAAGGCCCGCCGTTTCCAGCGGGCCTTTTCAATTATCAGTTGACGGACTTGGTGTCGACAACCTCTGCCTCAATCGCTTTTTGCCCGGCTATATGGATGCGCCGTGGCTTCAACGCTTCGGGTACTTCACGGGCCAGATTGATGTGCAACATTCCATCAGCGTGATCGGCGCTTGTCACGCGAACATGATCTGCCAGATGGAAGCGGCGTTCAAACGCGCGGGTTGCAATACCGCGATGTAGGAACTTTTTATCTTCAAGATCTTCCGACTTCTTGGCGGTGACAATCAGCGCATTTGGACGCACTTCGACGTTCAGATCGGCCTCGGAAAAGCCAGCAACCGCGATGGAGATACGGTAAGCATCATCGTCGGTCTTTTCGATATTGTAGGGGGGATAACTATTTTGGGAACCGTCATTGGTTGCCACGCGATCCATCAAATCAGCGATTTGGTCAAAGCCAACGGTGGCACGGTAAAGCGGTGCAAAATCAAGAGTACGCATAGGTATAATATCCTCATAAAAGAGCGATTTCAGATCAGGCCCTCCTGTTGCGGACGGACCCTAGTTCAGTATCGAAACCCAATATTAGGCGTTCCGATAATACCAATGTGGGGTGGATTCTTTAGGGTTCAAGACCCGCAAAGTTTGATAAATTTCGCGCCAGTCTTGTTGCGCGAAGTTCCGACACCCAAACGCCGTACCTTAGGGGCAGGCGCATTTCCAGACGTGTACGCGGTGGAACGTAGTTTAGCCTTTGGCTGTACAATCAATGGCGGAAGGTACATGCCCAAGGCAACCTTTTTTGCCCGAATTTGCGCCATTCCAGAGAAGACAGAGACCACGCGCGTTCAAGTGCGAAAATACAGGTGCGCCTGACGGTCTAAAGGTGACGTCACAATCAAATATCAGGACATCATCTTGGCGGTCTGTCATCTGACACTCCCGTGACGGGACTGTGCATCTGCGCGCCCACGACCATAAGATACAACATACGGGGCCATTTTTCACCACGTCTGTGTGCAGTGCAAAGGGGTCCATTTCGGAAAATGGAATTGGGCTACTTAGTCGCAAAAGGGCTACGTCGTGGCTGACGTTTTTTGCAGATAACGCTTCAGTAGAGTCGTTCCCGTTATGCGCCGCGATAGCAGAAATTCCGCGCATATATGCGGCTTTTCCATCCTGCAAACCTGCCTTGAAAACTAAATCCTTAGGAGAATATGCATCCCTCGTTGTCCGATCATAAACGCAGTGCGCAGCCTTCAAAACCCAAATCAGGTGCAATCAACGTGCCCGAACAAAAGCCACAATTTTCAATACCCAGTCGTCCCACAGTTTGCCAGCCACATGCTTCATTTCGGGTCTCAAGCCGCTTAAGGTAAGTGCTTTGAGCCTGCGCTACTCCAGCGCATAAACACAGAATAGATGCAACAATCCAGTGTTTCACGGCCAATACTTCATGGTTTGATAAACTTTGCGCCAGTGTCATTGCGCACCCCAACAACTTGGATACGGCTTGCCTCTTTTTGTGCAACCAGTTCCGCACGTAACCGTGCCAATGGTGCGCCCAATGCGGTTCCAAGGGAAACCTTTTCACCCTCAACCTCTGCTTTGGCAGAGACCACTGAAACGATATGTGGGTCGCCGTCTTTAAACGTAAAAATTGGTGCCCCAGATGACCCGAAATCAACGGAACACGACGTGACCAACACGCCTTCTTGGCGGGCTAGAACGGTGCATACTTCTTGTAAAGATGGTGCTTCTGAACGGTTTTTGGCGTAGCTCACGACCCCAACTTGATCGCCTTTGCGCGGACGTACAGCAGTCCCAAAAGGTGTGACTGTGGTGTTGCGAATTGGCCGATCCAGTTCGAGCAGGGCAAGGTCATTGCGGATTCGTTCGGTCGACACGTTGCCGTCGAAAAGGTAATCGGGATGCACAACAGCGCGACGCACGTTGCGATAAGCCGATGCGCGACCATTGCGCCATCCCGCTAGAAATTCAACGCTTTCATGGTCGATACGTTCGCGGGTTTTCTTGTCAAAAAGGCAATGTGCTGCGGTTAGAACAAGATTCGGTGCAATCAATGCGCCCGTGCAAAAGCCCGATCCGCCAATATCTAGGCGTCCGACAGCTTCCCATGCGCGTCCGTCATCTCTGGTATCCAATCGCTTCAGCCGCGCATCCTGCGCAAACGCAGCAGAGCCGATAACCAGGGTCATGATCGAAAGAGACATCCAGCAGCGCAAGATACCGATCCTTATATATTACAGACCTGTAATTATTCCAAACATAAGGCGGAAATAGGGCAACTGATGCTTATTAGCGTAAAATCGGGATCTTGGGGTCATAAGATTTGGCGCGATCTAGTGCTGGCGGACGCGGCCCACCCGTCGCCCAATCCAGTAATTCGACGGTATGCACAATTGGTATGCCGCTGGCGGACCCAATTTGCATCATACATCCGATGTTGCCCGCAGCTATAATGTCGGGGTTCTTCGCCTCAAGTGTTTGGACTTTTCGGTCCCGTAGTTGTTGGGAAATCTCGGGCTGCATCAGATTGTAAGTACCTGCAGAACCACAACAAAGATGTGGATCCTTAGGTTCTACGACTTTGAACCCTGCCTGCTTCAACAAGTCCTTGGGAAAGGTTTTAATCTGCTGACCGTGCTGCAAAGAACACGCCGCATGGTACGCAATTGTCAGATCTTGGTCCGCACCTTTTGGCAGGTCCAGTTCCATCAAGACTTCACTCACATCCCTTGCAATGCCCGCAATCCGCGCCGCATCGGCAGCCAATGGATCATTGCGGAACATATGCCCGTAGTCCTTGACTGTCGTGCCACAACCCGAGGTGTTGATCACAATAGCATCCAACCCCTCGCCGTCCATTTCCGTCACCCAAGCGCGAATATTCTTGGCCGCTGTGCTGTGGCTTTCTGCTGTCTTGCCCATATGATGGGTCAGTGCCCCGCAACACCCGGCACCCTCAGCCACCACAACTTCGCAGCCCAACCGCGTCAGCAGTCGAATGGTTGCATCGTTGATATCGGTGTTCAACGCCTTTTGCGCGCAGCCCGTCATCAGCGCGACCCGTTTTTTACGCGACACTTCAGGCGCAAAGGTTTGCGGATCATCATTGCGGCTAACAGGTGGGATCACCTTTGGGGCCATTTCCAACATCGCACGAAGGCGTGCATCAGGTATAAACCTTGCAAAAGGACGGCCGATCTTGGCCCCTAGCAATGCCACACGAAACCGCATTGGGTAAGGTAAAATACGGGCCAAAACCCAGCGCAACATACGGTCGGTAAGTGGGCGTTTGTATTTCTGTTCGATATAGTCACGCGCATGATCGATAAGGTGCATGTAGTGAACACCTGAAGGGCAGGTCGACATACAGGCCAGACAGCTTAAGCAACGATCGATATGTTTGACGGTTTTTTCGTCCGGCATCCGCTCGTTTTCAAGCATGTCTTTGATCAGATAAATTCTGCCACGCGGACTGTCCAATTCATCGCCCAAAATCTGGTAGGTTGGGCATGTCGCCGTACAAAATCCGCAATGCACACAATTGCGCAGAATCTGATTGGACCGTTCAATCGCAGGGTCTTTCAGCTGCTCTGGCGTAAACATCGTTTGCATCTTAGGCGTTCCTTAAAAAGTCATCATGCTGGCTGAGGCCAACCCGAACCATGGTATCGTTGTCGCCAACGCACCGATCACCGTTGTCCAGCGTCGCATCGCTGGGCGTGGATCTTGTTGTCGAAAAGTTTGGGCCACAAAAGCTAAAATTGCGATCCACGCAATCCAGATCAGCCCGATACTTGCCAAAGTCACCCAGACATCTTGCCCCCAATACCCCGATAGACATCGCAAGATAAAGCTCATGCCCGTCGAACCAGCAACGATACATCCAAGCCCAACAAACTGTTTTTTCGAGGGGCGTGGACGCAGCAGCCACAGATAGGCCAACGGACCGCCAACAAAAACTATGGCGAATATGATAACTAAAGTTGGCACTAGGCTGACATCAAACCAGCATTCAAAATACCCCGTGGATCAAACCGCTGACGCAGCCCATCGCTAAGGGTGGCGACACCTTTATTTTCGGGGTGAAAACGCGGTTGCCCCGAACCACGAACCAAAGTGGCATGCCCTACGATACCCGCCAATTTACCACGCACATCGGCGCCTTGGGTCGTACGCAACCAAACCAAACCACCTGCCCAATCAAACTGCGCCTCTAACGGTTCGCACACCCCAACAACAGATGGACCATCAGACGGCTTCACTGAAACGCGCCAGACATCGCCGTCCTTATTGTGGAAGTTCTGGACATCACGTACGGCGGCCCAATCTGCTACTGTGTCCTTGGACACTGACATTTCACCGCCAAACTTGCTCAAAGTCTCACGCAACTGCGCAATACGGTAAGCCACCGAATTCTCGAACCCCTCAACGCGGATCATTGTCAGGCCACCCTCATCATTTGGCAAATGTGCAGACCCACTGACATCATAAGGTGACCCCAACGCTGTGGCCATTGCAGCGACAGCATCCGTCATATTCAGGCCATGAATTTGTAAGGTCGCATCCGCCTCTGGCATGGGCAGCACCTTAAGCGACACTTCACTAAGCACACCCAAAGTCCCCCAACTGCCCGCCATCAACTTGACCAGGTCATAGCCGGTGACGTTCTTCATCACACGGCCACCGTTCTTCACAATGGTCCCCTGACCATCCACAAATCTGACCCCCAAAGTGAAATCACGCGCAGCACCAACCTGAACACGGCGCGGACCACTGATGTTACCCGCCACAACACCACCAATTGTCGGCTCACCTTTCAGGCCCAACAAGCCTCGATAATCCATTGGCTCGAATGCCAAACGCTGACGTTCACCTGCAAGCGCAACTTCAATCTCACTCACCGCCGTTCCGGCCTTCACAACAACGGTCAAAGCACCAGGTTCATAAAGGTTAATACCGCTGATCCCATTTGTGTTCAAAACATCGCCCGCGACGAAAACACCACGTGTCCCACCACCTTGAATCGCCAACGGTCCCTTCGCCCCAGCCACACATTCAGACAGGTCTTGTTCGTTCTTCGGTGTCATCATCATTCTTTGTTCCAAAAATATCCTGGGGGAGATGCGCCAAGCATCGGGGGCAAAGCCCCTACTCTGCCGCCAACTGTATTGCACGGCGATCTTCAGAAACCGCTAACGGAAACACCTTTGCAGCATTCAGCAGCCAGTGCGGATCAAACACATCTTTAACCAACAACTGGGCTTCCAAATCTGCGGGATCATACTGATAGGTCATCAGATCACGTTTTTCGATGCCAACGCCATGTTCGCCCGTCAAACAACCACCTGCATCCACACATAATTTTAAGATTTCTGCGCCCATCTCTTCGCACAATTCAAGGTCGCCGGGCTTATTCGCATCAAACAAAATCAACGGGTGCATGTTGCCATCCCCCGCATGAAACACGTTGCCAACAGCCAACCCAAATTGTTCCGAAAGTTCACTAATACGGCGCAACACCATCGGCAGTTCGGACACAGGGATTGTCCCGTCCAAACACATGTAATCATTGATCTGGCCCATCGCGCCAAACGCGCTTTTGCGACCCAGCCAGATTGCAGCACTTTCCTCGGCCGTTTTACTTTCGCGAAATTCAACGGGGTTATGACGCATGGTAATTTCTTTGATCCGGCCCAATTGATCATCAATTTCAGCCTCAGACCCTTCGACCTCAACAATCAGCAACGCCTGACAATCGGGATAGCCCGCGTGGGCAAATTCCTCGGTCGCTTTGATGCACAGGGCGTCCATAAATTCGATCGCAACAGGCAAAACGCCAGCCTTGATAATGTCCGAGACGCAGGCCCCTGCAACCTCATTGTCGTCAAAGCCAATCAAAACGGGGCGCGCGCCCTCGGGTTTGTGCAAAATGCGTAATGTTGCTTCAGTCACGACACCCAACTGGCCCTCAGACCCACAAACCACGCCTAGTAAATCCAAGCTGCCTGCATCCAGATGCCCGCCACCGATTTCAATGACCTCACCCGTCATCAGGACCATCGTAACACCCATCAAATTGTTGGTGGTCACACCGTACTTCAAACAGTGGGCCCCACCCGAGTTCATCGCGATGTTACCAGCAATCGCACAGGCCAACTGGCTGCTGGGGTCTGGGGCGTAAAAGAACCCATCTTCCTCGACAGCACCCGTTACACTTAAATTGGTGCGCCCCGTTTGCACCCGAATATAGCGATCAGCATAATTCGTTTCGATCACATCGTTCATACGGGCCACGCCCAAGATCACGCAATCCGCCGTCGGCAATGCGCCACCCGCCAACGACGTCCCCGAACCACGCGGCACTACGGGTACGCCTTCCTCAAAACAAATGCGCAAAACAGCCGAAACCTCTGCGGTCGTTGTTGGCAAAACCGCAGCCATCGGCGGACACCTATAAGCGGTCAGGGCATCACATTCATATGCGCGGGTCTCCACCTCATCATGGATCACAGCGTTCATCGGCAATACGCCTTGTAGCCGTTCGACCACACGCGACTTACGGGCCAATACGGATTGGGAGGGCACAGGCATTTCCATGGACGAATCCTTAGCTTTAGCTCATTTGGTAAAATAATATTACCAATTTATCAGGATGGCAAGTTTTCATCCTGCACGTTATGACGCAAGCATGACATGGACTGACCGCCTCGCCCTATTTGCCCCGCTTGATTTCGCAGGCCTGACCTTGCTGATCCTCGGCTGGATCATCATTGGGTGGATGATCGACTTTGCCCCTGCGCACAAACCATCGGTTTCAAACTTGATGGCACAGTATCGCCGGGAATGGATGGAGCAAATGGTCACCCGTGATCCACGTATATTCGATGCGCAAATCATTGGCAGCCTACGCCAAGGCACCGCCTTCTTTGCGTCGACTTCGATGCTTGCGATAGGGGGCACCTTGGCGATGATTGGCAATGGCGAGAAACTTAGCGGCATCGCTAATGATTTGATCTTAGGGTCGGACCCTGCCTTTGTATGGGAAATCAAATTGATCTTTGTCGCCCTGTTCCTGACCAATGCATTCCTGAAATTCGTTTGGTCCAACAGGCTGTTCGGTTACAAAGCCGTGCTGGTGGCAGCCGTGCCAAATGACATCACCGATCCACGCTGCTTGCCGCGCTCCCAACAAGCGGCTGATGTTGGAATTACGGCGGCGCGTGGGTTCAATCGCGGGCTACGCAGCATTTATTTCGCACTTGCTGCAGGCGCATGGATCGCTGGGCCGATTGCGCTGATCTGCGCAACACTCTTTACGCTTGGGGTGATCTACCGACGTGAATTTGCCTCGGCTTCGCGCAAAATCCTAATGGACACGTCGTCGAACTGAGTGGCGTTTGGCGCTTTGATATTTCGATCCGACATCCTGATACTGGCTGGGATCATTACGCAGATGGTTGGCGCGTGTTGGATATGGATGGAAACGAGCAACCCTTCACACGCTCACTTTCAGGTATGCAAGTCCAATCGCGGGACCTGCCGCAAGGCTGGAATGAAGACACAACAATCGTGACCCTCAACTAGTTTCTTTTGGCCAAAAGTATCCCGGGGGAATCGCGATAGCGATGGGGGCAGCGCCCCCTAAGCCCGATGATAAGGCGATCCTGCCAATATAGATGCAGCACGGTAAAGTTGCTCAGCCAGCATCACGCGCACCATCATATGCGGCCAGACCATTGCGCCAAAAGACAGCAAGTGATCAGCTTCTGCGCGCAGTGATGGATCAATCCCATCCGCGCCACCAATCACAAACGCAACATCGCCGCGCCCTGCGTCACGCCAATTGCCTAAACGTTTAGCAAAGGCTGGCGAGGTCTCGACCTTGCCCCGTTCGTCCAGACAGCAAATCACAGTACCTTTTGGCAAAGCTCGGCGCAGCAAGTCGGCTTCAGCCCCCATGCCAGCATTTTTTCGATCCTCTACCTCGACGACCTTTACAGGGCCAAGGCCAAGGGCCCGCCCTGTGCGGTCAAATCGGGTGATATAATCTGAGATTAGGTCTGCTTCGGGGCCAGCCCGTAGGCGGCCCACAGCGCAAATATGTACACGCATCTAAATGCGCTATCAGATGGACTGTTCTGACTCGATGTCAGCAGGTGACAACTGCCACATTTTTTCCAACTGATAGAATTCACGCACTTCAGGACGGAAAACATGAACGATGATATCGCCCGTATCAACCAGAACCCAGTCGCCTGTGTTCTTGCCTTCAATACGAGACATATGACCAAATTCGGTCTTCAGACGCTCAACCAGCTTTTCGGAAATCGCGGAAACCTGACGGGAAGAACGACCGGAACAAACAACCATGTGGTCGCCAATCGCCGTCATACCGCGCAGATCGATCTGCACAACATCTTCTGCTTTATCATCATCAAGCGATGAAAGGACGGCGGCCAACAGCTTGTCGCTGGTGGCTTTAGAAACAGCAGACGCCATTAGCGTTGCCCCATCGTGCGTGGCGCCGGCCACGTCTGTTTGGATTGACAGGACATTGTCCTCCTAAGAATCGCACCGTCTGATCCCCGGCGCTGGGATATTGTTACTTAACGACCCTTACCTGACAATTCAATAACACTTCAACCTTTGCGTAATCATGCCGCAGCGCAGCGTTGCGCCAAATCCTCAGTCGGCTTGATCCCCCAGCATCTTCACTTCACGTTGCGGGAATGGAATCGAGATGTCGTTGGCTTTGAACGCGTCCCAAAGTGCCAGATAAACACCGCCCCGAATGTTGGTTAATCCACCTGTCGGGTCCTTAATCCAGAACCTTAAGATATAATCGACAGAACTGTCGCCAAACCCAACGATATGGCAGACGGGTCGCTTGGGATAATCCAGAACACGTTCCACAGTTGTCGCTGCCTCGATCGCGAGTTCGCGGACCTTATGGGGATCATCGCCGTAGGCTGCACCAAAATATATATCCAGCCGAACATAGTCATTCGAGTGGGACCAGTTCACCACTTGATTGGTGATCAGGTCCTCGTTCGGGATCAGGTATTCCTTGCCATCCCGCGTCACCACGGACGCATACCGCGCCCCCAGTGTTTGAATCCAGCCAAACGTCTCACCGACCGAAATCACGTCCCCCGGCTTAATCGACTTATCCAGCAGAATTATAACACCCGACACAAGGTTCGAAATCACCTTTTGCAGACCAAAACCAAGACCAACACCAATCGCACCCGTCAAGACGGCAAGGCCAGTCAGGTCAATGCCAATGGCCTTAACCCCCATAAAAAACGCCATACCGTAAAGGACAATTTGCACAGCCTTTACAGCCAAGACCTTCATCGAGGGGCTGATATCTTCGTTGCGCCTGATGGTGGTCGCCGTCGTGGTCGATATCAAACGCGCTATGGTGAACAGCACAGCAATGATGACCAAGGACGAGATCAGCATCATCACTGAGACACGAAAATCGCCGAACTCGAACGCCAGATCGTCCAGAAATGCGCCGACTGCATTGTGGACATTCAGGTAATATAGGGTCGCAAATATCCACAGCCCCCACCGCACAACAATGCGCAGCGGTCGGTTGCGTACGAATCGCGACACAAATGCGATGAGCACCCAGCCCAAAGCCAAAGTGGCCGCCAACCCAATCAGATAGGATCGCGACGGCCACGTCACACTTTGCATCACGGCCCAAACAATCCACGCCAATGCAGAGAACCAAATCAAACCAAAACGCTGGCGGATCGGCACAATTATACGCAATTGCCACGCTTTCCATCCCTCGTGGGACCGCACCCATGCTTGCAGCCAACGGTCCGAAAGATGATGCAAGCCGTATGAAACAACTATCAGTCCAAGAATGATCAACACCTGATACAATCGCCAACCTGGCATCGTCAGGCTTTCGACAAAGCGCATGGCCCCCGTAAACAAAACCTCAAGCTCTTGATCAAACGTCATTTGGGGAAGGGTTTCAGGTTCCATACCTATGTGTGGCATAGGGACGGCCCAACACGCAATATCCCAACAACAGCGCATACACTTGCGAGACATGGGGAAGCCCTGTATTCGATGCACATGACATGGCTATTTGATATCTGCGACCGCGCCCGTTTGGGCGAACGCTTTTTTGGGGCAACCCATACTGTGCTGGCACGACT
>TARA_B110000908_G_scaffold171434_1_pt1 | contig 12749 bp, 10 predicted proteins | sample TARA_B110000908 | Tara Oceans TARA_B110000908 (sample SAMEA4398067) | marine metagenome | biome: Polar Biome; feature: [DCM] deep chlorophyll maximum layer (ENVO:01000326); material: water (ENVO:00002006), including particulate matter (ENVO:01000060) such as... | depth 36 m
ATGATTCAAAAAGATATTAAAATTAAAGGTGCTGAAATTTTAATACTCGGAATTACTTTTAAAGAAAATTGTCCTGATGTTCGGAATACAAAAGTTGTAGATGTTGTTGCAGAGTTAAAAAAATACAATACCAACATTACAATCTTTGATCCATGGGCAAATGAAGAAGAAGTTATGGATGAATATGGTTTGATATCAACAAAAGAAATACCTACTAAAAAATTTGATGCAATTATTTTAACAGTAGCTCACAATGATTTTAAGAAATTAAATTTTAATACCTTGAAGAAAGAAGCTTCTATGGTGTATGACTTAAAGAATATCCTTTCGGAAATTCAAAAAGATAATAGTTTATAAATACGAAAATTAATTATAGTCCCATAATAATAATAATAATCCTACCTCTGAAGTTTTAGGATAAGAAGAATTATATATTCAATATACTGATGAGTTTGGAATCATGATAGCTTAAGACTTGACTGATTTAAAGTGTTTATACTGTAAAATGTTAATTTTATTTTTTAAAGAGTCAATTAAGTTGAAAAATAAATAAATAGAAAATAAGTAAAATATTACTTTTAATAAATATGAAAGAAACAATAAATATTAATGTCTTGCAAAAGACAGCATTGATTACAGGAATTACAGGTCAAGACGGAGCTTACTTAGCAGAATTTCTTTTAAATAAGGGCTATATAGTTCATGGGATTAAACGAAGAAGTTCAATAATTAAAACCGATCGTATTGATCATTTGTTCAAAGATCCACATAAAGCCAATGTGACTCTTTTTCTACACCATGGGGATATGACAGATTCAATGAATTTGACTAGAATCATACAAGAAGTTCAACCCGACGAAATTTATAATTTAGCAGCAATGTCTCACGTTCGGGTTAGTTTTGATGTTCCAGAATATACCGCAAACGCTGATGGCATAGGAACTCTTAGGTTATTAGAAGCTGTTAGGCTTTTAAATTTGACAAAAAAGACAAAAATTTATCAGGCATCAACTTCTGAGTTGTATGGAAAGGTGCAAGAAACACCTCAGAAAGAAACAACTCCTTTTTATCCAAGATCACCTTATGCTGCTGCTAAAATATACGCTTATTGGATTACTGTTAATTACAGAGAGGCTTATAATATGTTTGCCTGTAATGGAATTTTATTCAATCATGAGTCTCCAAATAGAGGGGAAACTTTTGTAACAAGAAAAATAACAATGACAGTTTCAGATATCGCTTTAGGGCTTGAGAAGAAATTGTTTTTGGGAAATTTAGAATCTAAACGTGATTGGGGCCATGCAAAGGATTACATTAAGGCAATGTGGTTAATTTTACAGCAAGATAAAGCAGAAGATTTTGTTGTTGCAACAGGTAAAACTACAAAAGTAAGGGATTTTCTTAATTTGGCATTCGCTGAGGTTGGTATTACAATAGGTTATAATGGTAAAGGAGTTAATGAAATTGGCTCTGTTGAGGATATTGATGTTGAAAAATATAATAAAGCAACAGGTTTTGACACTCCAAAAGTTAAAGTTGGTCAAGAATTAATCTTCATTGATCCGTATTATTTTAGACCTACCGAAGTCGATCTTTTATTAGGTGATCCATCAAAAATTAAAAGAGTTACAGGTTGGGAACCTAAATATGGTTTATTTGATTTGGTAAAGGATATGATGAATAGCGATTTAAAAAGATCAATAAAAAAAGTTAAGCATGGTTAAGGACTTAATTAGTAAAGACACTTTAATTGCTCAAGTGTACGATATGAATGCTATGAATGGAATAAATTTTCCTACACCTGAGTCAGCAACATTTCAGTTTGGATTTGGTCAGATTTCTGAAAATAAAGTTTTGATCCCTCATATTCATAAAAGAGTTAAAAGAGAAATTGAAACAACTTCTGAATTTTTATATGTAATTCAAGGAGAAATGATTATTGATGTTTTGGATGAAGAAGAACGGTTTGTTGAAAAAGTAATTTTAAAGGATAATATGGCGCTTTTGCAATTTATTGGTGGTCATAAAATAGAAATAAAATCTGGAACAAAATATTTTGAAATAAAGCAAGGTCCTTATTATGGTCGGGATTTTGATAAGTATAATGTAAAATTTTAACTATGGAAAGTACATTTAAAAAATACTCAAAGTTTTATAATTTATTATATAAAGATAAAAACTATCAACAAGAAGTAGATTACGTTGATAAATTAATGAATGAAAGCGGTAAAAAAATTAAATCAATTTTAGATTTAGGTTGTGGTACTGGTATTCATGCAGAAATGTTATATGATAAAGGTTATGATATTTGTGGTGTAGATTTAAGTAAAGAAATGCTTAATGAAGCTAGGGAAAGTGCAAAAATAAGTAATAAAAACATTGAATATATATGTTCTAATATTACTGAATTAAATATTAACAAAAAGTATGATGTTGTAACTTCATTATTTCATGTTATTTCTTATTTAAGTTCAAATGAAGATTTGTTAAAAACTTTTAAGAATATTAAAAACCATTTAAATGAAGGTGGTTTATTTATTTTTGATTTTTGGTATGGACCTGGTGTTTTGAGTGATAAGCCATCCACAAGAATAAAAAGAGTAGAAGATAAAGAAATTAAATGCGTAAGGTTAACGGAATCTGTTTTATACAATGAATTAAATTGTGTGGATGTTAATTTTGAATTATTTATTAATGATAAGAAGAGTAATAAAACTGAGATTACTAAAGAAACACATAGAATGAGATATTTCTTTGATAAAGAGCTTGAACTAATTTCTGATATTGTAGGCTTTAAAATAAAAAAGAAATACAAATGGCTAACATTCGATAACCCTACTTTTGACACATGGTATGCTGTTTGGGTTTTAGAAAAGATATAATATTTAACTACTCTAAATTTTATGTAATGCATTTGATTTATGAAACACTATATTTTAAAATTTTTTAATGAAAGGAGAAAAAAGTACATTTAAACCCACACTTCAAATTACATTTTTCTCTTTTATAGGTATTATAATTGGCTTTTCAACGCAATTAATTATTGCTTTTTACTTTGGGACTTCATTTGAAAGAGATGCTTATTTTGTCGCTATTATTATACCTACTTATATATCTTCAATTTTTATTGGTTCTTTTGGTATAATTTTTTTACCTAAAGTTGTAGATATTTTAAAAAAAGAGAATCAATTTATTTTAACTAATTTTATTAGCACAGTATTTTGTGCAATTTTTGGGCTACTAGTCTTAATTGCTCTTATTTGTTTACTTATTCCCAACCAAGTTATACAAATAGTTGCTCCAGGTTTTGATTTAGATAAAATTGAATTTACTGTGCAACTTTTAATAATATTAATTCCTGCAATAATTTTTAATGTTTTAGGGAACTTCTTGGCATCTTTATATCAAATCCAACATAAATTTGTTCGACCAGCAATTGCACCAATATTATTACTAATCACATCACTTGTTTCAGTTGTTTTATTTAGTAAAACGTTAGGTATATATAGTTTAGCTTTAGGATATCTTTTAGGGTCTTTTTTTTCATTTATTATTCAGTTACCTATTCTTAAAAAGTACAATTTTAAACTTTATGTTGATTTAAAAAATAAAGATGTTATTTTGTTTATAAGGTTAGCTTTTCCTTTATTATTAACTGGAATTATTTTTAGATCTAATGTTGTTTTTGAGAGGGTTATCGCATCAGGTTTAGAACAAGGTAGTGTTTCTTATTTAGGTTATTCTACACAAATAATTACCGTTTTAGGAACTTTAATTGCTAGCGGGATTGTAACAAGTACCTATCCAATATTGTCAAAATTATGGAGTAATAATAATATTACTGAGTTTTCAAAAATGTTTTTACAGACTCTGAGAATTATTTTATTAATTTCAATACCAATTTCAATCTCTTTGATTTTCTTCGGAGAACAATTTGTGATGTACATTTTTGAAAGAGGGGCATTCAATTCAAATGACACGCTTTTAGTTTCAAAAGCTTTAGTTTGGGGTATAGGAGCATTTATATTTCAAGGATTAGGAGGCGTGGTTGCTAAGATATTATACATATCAAAACACACTATTATTTCATCTGTTATTTCAGTACTAGAAATTTTAATTTATGTTTGTTTAGGGTTTCTCTTAAGTAGGAAATTATCATTTGTTGGATTGGCTATGGCTTTATCTATTTCTAGTGGATTTAATATTATAGTATCACTATACTTTATTAACAAAAAGGTGGTAAAAATTGATTTTATACCTCTCTGTGTTGAGCTTGTTAAGATATTGATTAATAGTGTTATAAGTATTTTAGTCGTGTATTATATCTTTTATTGCGTTTATTCTTCAAATAGTTTCTTGAGTCTAATCATTAGTTTTATCTTTGGTCTACTTTTTTTCTTAGGATTTGGCATATTTATTAAAATACAAGATGTCTTAAAGATTAAAAGTAAAATAATAGGGAGTAAATGATTTCTATGACTCTATTAAGTTTAATTATAAAAAATAATTTTTATGGAATTTATACCTGTATGTGAACCTTTTCTTGATGGTAATGAATCTGCTTATGTTAATGATTGTATCGATACTGGATGGATATCTTCATCGGGGAAATATGTTAATGAATTTGAGAAGAAATTTGCTGAATACTCTGAAGCAAATTATGCAGTTTCTGTTTGTAATGGAACCGTAGCAATTCATCTTGCTTTGGTGGCTGCTGGAATTGAAAAAGGGGATGAGGTAATTATCCCTAACTTTACCATGATTGCAACAGCATTTGCCGTCTGCTATACTGGAGCTATGCCAGTATTTATTGATTCAGAGCCTGGAACCTGGAATATAGATGTTAGTAAAATTGAGAAAAAAATTACTTCAAAAACTAAAGTTATTATGCCTGTTTCAATATTTGGTCATCCTTGTAATATGGATGAAATAAATGAACTTGCAAAAAAATACAATCTTTTAGTTATAGAAGATGCAGCTGAATCTCATGGTGCTGAATACAAAGGTAGAAAAACTGGGAGTTTAGCTGATATCACTACTTTTAGTTTTTATGCAAATAAAAATTTAACTACTGGAGAAGGAGGAATGGTTGTGACGAATGATGAAGATTTGTACAAAAATATTAAATATTATAAGAATTTATGTTTTCCAATTGATGCTGCTAGAAATTACCGCCATGAAAATATTGGGTTTAATTATAGAATGTCAAACATTCATGCTGCAATTGGCTTAGCACAAGTTGAAAAAGCAGATAAATATAGAGAAATGAGAATATCAAATGCTAATTTATACAAAAAGCATTTATTAAACACTCCGGGTATTCTTTTTCAAAAAAATGAGCCATATGTCCTCAATGTTCATTGGATGAATGGGATTGTTATTGATCCTTTGAAATATGGTAGAAATAGAGATGAACTTATACTATATTTAAAAGCTAATGGTGTTGATACAAGACTCTTTTTTGCGGGGATGCATGAACAAAATTCACTAATTAATTACGGTTCTAAAGTTGATGAGTCTTATCCAGTAACAGAATGGTTATCAAAAAACGGATTTTATTTACCATCTTCAACGAATCTTTCAAATCACCATATAGAAAAAATATGTAAACTTATCCATGAGTATTCTAAATAAGGTGAAATTTTATTTTGGACACTTATCAAAAAATAAAAAATAAAAAGAATGAAAGTACGTATTGTTTGTTATGAAGATGTGAATGCTTGGATACTTGGTAAGTTTGCTCTTAAAATGGAGGAAAATCTAACTGAATTAGGTATTGATGTTGATATAGCAAAAGAGGCAGATCCGACAGCGGATATTAATCATCATATTATTTATGCAAATTATAATGGACTTAAAAGTTCTAATGATGTGTTGATGATTACACATATTGATGATTATAAAAAACTAGTTAAAATAAAAAAACAATTAGATATAGCAAGTATAGGTATATGTATGTCTAGGGATACCATGAATAAACTTGTTGAATTAGGAGTTCCTTCTTTTAAACTTACTTTTATAAACCCAGCACATGACGGAGTAATAAAAAAGAAAAAAATTACTATTGGAATTACTTGTAGAGTTCAAGAAGATGGTAGGAAGAGAGAAATATTCGTTACTAAGTTAGCAAATGATATTGACCCTGAGTTATTTAGGTTCAAAATCATGGGAGAGAACTGGCAAAATCAAGTAGATTGTTTGATTGCAAATGGTTTTGAAGTAGAATATACTCCTGCGTTTGATTATCAACAATACACAGAATTAATTCCGGCACTTGATTATTATTTATATTTCGGTCAAGACGAAGGTCAAATGGGTTTCATTGATGCGCTATATGCCGGGGTCAAAACAATTGTTACTCCTCAAGGATATCATCTTGATGCTCCAAATGGAATTGTTCATCCTTATGAAAGTTATCAAGACTTATTGTCTGTTTTTGAGGAGATTACAAAAAAAATAAAAATATTAACTGATTCAATAAAAACATGGAATTGGTTAGATTATTCAAAAAAACATTTAATGGTATGGGAATTAATTTTGAAATTGAATAATGGAGAAATTGATCAAGATGATTATGAAAAAAAACTAATTGCATTGACTCCTTTAGAAAATGTTAAAATGAATAACATTAATAGATTCAATAAAAAAGTAGAAGAAAAAAAATTAAAAAAAGAATATATAAGACATTTATTCTATAAAATTAAAAATAAAATATACGAATAAAATATACGAATAAAATATACGAATAAAATATACGAATAAGATATATGAAATTAAGTTTTATTTTACCTTTATTCTTAGCTTTAATTTTACTTATTACTATAGATTTTTTGTCAATTATTTCAATGACTTTATTTCTTAGTTTAGGTTTATTGTTATGTAATATTTTTTTTAAATCCGAAAACAAGATGCAATATTTGGCTGTGTTTTCGTTTTATACAATTATAGCAATTCTAGTTTATTTTTCAAACATAAATGAATTTCCATTAAATTATGGTTGTACAGGTTCTGAAATTGGCGGTACAGATGATTTGTTTTTTTTTCAAGAAGCAACTAATAATGGTTTTAGTTACCGTGGTGACCGAAGTAGCTATATGAACACCTATTCAATTATCTTACAGCAAGTGCACTTTTTTTTATCAATTTTTAAAACAACAAATTTAATTGATTTAATTTTCGTAAATATTTTATTTATCTCTTTTATTCCTTTTTTCGTTAGAAAGATTACCTATTCTTTTTCAAAACATAAAAAGACCGCCCAATTAGCTTTTTATTTAGCAATTTGTTCTTCTTTTATAATGCAAAATAGTTTGGTCTTAGTTAGAGACGGCATTACTGCTTCTTTATTTATTGGTGTTTTTTATTTTTTAATAAATAGAAAATATATATTATTATTATTATTATTATTAGGTCTCTTTTATCTAAGAATAGTTAGTGGTATTTTGTGTGTTTTTTTTATTATTTCCTATGTTTTTTATATTGAAAGAAGTAAAAAATTTTTAATTTTTATATTAATTTTTTCAGGAATATTTTTGATTTTTTTGCCACTTTTTTTAACGTATTTTGATCAAATAGGAATCTTAAATAGTGGTTTTTTTAGACAAGAGTTTTTTGAAATGATGAAATATAATGCAAGCGGTTCATCCGGTGCAATAACAATTTATTCACTTCCTTATTATTTAAGGATTCCATTAGGAACTTTATATTATATTGGGACTCCATTTATTAATCTTCAAGGAATTTTTTCCAATGATCATTTGACTTTAAGGCATTTGTTTGATTTATTTTACGGAGTTACATTTCTCTTTTATTCTGTATATTTATTAAAAGCATTTTTTATAAAAAAAAAGCCTATTCTATTGTTCTTTTTATCTAGTTTCTTTTGTTTCTCAATCTTATTTTCTCAAATATCTTTGCAAATAAGACATAAGACTTTAATCATGCCTTTAGTTTTTATAATTGTTGCATTGTCTTACTACGAACCTACTTTAAAATCATGGAAAAACAAAATAGTTATATTAATGACATTTTCATTATTCACACTTCAGTTTTTTTATAATTTAAAGAACTTTTTAACTTGGTAATAATTAACTAAATAAAATAATTGAAAAATAATATATCAATACTTATTAATTCACTCGAAGGAGGCGGTGCTGAAAGGGTAGTTACTCATTTAATCAAATATTTATCTTCAAAAAACTTGAATGTTATTTTGGTTTTAATTTCGGATAACATATTATTTGATATTCCTAAAGGAGTTAAAGTACTATATTTAAAAAAAGCTGTAGCTAATGAAACAGTAATTTTGAAATTTTTACAAATTCCTTGGTTAGCATATAAATACAGTACGTTATTAAGAAAAAATCAAATTTCTGTAAGTATTTCTTTTTTGGCAAGGTCAAACTATATCAATATTATTAGTGGTGTATTTGCTGGTAATTCACGAAGAATAATTAGTGAGCGAAGTTTTCCAAGTCAACAGTATGGAGATGCAAGTATACAATCTAAAGTTAATAATTTTCTTATTAAGAAATTATATCCTAAAGCCCATCTAATTATTTCAAATTCATTAGGTAATGCAAAAGATCTTGAGATGAATTATAAGATTCAAAGAAGTAATATACAGACGATTTATAACCCTATAGATATTCAAGAAATAAATAATACGGCGCCTTTAAATAATTTCATGAACTCTAATTTTATCAACTTTATTTCTGTTGGACGTTTAGATACAGCAAAAAACCATAGTTTTTTAATTGATGTAATTGATAAACTAGATAGAGAAAATGTTCGATTGTATATTTTTGGTGAAGGTGAGTTAAGAGAATCCTTAAATGAAAAGATACAAAAATTAAATTTGTCAAATCAAATTTTTCTAATGGGTTTTACACCCAACCCAATTCAATATATGAAAGTTTCTGACGCTTTTTTATTTGGTTCAAAATCTGAAGGGTTCCCAAATGTGCTTTTGGAAGCCTTAGCCTCAAGTTTGCCTATTATTAGCACAAATTGTAAATCTGGACCAAATGAAATTTTATTTAATAAGATTATTGAGATTGACAGTTTTAAGGTGTCTGAATTAGGAATTTTAGTGCCATTAGATAATGTGTCAGAATATGTTAAAGCTGTGCGTTTCTTTTTAGATAATAGAGAGCTGTTTTTTAATTTTGAAATTAAAGGGCAAAAAAAAATAGTTAATTATACTTTTGATAAAGTATTAGAAGAATATTATAAATGTTTAACTGTGTAGTATTATGTGTGGTATAAATGGATTGTGCTTGAAAAGAAGTACTTCAAAGAGAGATATTGAAGGGGTTTTAGATGTGATGAATAATTTGATTTATCATAGAGGGCCTGATGAAGACGGTAATTTTAGTATTCAGAAAAGTGAATACAGTGTTGGTATGTCAATGAGAAGATTATCAATTATTGACTTAGAAACTGGGAAACAACCTATTTTCTCAGAAGATAAATCAAAAGTAATAGTATTTAACGGTGAAATTTATAATTATAAAGAGCTAAAAGTAAAGCTAGAAGATAAAGGAATTCAATTTAAAACATCTTCTGATACTGAAGTAATTCTGAAACTGTATGAGGAGTATGGTACCTCAAGTTTTGGGTTGCTTGATGGAATGTTTGCATTTAGTATTTATGACCAAACTTTGGATAAAATTATAATTGCAAGAGATTACTTTGGCGAAAAACCATTATATTATACAAACCAAAATGGTGCGTTTTATTGGGGGTCTGAATTAAAATCAATAATTAAAGTAATTGAAAGAAAACAAGAGATATCTAAACATGGGTTAAATTTATATTTTCAATTAACTTATATACCAGCACCTTATACAATTTACGATCAGATATTTAAATTAGAGGCAAATAAATTTTTAACTTTTGACTGTACTTCTTTAGAAATGAATATTAAAGAAATAGAACAAGATTTTACTTCAGAAGTTCAAAGGTATAATAAGAAAGAAATAATTAAAAAAAATCATGACCTTGTTTTTGAAAGTGTTTTAAGTAGGTCTGTTTCTGATGTTCCGATAGGTACTTTCCTTTCTGGAGGTGTTGATTCATCGATAACAACACTTTGTTTAGCTAATCAAACAGATAAAAAAATTGATACTTTCTCAATTGGTTTTGAGAAAAAGAGATTTGATGAGTCAGATAAAGCAAGAACTGTAGCTAAGCTTGTAAATAGTAATCATCATGAATTCATTATTTCTGAGAAAGATTTGAGCAATGATATTAATCATGTATTATTAAATTATGATGAACCTTTTGCAGATTCTTCTGCATTGGCTACTTATTTTGTTTCTAAAAAAACGAGTGAGCACGTTAAGGTCGCTTTAACTGGTGACGGAGGTGATGAGGTTTATGGTGGTTACAATAAGTACTATATTGGTAAAATAAATAAAAAATACACGAGTATTGTTCCATCGAAATTACATGATAAAATTTCTAATTCAGTTAATCATTTAATTAAACTGAAAAATGATAATAGAGGATACAGATTTAAACTTCACCGTTTAATGAAAGCTATAAATTATGATAATGATTTTTATTATAATATTATATCTTTAGGATTTCAACAGGACGAAATAAATAGTCTGTTAAATGATGCTTTTTTTAAACCAAATCCGTTAAAATATTATAAATCATCTTTTGGGAAACATGAAAACTCATTATCAGATTTTCGTAATATTGATAAAAAAATTAGTCTTGAAGGCGACATGTTAGTTAAAGTAGATAGAGCAAGTATGCTAAGTTCAATAGAATGTAGAGCTCCATTTTTAAATAAGAAGTTATGGAATTTCACAAGTCATCTTCCGGAAAATTATTTATTGAATGGTTGGGATAAAAAACATCTGTTAAAAGAATCATTTAAAAAATACTTTCCGAAAGGGTTTTTAAATAAATCAAAAAAAGGCTTTCAAGTTCCAGTAGGAGATTGGCTTAGGACTTCATTAAGATTAGAATTACTTCATTACACAGAAAAGCAGTTGATTGAAAAACAAAATATATTTAATTTTATGACTATTGAAAAATTGGTTTCTGAGCATGTTCAATCTAAAGTAGATAATACATATAGAGTTTGGACTTTTTATTGTTTTCAAAAGTGGTATTTTAATATTTATAATAAATAAATTTGTAAGCATAATATTAGATATAATTCTAAATGGAAAACAAGACAATAGTAATAATTTATAATGCAGCTCATCATGTTTTATTATTTAAAAGTGAACTCATTAAGTCTATTAAAGAAAATGGTAATAGAGTAGTTGTTCTAGCATCAAAAGATATTTACACTGAAAAACTAAAAGAGATTGTTGATGATTTCTGTGAGATAAAAGTGGATAGCTCAGGAATGAACCCGATCAATGATGTATATTTAACATTTCAAATATATAATATTTGCAAAAAAATTAAACCAGTAGCAATACTGAATTTTACAATTAAACCTGTTATTTATGGTACTTTTGCCGCAAGATTACTTGGTAATATACCAGTTATTAATACTATAACTGGCCTTGGAACTGTATTTATCTCAAAAGGTTTTGCAAATAAAGTAGCTAGATTTCTTTATAAATTTACATTTAAATATTCATATCTAGTATTTTTTCAAAACCCAGATGATCAATTTTTTTTCAAAGAACTTAAAATCGTAACAAAGAATAATACAAAAGTAATATCAGGTTCAGGAGTCGATTTAGTTAAATTTACTCCAATTAATAAAAACAAAAGCAAATCTATTAGAATTCTATTTATTGGAAGAATAATTGCTGATAAAGGGATATATGAATTAATCGAGTCCGCTAAAATTATAAAAAGTCAATATTCAAAAGTAACTTTCGTATTGTTGGGTATGATAGGTGTTAAAAATAACACCTCTATTAGTCAAAAAGAAGTGGATGACTGGGTAAATGAAGGTTTGATAGAGTTTATTCCATTTAAAGATGACGTCAGAGGAGAATTAGGACGCTCAGACATCGTTGTGCTTCCATCATACAGGGAGGGAACCCCTAGGACTTTAATAGAAGCAGCCAGTATGTCAAAACCACTTATAGCTACCGATGTGCCTGGTTGTAGAGAAGTAGTTAGACATAAGGTTAACGGATTTTTATGTAAAGTCAAAAATCCAATATCTTTAGCTGGTGCTATCAAAAAATTTATTGAACTTGATGATTTAAGCAAAATTAAAATGGGTTTGAAAAGTAGAGAACTTGCCGAGGAAAAGTTCGACGTCATAAAAGTTAATAATTGTTACATAAACGAAATAAAAAGTATATTATTAAAAAGTAAATATGAGAACTAAAACTATTCTACTTGGGTTAAATGAGCTTAATTTCGATTATATAAAATTTTATATTAATAAAGGCCTTTTACCTAATTTTAAAAAAATATTTGAAATACAACCTCCTATTGAAACTGTTTCAGAAAACGAGTATAAACTTCTTGAGCCATGGGTGCAATGGGTTACTATACATTCAGGAAAAAGTTATGAAGAACACAAAATTTTTCGTTTAGGGGATATTGTTAATAACCCAGAAGTTTCTCAAATATTTGAGGAGTTGGAGGATGAAGGGCTTTCGGTTGGTGCGGTTTCACCTTTTAATGCAGATAACCGTTTAAAAAATCCAGTTTTTTTTGTTCCTGACCCTTGGACAAAAACGAATCCTTCGGGGAATTGGGTAGTACAAGCACTGTATCAAGCAGTTCATCAGTCTGTAAATGATAATGCTAAA
>TARA_B110000908_G_scaffold48873_1_pt1 | contig 12696 bp, 13 predicted proteins | sample TARA_B110000908 | Tara Oceans TARA_B110000908 (sample SAMEA4398067) | marine metagenome | biome: Polar Biome; feature: [DCM] deep chlorophyll maximum layer (ENVO:01000326); material: water (ENVO:00002006), including particulate matter (ENVO:01000060) such as... | depth 36 m
GACTAACTCACTGTGATTTTCTACAAGAAAATACTTGCCTCTACGGGGCTCTCTGACTAGTTTGCGCCCGCCTTCAAGGGGTCTCAGACCACTTTATAGGCATAAAACGCGCGATTAGCTCAGTGGTAGAGCAATGCCTTGACATGGCAGAGGTCACAAGTTCAAATCTTGTATTGCGCACCATTCATTTTTTAGTTGTTCTTAGGTAAGACGCTGTAGCCGCAATGGTTACAGCGTTTTATTTTGCCTTGTCGTCGAGGTTGGGGATGTCGCTATTTTGCGCCAAATAGCACGTTTTTGCTGCTTCTGAGACGGGACAGGAACGGGGGCAATCTTGACTATCCCTCTCTAACAAGATATTCGCGCGGGAGCGGGCGCGAGGTTCTCTGGGGATTTTACTATCTTCGTGCATATACCATCCCGAACGGGGTTACCAGTATTGACATAGGTGCTTTCTACTCCTGCACCAGCCTGACAAGTGTCACCATACCGAACGGTGTCGCCAGAAATTGCCGTTTTCAGAGCTCCCCACTGCGATGGATGCAGCGTATGGTGCCGATGTCATCAAAGTTCAGATTGAAAATCTGGATTAACATAAAATACATTCCCAAAGCTGGTTGGACCGCTGGCACCGATCTAGTTCGTTCATTTCTTCCCTAGCGCAGGACCGACCGTCCCACCATCGACGAATGTGGCCTTGGTAGAACTTTGTCGTCGGTCATCCTTGCCGAGCGCCACATTGTGCGCCCAGCGAACAATGCGTTGCACGAGCAGACGGCTGTCCCAATTGATATGGGCCACCGAGGGCTGGAACCAGATGAAGTCCGGGCTCGGGTCTAGGCAGATGAGCGACACATCCTGCGGAGCTAAGAAGCCGAGCTGGGTAAGGTGGCGCTCGACGGCGAGGAAGATTGGCACACTGTCAATGACCAAGGCGGTCGGCGGTGTGTGCTGGAAGAGTGAGTCGAGACAGCGGCGTAAGCCTTCTGGGCTGTCCTCCCAGTCCGGAAGGTTGTAGGAACCGGTTTGGATACCTTGGGCCTCCAGTTCCTCAAGAAACGCGCGCTCCATGAGCCCCGGGTGGGGTTTCCGGCGGTCCTCGCGCGCGAGCATCACGATACGCCGATGGCCGAGTTCGACCAGTCGCCGCACTGCGGTCTTTTCTGCCGGCACCTTGTCCGGTCCCGTGCTCGCGATGCGTATCCCCCGACGGCGCCCGGCGAGTGCCATGGCGGGCTCTGGCTGCGCAGCGAACCATTCCAGTAGCTCTCGCGAGCCGGCAAAGATCACCCATGCATCGGCTTCAGTCTTTTTCACGAAGCGCTTCACTTTGCTCAGGTTCATTTCCAAGTCGAGCAGCGTCTTGGTGGCGAAGCTGGCGGTGTGGCCCGCCTCATTGACCCGGTGCAGGAGGTGGATCATGAAGTCGTGCGAGGCGTCGTCCTTCTCGTAGAGTAGGATGGCCAACCGCAGCGAGGGCGGAGTGATGTTCTCCGGCAATACGATCCGGCGCTGGAGCCCCCGCCCTTGATTCACCAGCAGTCCCTCGTCCTCGAGTATCCGCAGGGCGACCTTCACCGTCTTGTGGTTGACTCCCAGTTCTGCCACCAGCGGGTTCACCCCGGGCATCATCCCGCTCAATTCTCCCCGCAGTAGCTCCGCCCGCAGATGCTCGGCCACCTGTTCGGCGGTGGAAAGAACGGTTAAGGTTTTCATGAGCTTATACATGGACCTCAAGGGGCCAGGCGTCAATGCAGAAAAATCTGTCCTTGTGTGTAGGTGTGTGTGAAAAGCGGGCCAATCAGCGACTCATGTCCGGTTTTTCCACGTTTGGATAGGGCCGGCTAGCTCGCTAACAATCAATCATATGAATTCACGTTTTATCAGAGTCGCGTTTCTTGTCGTCATGGGTGCCATGATGCACGCGAGCTCAGTCGAGGCCAAACCGCTCAAGATCTTTATCCTTAGTGGTCAGTCCAATATGGAGGGGCATGCGCAGACGATGACCTTTCCTGCGATTGCCAAAGACCCCAAGACGGCGGAGATGTACAAGGAGATGGTTGATGCCGAGGGAAAACCTGTGGTCTGCGACAAGGTGTGGATCTCCTATTCTTACGGCGATTTCTCGGGGAATCCAGTCGGCAGTAAATCGGGCAAGCTGACGACGGGTTGGGGCAGCCAACACCACATTGGAAGCGGAAAAATAGGGCCCGAATTCACCTTTGGCATCTACATGCACAAGCTGCTTAACGAACCCGTCCTGCTGATCAAGACCGCCTGGGGCGGCAAGAGCCTACACACTGATTTCCGGCCCCCCAGTGCCGGTCCCAACCTCTGGAATGTGCCTACCGATGAGAAGAGGATAGCCGAGAGGAAAGCGGCCACCGGCAGATACTACAAGCTGATGATTGAGCACGTGAAGAAGGTCCTTGCTGATCCCAAGAGCGCCTACCCAGACTATGATGCCAAGGAAGGTTTTGAGCTGGCCGGCTTTGTCTGGTTCCAGGGATATAACGACTTTATGGGACCCTATCCGTTCATTGATCCGAGCAAAGGGAGAAAGAGTCCTAAAGACTACTCAGAATACAGCCGTCTGCTGTCATGCTTCATTCGGGACCTGCGTAAGGATCTCTCGGCGCCGAACCTGCCTTTTGTGACGGGCGTCTTTGGAATGGATGGAGAAACTGACCACGTGAAAATTGTTGCTTTCCGCAAGGCCATGGCTGCACCGGCTGAGACGGAGGAGTTCAAAGGAAATGTCGTCAACGTCTTTACCCAAAAGTACTGGCCCGCCGAGTTGGACTCTATCAAGGCCAAGGAACGAAAGTGTAGTAGTGAATTTAAAGTAACTCATAAAGCAAAGTATGAAGAGCTGAAGGCTAAGGCGAAAACCCCCAATCGTTCGGAGCTCAGGAAGGCGAACGCCGTCTTGAGAGCGGAATTGCGCGCCGCACTTGCAAAGATTCTGACGGAAGACGAATTGTTTTTACTGGATAACGGGATATCGAACCAGAGTTACCACTACTGGGGTTCTACAAAGTGTTTCGGACAGATCGGCAAGGCCTTTGCCGAGGAGTTGGTGGCATTGAAGAAAAAAAGTAAGTAGGGTGGTTAACGCTACACGTCAATGACGAGTGGCCGATCGCGGCGGCTCTTGTTTAACAAATAAAGGGGCAATAGTGCTCTCGAAAAATCCCGTTAGAAAGAATCCAATGATGAAGAATATTTCAAAAATTAAAGTGAGTAGCGCCCTTCTGATTGGCTGCTGCCTGGGGGCGCTCCCTGTCGCTGCAAAGCGGAGTGTCATGGTGCGCGAGAACCCGGATCTCACCGTAAATACCCTCGTTGCCTAGGGTCACCCCTCAAACGCCCCGGCCAAAAAATTAACCCCCTAACATGAACCCTATTAAAAAAACTGCCACAATGATGGCTTTATCCGCCCTGGCTCTAACAGCATTGACCTCTGAAGCCAAAGTTGCGGTCAATGCCATGTTTACGGACAACATGATCCTTCAGCGTGAAATGAATATCCCGATATGGGGCACGGCTGATCCGGGTGAGACGGTGGTCGTTGAATATGCGCCTCAAAAAAGCACCAAAACGGTCGCTCAAAAAGTGACGACCCGAGCGGGTGAAGACGGAAAGTGGCGGCTTGCGATGAAGCCATTGTCGGCCAGTCGCATCGGCGCAAGACTGATCATCACAGGCGACAAAACCGAGGGCCCGCCTACGGAATTCAAGGATGTGCTTGTCGGCGAAGTCTGGCTGGGTTCCGGACAATCGAATATGGCTTACGGGACTCGCCATTACACGAAAGCCGATCCCAACCTGAAAAAGGCATGTGAAGGCGGCCCCTATCCCATGTTGAGGGTTTACGTCAAAGGTGCCTGGCAAATTGCGGACGCCGAGAGCATCACCGATTTCTCTGCGCTACTTTTTTCCTTTGGCCATGCCTTGCAGAAGGAGCTGGATGTCCCGGTTGGACTGATGTGCGGTGCGCGCAACGGCTCACCCTCGGCAAGTTGGCTGACCGAAGAGATGGCTGGCGCCAGCCCGGAACTCGTCAAAATGTTCAAGGAAAAGAGCGGCTTCAACAGTTTCGAAGCAATGAACGCTGACCGGTTGGAGAAAATGGCGCAATTTAAAATCGAAAAGGAGAAGGTTCAGAAGGAAGGAAAGAGCACTCGTCGCATGAGATTCTCCCACCCAGCCACGGTCACCGGCCAGCTCTACAGGCGGGACATCCAGCGATTGGTACCCTACGCAATCAAGGGTGTGCTCTGGGACCAAGGCGAATCCGGAACGAGCATGCCGGGTGTCGATCAGTACACGATGATGAACGCACTGATCAAAGGCTGGCGTAAAGAATGGAATAGGGACGATCTCCCGTTCCTCCATATCCAGAAGCCCAGCGGCGGAGGATGTGCCTGGGACGACGATTTTCCAGCCGGCCGCAGGGCTCCCCTCAAATGGGTTCCCCTACCACAGGAGCCGCTGCCCGACGACAGATCCTGCGCGCGTCAGCTGGTCCATATCAAGATGGCAACCCTCAAGAATGCACCACTGGTGACAACGTCCGATTTGACACCTGGAACTCATCCTCCCACAAAATACTCGTATGGGAAACGCGCATGTCGTGTCGCACTTGGAACTGTTTACGGAAGGGACATTGTCACCTGTGGTCCGGTTTACCAATCGCACAGCGTGCGCACCGATGAGATCGAGGTCAAATTTAACAACGTGGGGAAGGGGATAGCCTTCAGACATGGCAAGAAGCTGCAAGGCTTTGAGATCGCTGGCGAAAATCTAAAATGGCAATGGGCTGATGCCCGCATCAAGGGCAATGCTGTCATCGTAAGCAGCAGCAAAATTAAGACGCCACGCCATGTCCGATATGCATTCTCCAAGACCTTCAACTGGGCGAACCTTTTCAACAAAGACGGCCTGCCAGCCTTGATGTTCACTACCTCACTATAGAAGTACATCAACCTGTGAAATCGTTGACGGGTCCAAAAAAATAAACTAAAAAAATAAATCTATGAAAAAAATAAAATGCGTTTTTGCAATGGTGAGTGTACTTCTTTTCTCAGCTCAGGTCAATGCGGCCGAGACGAAGAAGCCCCTCAAGGTCTTTATTCTTGCCGGACAATCCAACATGCTGGGGCATGTGTTGGTGAGGACCTTCGAAGGAGTCGCCATGGATCCCAAGCCCTTCCGTGTATTCAGTGATTTCCGTGGTTAAAAATGAAGCGGAAAGAACGGTTCAGGTTTTGATGAGATTATGCATGGACCCCAAGGGGCCAAGCTCCAATGTAGAAAAATATTTCCTTGTGTGGATGTGTGTATAAAATGCGGGCAATCAGCGACTCATGTCCGGTTGATCCGCGGTAGATCGATCCGGGAAGCTCGCGAAGAACCAAGAAAAATAAGAAAATAGAACCCAACAACCAAAACTAAGAAATATGAAAATTAACAAATCAATAAAAACAACCATCTCCCTCGCTACGGCGATGGGAACCCTAGTCTTAGCGGCAAGCTCAGCCAATGCGGCAGTCATCGTCACGCAAACAGTCGGCTGGACCGACGGCAATAATGTTACAACAAGCGAAAGCATCGCCTTCGATGTCGTCAACGCCAATAGCATCCTTGTGGCCACTCTCTATATAGACGGCATTGCCGATATTACGAGCGTCTTGTTCGGCGGTGTCGCTGCAGACGCAACATTTCAAGATGATCGTACTTTCTCCTTCCTTTTCCTGAACGCCTCAACAGCCAGCGGCCTCTCTCTCGACTTCAGCAAAGTAGACACCGGCGGTGTCGCTGCAGTCCTATATGAGGTATCGGGAGCTGCTACGACACTCAGCTCGATCACCACGGTGACAGCCGCCAATTCAATCGATACCAGCACAGCAGATGAGTTGATCGTGAGTTTTGCGGGCCAAAACGGTAACGCCCTATCGGTGGCAGTCGCCTCCATTTTTACAGACGAAGACCTGCAGATGGGTAATGGTGGGGTAGGGGCCGTAAGAGGCGGCGGCAGCCTGGCATCCGCTTCCGGCACGGCTCCGGGTATCGGTACTCACAACATTAGCTGGGGCAGTGGAGACGAGGGTCGCATCGCCTATGCGTTCGAAGCCGTCCCCGAGCCCACCACCACCGCCCTTCTTGGCCTTGGTGGATTCGCCCTCATCCTCCGTCGCCGTAAATAACCCGGCCTCGGAAAACCAACCATGCTTCCAACCCCATTCCCATCACACGGGGGTGGGGTTTTTCGTGGCCGGTGCTTCCAGCCCCGTAGCCCCATCAACCTGAATGACACAGGGCGGGGTCATTGGGGCTGCATCACCCCAAGCCCAGAGGAATAGTGAATTTAGAATAGTGAATAGTGAATAGTGAATGCGGAGTTTGACTAATCAGGATGTGAATTTACCATTCAAAATTCACCATTCTACATTGGAGCGCAGCGACATCCCCAAGTCTCCTTTCGCGTGTTTAGCGTATTTCGCGGTCAAATCTGAAGTATCAAGCCAAGAAAAATTCGCCCGATTTGCCCAATTCGCGGTCAAAAAACGAAGTAGCAACCCAAGCGCTTCCGTGTATCCCGTGATTTCCGCCTGCCGCGCCATAGCTTCAGCGTCGGAGGGTGGTTGAAAATGAAGCGGAAAGAACGGTTCAGGTTTGCATGAAATCATGCGTGGACCCTAAGGGGCCAAGATCCAATGCTGAAAAAACTTTCCTTGTATGTGTGTGTGTGTGAAATGCGGATCAATCAACGACTCATCTCCGGCTTGCCCTCGGGGGGTGATGGTCGGTTTGATTTGCTAACAATCAAGAAAACAGCGAACTAAACTAACAAACCAATGTCCAGACATTCACCTCATAAATAGGCACTCTCGGCGCGCTTGTCTCCGAGTCAGCCTCTGCAGCCATTTCCTGCCATGCCATGACATGGGCGGTGCAGCTTCGATCGCAGCGACGAAGCGGAAGCGGACCCCGGCGGTGGACGATGACGATAACGTGGAGAAGGTAGTCACTGACGGCACCCCGATCGACCAAGTGATCGTGAAGCTGAAATGTTCCACCCTCGGCTCTGGCGGCAATATCTTCTCCCGTCTCAAGGCGATGATCACGCCGTGAGTCCACACAAAGGATGACGGGGATTGACTGGCACGCAGTCATAACCCAATTTTTTCTCTCTCAACAGCGACCTCAAACGCCTCCTCCAAAAAGCAAATCCCTAGCAATTTAATCAATGAAATTACATTCGAAATACTTCCCGAAATTCGCCCTCTCGGCATGGTTTCCATCCGTCGGCATTGCAGGGTTCCTGTTAGTCTCTTGCGATAAACCCCAGAGCACAAGTGAACGCCAGCCTCATGACGAAAGTTCTGTGATTGTCCCGATCCCGGCGAGTTTCGAGTCTGAGGCGGCTGACCCGGATACGGTGGATGCCTCTGAGTGGAAGGATGTAGCGGCCGGAGTCCACTCGGCGTTCGGTTCGATTGACCGGTCTTACCGGAGAAGCAAGCCTCCTGAGGCTGATGTGTCGGAGTCGATGACGCTTCGCGGATGGAAGGGCGAGCGGGTCAATTGCCAGTTGCTTGTTTGGTCGGCAAAAGGAGATGGTTCTATCAGTATCGAGGTGGGTGATCTGAAATCCGAGGGAGCGCAAATCGATACCCAAAATCTTACGGTATCCGCCGTTGGCTACGTAATTTCAGATCAGTTCTTAAATGAGAAATCCAAATCTTGCGGACCGAGGGATAAGACCAAGATCCCGTTCCATTTAACGCCTGATGTTTTGACTCACCACAGCAGCTTTACAATAGGCGCGCGTCAGACCCGGCCCGTTTGGATCTCGGTAAATATCCCCAGAGCCGCCACGGCAGGATTGTATCGAGGAGAAATTAGAACCCGCTCATCGTCTGGAGTCACTAAGCACCCGGTAAGCTTGGAGGTGCTCGATGCAGTGCTTCCCGATCCGTCAGATTGGTCGTTTCATCTCGATTTATGGCAGAATCCTTTCGCCGTCGCCAGATACCATGGAGTGGAACTCTGGTCAGAAGAGCACTTTGCCCTACTACGCCCTCTGCTGCACATGCTCGCACAGGCAGGACAAAAGTGCATCACCACCACACTGATCGATAAACCCTGGAATGGAGGCCCTTGCTATGACCCGTTCCGCTCCATGATCCAGTGGACCAAAAAACGTGACGGGACTTGGGAATACGATTACTCAATCTTCGATAAGTATGTCAGCCTTGCCATGTCGGAAGGGATCACAAAGCAGATCAACTGCTACTCAATGGTTCCTCTAACCAATAAGTTTTCATGGCACGATGAAGCCACATCCAAAACCGTAACCCAGCAGCTGGCACCCGGCACGGAAGGCTACGCAAAACTCTGGCAATCCTTCCTCAAAGACTTCACGGCTCACCTCACAAAAAAAGGCTGGCTCAGCAAAACCACGGTAGCTCTTGACGAACGCGAAGAGGCAGAAATGAAAGAAATGTTTGTCTTCCTGAAGAAGGTCGCGCCCGAGCTCAAGGTCTCCATGGCCGGGTTCTTCCACGAGGACGTGAATGCATCGATCTACGATTTCTGTTCCAACTGGAGAGATGTCGATAAGCTCTCCAAAGATTTTATCAACTCAAGACGGCAGGCGGGAAAAAAGACAACCTACTATGTGGCATGCGGCATCCCCAAGCCTAACAACTTCACCTTCTCTCCCCCCGCGGAATCCTGCTTCGAGGGATGGTTCGCATCCGCAAATGGATTCGATGGCTTCCTCAGATGGGCTTACAATAGTTGGCCAGAGAAACCTAGCGTTGATTCCCGATTCAGAAAATGGCCCAGCGGCGATACGTTTATGGTTTATCCCAACGCACAAAGCTCGATACGTTTTGAAAGGCTCAGGGAGGGCATTCAGGATTACGAAAAAATCCGTATCCTCCGCGACAAGCTGAAGCAAAACGCCTCTCCCGAAGCAAGAGCTGCCGAGAAGCGGCTGGCCGTCTTTTTAGAAGTGATCAACACTCAGACCCTCGATGCGCTTGCCGCCGCTGACGTGGTCAACGAGGGTAAACGAATACTTCACGATATTGTCAAATCAGGCTTACTCACTGCGCCGGGGAAATGACCACCGATGGGCCCCGAAGGCGAGCACTGACCCCATCAACTTCTTTCCCGCCGCCATGCAGCGCCTCCGAACACCCTCCCTCCCAAGTAAATTTCTAGCAATTAATAAGAGTATGAATAGAATCATCAGACATGGCATGTGTGTGTTGAGCGCACTGGGAGTTTTTTCGATCCATGCATCAGCCGAACCTGCAACAGATAACTTACCACCACAGGGGCTGAATAAAAACACGGCCATCCAACCTGTTCAGAAATTGGAGAAGGATTTCTATGACTGGCATCAACGTCATGAACAGGTCGTGAAGTTGATGGCAAAGACACCGGTCGACATGATCTTCATTGGTGATTCCATCACCCACATGTTCGGTGGCCTTCCCAAGTCAACCATTGCACGTGGCGCAAAGACATGGAACAGGTACTATGGACATCGCAATGTGATCAACATGGGATTCGGATGGGATCGGACTCAGAATGTGCTGTGGCGTCTGACCCATGGCGAGCTTGAGGGGATTAGCCCCAAGGTGGCGGTTGTTCTGATCGGAACCAACAATCGAACCGGCACAAAAAATGCCCGCCAAAATACCCCGGCTGAGATCGCCGAGGGGGTGACGGCCATCTGCAGGATCATCCATAAAAAGAGACCGACATGCAAAATACTCCTTCTGGGTGTATTGCCTCGCTCACCCGAGCGCTTTGTTAAACCCATTCAGGAAATCAATCGGCTTCTTGCTCCGCTCGACAAAAAGAATTACATCACATTTCTGAACATGGGGGATCAGTTCGCTGATCAAACAGGTTTGCCCAAGAAAGAACTTATGTGTGATACCGCACATCCCAATGCGGCCGGTTATCAAGTGTGGGCGGAGACCATGGAGCCTGTGCTGACCAAGCTGCTGAATGACAAGCCCGTTACCCCACCGAATAAGACCGAGGTAGAGGGTAACAAATAGCCGCGTATCTCATATTAAAGCGATGGAACCGCCTTTATTCCCTCTCAACGGTGCACCCAAGCACCCCACCCCCAAAGCAAATTCCTAGCAATAAACGGTGTCGCGTTTCGTTTGAGTTTGAGTTGGCCCCGCGCTTCGGTGTTTTTCCGGTAGAAGTTGATGGCTATAATTGACTTGTCCTTGTATGCATCGAGCCACTTCTTGAGATGGGTGGAAATGGTGATGTCGCGCTTACGCTTAGTCTTGGCTATATCGGCGGGCATGTGAATGACTCCAGTCTTATGATTGATTAGTTCAGCCTCTCTTGCTGCTAATCTTTTAAGTTCTCCGTCTGGACGTAATCCTGCGAAGTAGGCAATTGCGTAGGCGCTTTTACTAGGGCGCCGTCATCGTGGGTCATAAGGTAGCTGAAGATGTCGATCAAAGCCCTTGGCTCTGTTGTGGCTATTGGTTCACGCTGTTCAGCTGGTTGATCGTTTGAGTAGGCGTGGTTTTACCACATAAAACGCTGAAGTCTTACCAGGCTTCAGCGTTTTTATTGTGTTGATGAACCCAGAGAATGATGTCGATAGGCTTGTTGCTGAGTTAGCCCTATTCCTTGACTGCATTGAAGCTGATGTCCTGCAGTGGGATGGTAAACTCGACACGTTGGTTACCGGTGATGTCCCAGATTTCGGTTTTGATGTTGGGCTGGGTGGCAGAGAAATCGATGGTGAGCAGGCCAAAGTGATTTTTCATGATGGGGCCTTCGATTCTGTTTTTGTTCGGGGTGGCGAATCTCCATGTTCTGGAGAGTCCACTGGCGGTGATATCGTAGATCGGGTAGCTGTGCGGGTTCTGGAATTTGGAGACCTCGGCATAGTGGACGTCGCCACTGATGGCGATGAGGTGGTTGGCCTGGGTCTTCTTGATCAGCTTGACGAGTCGCTTTTGTTCGTGGGGAAAGTTCGCCCACGCTTCGTAACCGTTAGCTTCGATACCGAATTGGGTGCCAGTGGCGAGGATTCGACAGTCGGCAGGTTGTTGGAGGGTTTTTTCAAGCCACTGCCATTGCTGCTCTCCCAGCAGGGTGGTGCTTGTATCGGTGTGAGGTATGTAATCCCAGTGGTAGAATGATTTTTTCTGGGATGGTTGGTTAGGTGGCTTGCTGTTTCTTAGTAGATCATCGCGGAATGTCCGTCCATCGAGGAGGATGAGTTGCACTTTTTTATCTCCTACTTGATAGATTCGTTCTGCGTAAATACCCTCGTGCTTGAATCGATCCGAGTCTTTGGGCTCCGCGAAGAAATCGAGGAAGATTTCTTTCGAAGTCTGTTTCTGAGGATAGTTTTTGCCGGCATCATTTCGGCCATAGTCATGATCATCCCAGATTGCCTCAATGGGGGTGTTCTTTTTGAGCGCCTGAAACGATGGTTGATTGCCAAGCTGTTGATATTTTTGGCGCAGCACCTCCATGTCGGTGGTGTCACCGTAGACATTGTCTCCTAGAAAAACGAAGAGGTCAGGCTGCTGCTTGATCACCTCGTGAAAGATAGGAAGTGGGTGGCTTTGATGGCTGCAGGAGCCAAAGGCAACTTTGAAAATCTGAGGTTGCGTGGCCTCGCTGGCGTTTTCACTGTCACGGCCTGCCGTGGATGAAGTGTTTGGCTTGCACGCGACGAATGATAGTGAAAGCCCCGCAATGATCGATGGATAGAGTCGATTCATGATGATATCTAAAATTTCAGGATGAAAAAAGTGCGGCTCTAATATTTCAAAATGGCATTGACCGGGGTATCACCCAATACGGGTGTTAGGAGATCCCGACCATTCAAGTCTTCGAGTTCGATCAAGAAGGAAACACCAACGAGGTTGGCCTCGAGTTGGTTAATGAGTTTAATGGCAGCAGCGGCGGTGCCTCCGGTGGCGAGAAGGTCATCGATGAGAAGCACACTTTCTCCGGGAAGAATCGCATCCTTGTGGATCTCGACAATATTTTCACCATACTCGAGCGAATACGCCATTTCATGGGTTTCCCATGGGAGTTTTCCCTTTTTGCGAACGGGGACGAAGCCGGCATCGAGATTGAGAGCAACGGGGGCGGCGAAGATGAAGCCGCGAGCATCGATCCCCACAACTTTGTCGATTTTCATGCCATTGGAGGTTGCCGTGAGCTCATTGATGCAGTGGCGAAGGAGGGCTGGATCTGAAAGCACGTGTGAGATGTCTTTAAACAGAATGCCGGGTTTGGGGAAATCGGGCACGTCACGGATGTTATCGCTGAGAAGCTGGACAATATTGGGCATGGCTTTGTTTTAAACCCCAAATACCAAACTCCAAATACCAAAACACAGAAAAATAAGGTGAAGGCGCGAGTTTACATGAAGTTTACAGACAAATGCCTGTGAGAATGGTAATTTTGCAGCGAATTAATGATGAAAGAGAAACCTGTAATATTAGTGGTCGAGGACGATGCTGCCGTGCGGCAGGGGATAGTGGATGCTTTGAGCTTCTCTGGATACGAGGTGATTTCAGCGGCGGATGGTCGCGAGGGCATGGAACGGGCATTGCGAGCATCCTATCAATTGTTACTGCTCGATCTGGTATTACCGCATTTCAGCGGGTTTGA